>Ga0316188_10001126_pt1 | contig 12547 bp, 12 predicted proteins | sample Phiworburrow1_MG_FD_204933 | JGI IMG/M metagenome (GOLD analysis project Ga0316188, IMG submission 204933) | Coastal sediment microbial communities from Maine, United States - Phippsburg worm burrow 1 | ecosystem: Environmental > Aquatic > Marine > Coastal > Sediment | place: USA: Maine...
AATTTTCGGATTGAATATGCCGACTGAATGTCCCGATGTACCGGCTGAAAAGTTGAATCCAAAAAGCACGTGGGAAGATACCGTGGCTTATGATAAGAAAGCCGATGAATTAGCACAGTTATTTATCACGAATTTTAAAAAGTTCGAAGAGTATGCCAATGAAGAGATCATGGCTGCAGCTCCTGCTCCGGGAATAGGAGTAAAGTAGTTGTAATAGTTTATAGAATAAAGGCCGCATCATGCGGCCTTTTTTGTTTTAAAATAAGTCGATATTTTTATGTAAGCTCTTTTTTAGAGCTTTCTTTAATATAAACATCCTGCTGAGGAAAAGGTATTTGAATACCATTCTCTTTAAAGGAATTGTAGATGCCAATAGATATATTGCTTTTTGATGCCAGACCATTTTCATAGGGTACCCAAACGAGCAATCTGAAATCCAGAGAACTATCCCCGAATTTTTCGAATAAGGCTAATGGTTCTGGCTCCGGAAGAGTAAATTCATTTTTATAGGCCTCTTCTTTTAATAATTTCAATACAATATTTGGATCACTACCATAAGCTGCTCCAATTTTAATTTCAATTCTTCTAACATTATCGGAGAGTGTCCAGTTGATCAGATCATTGGATATTAAATTATTATTAGGAACGATCACTTCGGCACCTTCAAAAGTTCTCACTTTAGATGATCGTACTCCGATATCCGTCACTTTGCCTAATAAATTCTGAAGTTCAACGGTATCACCGGGTAATATCGGACGCTCAAAAACCAGTATCAGACCGGAAACAAAGTTGGAAATGATGGTTTGTAATCCAAAACCGATACCGAGACCTAGTGCTCCTGCCATAAGGTTAAACTGACTTAGATCTACCCCAAGCGCGGCTAAGGCCAAAATAAAACCAAAGGCAATGATTATATATCGTAATACCATTGAAATCGCTGCAGGGATACCTTTAGGTAATTTCAAAAAATCAAGAGCACCCCCATCTACCACCATCGAAATGAAATTACTTAGGATAAATGAAATGAATAAGACGAGAAGAAAAACCAGGACTTCATTTAAATTAAAGCTTATCAGTCCGATGTCGTAGGTCTCCGTTAATTTCTCAGAGATCCATTCAAAAAGAGAAGCTCTCACTTCAATCATTTCCAGGAAATAAAAGAACCACCAGAAAAAAATGATCGTTCTGATCAATTGAATGGTTCTTTTTTCTATCAGGATCTTGCGCTCAGGATTGAAATCCTCCTGATTGATAAAATAAATATGAAGGAAGCCAAGGAAGATTCCGCTTGCGATCATGAGAAGCCCATAAAAGATCACTGTAAGGACCGTACTTTGTATTACAATTTTAAGAGAAATATCGGTGAGATTCGTATAGCCGAAAACATTTGATATGATGGATATTAGAACCAATAAATAGAAAAACGGGACCGCATTAAAGAGGAACCTTCCAAAGGTCTTCACTTTCATTTTCCGCGTCTCAAAGTAAGGATGTATGAAATGATATATGGTAATTAATATAAAAACAGCTTCGATCAGAATGTAAATGCGATAGTAGGTTGGAGAAAACCAGATATAGGTTTTAATTGAATTTATAATGTAAAAGGCCAGAATAAAATATAAGGAATTATTAAAGCGATTATATAGAACCGTTTTTAAAATAGGGATCACCGCCATTACGGATATAATTCCAAAGATATTATTCAATAAGAATGGAATGTTCTTAAAAAAGAAAATGGAGAAAAGAGCAATGATAAATATGATCGAAGAGATAGTATGATTAACAATAATATCTTTTGATCGCTGTAAGAGAGGAACAGGATCGGTGAACTTTATACTAATGAAGGTTTTTTTAAAATATAAGATCAGTAGACTAATAATGATCACCCAGAAAAGATAATTATAAAGGTCATTTATATTTTCCTTGAAATAATTTCTAATGCTATTAAAGTTTCCCGGAAGGGTTTCCAATGCCTGCTGTTCAACTTTTGAAACTTTAGAAATAGCGAAGGAAGATTTCCATAAAGCCTCGTGTCGTTTTTTGAATATATTGTAGACTTCCGAGTTTTTTAGATAACTGAGTTCTTCTATTGTTTGATTTATAATTGCTTTTTGGGAAATAATTGCTGTTTCTAAAGTAAGTAGTTTATTGTTTTCTTCTGTAATAGCTAATGTTATCGCTGTTATAGACTCTAAGGTTCTGTTGACATTGTTAATTAATGATGGCGGAGCATTGTTGTTTTGGATATCATCTAATGTGAGTGTCCATACATTTTTCCTTTCATTGAAAGGGATGCTTACATCCATATTCTTATCCTCAATATCGTTAACAGTATTTTGCCATGAGTTCAACTGACCATAATAACCATCCCATTTATTGATCAGATTTTCAATTTTGGATTTGTTTGGATTAGCTATTGTAAAATCATTCACAACTTTCTTCTGTTCTTTTATAAATTCAACATATAAAGGAAATAATGAATCTATTAATACAATCTCCTTTTTAGGAAGGATCTTTTTCTCTCCTATTTTAATTGCTTGTTCCGCTTCTTCTATTTTTGCAGGTATTTGATTCAAAGGAATTGCAACTAGCTTTTTTACCTTCGATGAATCTTTCTCTGTTTTTGGAATGGAAGGAAATTCAATTTGACCTTGTAAAAAACCGATGGAAAGAAAACTTAGAAGAAAAACAAGCAGAAAATGCGTGATTTTGAAAGGGTGATTCATAATTGATAATTTATCGCTTTTGCTAATATAATTAATAAAGAAACATTTAATCCTCGGCTGCTTTTAAAAATATATTTATTCATAAATATCCTTAAAGAGTCAAGACTTAAAATCGAGAAGCATATAAAAATCGTTTATTTTTAACCCACAACTTTTAGCTATGCATTATTTCTATTCAAAAGATATTTCCAATTCTGAGATCAGTCTGAGCAAAGAAGAAGCGCATCATGCTTCAAGAGTAATGCGCATGAATATTGGTGATCATGTTGGTGTGTTCGATGGAGAAGGAACGATCTATCATTGTCATATTAAAGAATTGAGCAAAAGCGAATGCAGATTAGGGATCGATGAGAAAATAATAAGCAAAAGATCTCGTCCAACTCTTAGCATTGCAATTGCGCCGACAAAAAGCAATGAACGTTTCGAATGGTTTTTAGAAAAGGCTACTGAGATTGGAATTGGCGAGATCATACCAATGCTTACCGAGCATTCTGAAAGGAAAAACATCCGTGTCGATCGATTCGAAAAGGTTTTGATCTCGGCCATGAAACAATCGATGAATCCCTATTTACCATTATTAAAAGAGATGACATCTTTTAACGAAGTGATCAATTCTTATAAAGAAATGGACCGTTTTATTTCTCATTGTGAAGATCGAAAAAAGAAAAATTTATTCGAAGTTATTGATTCAACTAAGTCCAGTATCATTTTAATAGGACCTGAAGGTGATTTTTCATCAAAAGAAATTAAAGTTGCACTCGAATGTGGATGGCAAGAAGTGAGTTTGGGAGAACAACGATTTAGAACAGAAACTGCCGGAATTGTTGCGGTTCATATGCATTCATTAAAATAGAAAGTTCGATTTCACGTTCATTTTATAAGCTTCGGAATTTTAACTTTTCTAATTAGAGATATGAAAGAGGAAGAATACCTATTTTTGAACTTATGAGAAGAATTCTATTTCTATTCACTTTTTTATTTGTTGCAAATGGCCTATTTGCGCAGTCATATCAAATAGCGTTGTTAAAATATCAGGGTGGAGGAGATTGGTATGCGAATCCAACTTCATTACCGAATTTAATTGCCTTTTGTAATAAGAATCTTGGAACAAATATTAATGCTGAACCTGCAACGGTGGAAGTTGGAAGTCCTGAACTGTTTAATTATCCATTTTTGCATATGACGGGTCATGGTAATGTGGTGTTCAATCAGCATGATGCGGATAATTTAAGAGAATATTTATTATCAGGAGGGTTTTTGCATATCGATGATAATTATGGAATGGATCCTTTTGTGAGATCGGAACTTAAAAAAGTATTTCCTGAACTGGATCTGGTCGAGCTCCCTTTTTCACATCCGATCTATCATCAGTTGTATAATTTTCCACAAGGATTACCGAAAGTTCATGAGCACGATAATAAAGCTCCACAGGGCTTTGGATTGGTATATAAGGGTAGATTAGTTGTTTTTTATACTTATGAGTGTGACTTAGGTGATGGATGGGAAGATCCTGAGGTGCATAAAGATTCTGAAGAAGTTCGATTAAAAGCACTTCAAATGGGAGCAAATATGATTTCTTATGTTTTTACTTTATATGGTGAAGATTCTTTAAGCAATTAGACGATGAAAAAACCGAATGAAACTCGATTTGATTATCCTGTAAAGATCCTGGTGGCATGGGGTGAGGCGATAAGCGGTAATGCTAAGATCAGAGATTGGTTAATTACAAATGGATATCCTGAGCTCGGGCTCTTCACTTTTGCATTGAGAAATAAAGAGGAGGCAACAGAGTGGTTGATGAAAAACAATTTCCCTCATTTGGTTGCACTGATCAATGCGATGGAAGGAAATAAACAAGCCCTGGAATGGCTGGATAAACATGGTTTTAGTACTTTAAGAACCATGGCCATGGCAGGTGACCATAATGAAAAAGCAACGCAATATTTGATGCAAAATGATAAGCTACTGGCTATGCTTGCGCTAAAAATGGGCTCGGTGAAAGATGCAATTGAAAACGATAATAACGATGTTCATAAAATGAGTCCTGATTAGTCTACATTAAGGATCTCAATTCTTTTTTGAAGTAAAGCACATTTTTCATAGATCTCATGACTTTCCAATTGCTTGCGCAGGACCCTTAAAAATTTTATGTTAGAAAACAGAGGATTGAATTTGTCAACTGCTAATTCTTTGCCATCCGAATCATTTAATGCTTTTTCAAAACCAACGATGTCTTCAACAGTAAAAGTCATGTCGTTTTTCTCTAGCATATTGATTTTTTGATTCATCTTGTCTAGAAGAAGCGTTTTCTCATTATATCGTGTTCTGATCAAACGACACTTGATCTGAAGTGTTTTTAATTTGTTAAGTGAAGATTTCTGACCGCTTGAGGCTTTGATAGCGACGGATTTTATTTGACTCTCGAGTTGATTTAAAGCAAGAATATAACTGTTCGTAGTTTCTTCTAGTTTTTCAACTTCTTCCATTAGAACTCTGATGCTGTCCATCATAGGCAATGATTTAAATTAAGAATCTATTTAAAAATACTTTTATAATAGTCGTATTTTCATCACTGCAATTATGGTTTTCCCCATACTTTTCAACATTTAACTAAAATACTTTGAATCAAGAAGATATACTTTTAAAAGCAGAGGAATACATCCGAAAATTATTAGGAAACGATGGTGCAGGTCATGATTGGTGGCATATATATCGTGTTGTAAAGCTCTCAAAAACGATAAATGAACATGAAAGGGCAAATTCATTTGTCGTTGAACTAGCAGCATGGCTTCATGATATTGCGGATCATAAATTCCACGGTGGCGACCATAGTGCAGGTCCCCGAGAAGGCCGAAAATGGATGGAGCTTAATAGAGTAGATGAAGAAGTGATCGTTCAGGTAGAAAACATTATTAAGGAGATCTCATTTAAAGGAGCAGATGTAAAAACGGAGATGAGTACTTTAGAAGGTAAAATTGTTCAGGATGCAGATCGATTGGATGCAATAGGAGCGATTGGAATCGCAAGAACATTCGCATATGGCGGAAACCGAAACCGTTTAATGTACGACCCTTCAGTAAAGCCGGTTCTTCATAGTGATTTCGAGAGCTATAAAAATAGCAGCGCTCCAACGATCAATCACTTCTATGAAAAATTATTACTTCTCAAAACGCGTATGAATACTGAAACGGCAAAGAAACTGGCAGAAAAAAGGCATCTTTTTATGGAAGAATATCTGGCTCAGTTTTTTGATGAATGGGAGGGGAAGAAATAAAATTAAGAAACGATCTTATATTCTTCATTGATCACTTCCCAGTCCCATAAAAAGGCATTCATAACCGCATCTATTCTTTTTAATACAATAGGGTTTTGAGCTTGGATCCTGGTATAATAATCATCCTGAAAAGGATAAAGATCATAAAGATGGAAGAATAATTTTGACATTCCGTACAAGGTATTTTTCGACGGATGATTTAAACGATTTAACTCAGATTGATACTTTTTAATGTGTTGTTCAATTCCTTCAGCTGTAGTATCAAATTTCTCAGCCAGTTGTTCGTAGATCTTTTCGAGGACCTCACCGGAATGATCACCATTGAGTTGCTTCGGTAAATATTTTAAGTTTCCTGAAATAATGACAAAAAGAAAAGGGATATAGCCGTCATGATTTAATTCGGGACATTCGATGAAGGAAGGTTCGTCATTGATCATATCGGCAACGTCAGGAAAAGCTTCCTGAGCCATATTGATCATTGCATTAACGAAAATCTGAGCGAGTTGATCCTCACCTAATTTTTTTCTTCCAAATATTCCCAGCATAGTAGCTAAAGGTTTTATCAAAAATAGCATGAAAGCCTACCTGAATAGACGAAGGAATCAACTTCATTTTTAACAAAGTTATTAACTACCATTCTGCTAAAAATCAAATTTCCGGCTTTTTCCATTGAGTTAATAAGTCAAAAATAATTGAAAATGTATTGTACTTTTGAGCTAATAATTCGTCGGATAATGTTTAAAAGAGGAAATAAATTATATTCTGTATTTCATTCAACTTGTCCTCGTTGTCATCGCGGGAAGCTCTTTGTAGGAGGCTTTTCTTATCGCTTTAGTGTGATCACTAATATGCACGAAACTTGTCCGCATTGTAAGCTCAAATACGAGCGGGAACCCGGTTTTTTTTATGGAGCAATGTATGTAAGTTACGGACTTACAGTGGCCTTATGGGTCTCTTTGGCAGTTGCTTCTTTTGTACTCTTTGGAGGCATTAACCCCTGGATCTACCTATCTGTAGGAATCATTTTACTTTTTGCTTTGCTACCGGGAATATATCGCCTTTCTCGAGCGATATGGTTGATGATGTTTGTTCCTTATGAATCTGAATACGATAAGGAAATCCCTAAAATTGGTTGATCCCGGTGTATTTATCCGGGCTTAATGCTTTTAAGCGATCTTTTAAATCATCCTTAATTTCCAGTCCGTCAATAAACTCAGCTAATGTTTCTTTTGTGATCTTAGCATTGGTCCGGGTAAGTTCCTTTAATGCCTCGTATGGATTAGGATAGGCAATTCCTCTTAAAACCGTTTGAATAGCCTCTGCAAGAACAGCCCAATTATTATCCAGGTCTTCTTTGATCCTACTTTCATTGATAATTAATTTATCTAAACCTTTTAATAAGGATTGAAATGCAATTAAAGTATGGGCAATCGGAACCCCAATATTTCGTAAAACGGTTGAATCGGTTAAGTCTCTTTGTAATCGTGAGATCGGTAATTTTGCACTAAGATGTTCAAAAAGTGCATTGGCCATCCCTAAATTTCCTTCAGAATTCTCGAAGTCGATCGGGTTTACTTTATGAGGCATGGCAGATGAGCCTACTTCACCTTCTTTGATCGTTTGTTTAAAATAATCCATAGAAATATAGGTCCATAGATCCCGATCTAAGTCTATGAGAATAGTATTGATTCTTTTTAAAGCATCGAAAAGAGCCGCTAAATTATCATAATGCTCTATTTGAGTGGTATACTGAGATCTTGAAAGCCCAAGCTTTTCATTGACGAAATCATTCGAAAATTCGATCCAGTCAATTTTCGGAAAGGCAACATGATGTGCATTGAAATTACCCGTTGCTCCTCCAAATTTAGCCGAATATGCGACTTCATTTAGCTGTGCTAATTGCGCTTCCAAGCGTTCTACAAAGACCATCAGTTCTTTTCCAAGAAGAGTTGGTGAAGCAGCCTGACCATGCGTTCTGGCTAACATCGGAACGTTTTTCCAGCTATTGGCCTTCGAAACCAGAGAATCGATTATTTTCTCAATTAGGGGCGTATAACAGCTTTCTATTCCTTCTTTTAAAAGGAGTGGGGTTGCGGTATTATTTATATCCTGACTTGTAAGTCCAAAGTGAATGAATTCTTTATAATCAGCAATTTTTAAAAGGTCGAACTGGTCTTTAATGAAATACTCAACTGCTTTTACATCATGATTTGTGATCTTTTCAGCAGCCTTAATTTTTAAAGCATCTTCTTCACTGAAATCGATGTAGATCTTCCTTAATTTTTCAAAAAGGGATTTATCGAATTTTTTTAATGGAGGGAGAGGCCATTCAACAAGAGCAATAAAATATTCGATCTCAACTAAAACGCGATAGCGGATGAGTGCTTGCTCAGAAAAATAAGATCTAAGTTCTTTTGTATAGCGACTGTATCTTCCGTCAATAGGTGAAACGGCATTTAATTCATTCAGTGATGACATATTCCTCAATTAGGCTGCAAAAATACAATTTCAAATGCATAAATGTTTAAATCCTAAATCCTAAACTCAAAATCCAAAATAAATTCAAATGTTTAAATGTTCAAAATCTAAAACCTAGCTGTTAAATGCTTTTTGTTTTGAGCTTTGAGATTGTTTAGGATTTAGGATTTTGTGCTTTAATATCCAATTTATAAATCTAAGTCATTAGACATTTATATTTTTAATATCCATTTCATTTATCTTTCGGTTTTGTTATTTAGCACTTTAGGCATTTATTTGTAGTGTATACTTTTTAAGATGAATAGATATCGCACCCAATGGGGTATTGCATTACTCGCCATTCTTTTTTTCGTCCCCTTCCTAGGCGGCGTTCATCTCTTCGATTGGGATGAGATCAATTTTGCTGAGATCGCAAGAGAAATGGTTGTTTCCGGAGACTATCTCCGACCACAAATGGATTTCACCTTCTTTACTGAAAAGCCACCTATGTTTATGTGGTTTCAGGCACTAAGTATGAATATATTTGGAATTGGAGAATTTGCATCACGATTACCAAATGCCATTGCCGGAATCATCACTTTATTGCTTTTATACCGTTTTGGAAAGAAGATATACAATCATCGCTTTGGTCTTATTTGGGTAGCTGCTTATTTCGGAAGTATTTTGCCTCATCTTTATTTTAGATCCGGAATCATCGATCCCTGGTTTAATTTATTCATCTTTTTAGGCATTTACCATTTGATATTATTTCATTGGAAGAAAGAGGATCAAAAAGGGATGGACCTTAAAAGAAGTAAATGGTTTTATCTTATTATCGCGGCGGGATTCACAGGACTTGCTATTCTCGTTAAAGGTCCGGTAGCATTATTGATTACACTTATCACCTTAGGAACCTATTGGCTATATGCGAAATTGAGATTCTATATCAATGTACTGGAATTAGGAGTATATCTATTGTTTGTATTGATCACCAGCGGATTATGGTTTGCGATCGTTACCCTTTTGTATGGATCCCAATTTATCATTGAATTCACCATAAGGCAATGGGAATTATTTGCGAACCAGGATGCAGGCCATGGAGGATTTATAGGATATCATTTTGTGGTTTTATTGATCGGATGTTTTCCTGCAAGCATCTTTATGCTTCGAAGTATGGGTAAGTTAAGTCTGGATACTTCTGCTCAAAAAGACATGCGACGGTGGATGTTGATGCTTTTTTGGGTGGTACTTATTTTATTTACCATAGTAAATACCAAGATCGTCCATTATTCAAGTCTGGCTTATTTTCCTTTAACCTATTTGGCAGCCGTAGTAATCGATCAGTTGATGGAGAAGAAGATCCGCCTTCGATCGTGGCTAAGCATCGGAATTCTTGGAATCGCCATTCCATTTGGAATCGCCATTACAGTGCTACCCTGGATCATGATGAATCCTGAATTGATAAAGCCTCTTTTTTCTGCAGATCCTTTTGCGATGGCTAATTTAGATGCGAATGTGAATTGGACAGGCTGGGAATCGATCGCAGGTTTGATTTTAATAGGAATAGGTTTAGGAGGGGTCTTTTATATCCGAAGAGAAGAATGGAAGAAGATGCTTATCGTTTTGTTTGGAGGAGGTGGAGTATTCGTTTTTATTACCCTTATCTTTTTTATCGCTCGAATAGAGAAGATTTCGCAAAATGCAGCTATTGAATTTTATGAGAGTAAGAAAGAATGCAATTGTTATGTACAGCCTCTGGCTTACAAAAGCTACGGCCATTTTTTCTATAGTGAAATTCCAATGGAACAGAATCCTTTACATCGTGATGTGCAATGGTTGAAATCGGGTGAGATCGATAAGGATGTTTATTTTATAACGAAGATCACCAATTCGGATAATCTTGAGCAATTGGAGGATGTAGAAAAGTTATATGAGAAGAATGGTTTTGTTTTTTGGGAAAGGAAAATGATGACCGAAGACCGAAGACCGAAGACCGAATTTCAAATTAATTCAGATTGGTAGAAATTCTGCGTAAATCTGCGAGAGGTAAAAAAAAGATTTTCCAGTAGGCTATGGTTTTGAAGGCATGAAGAATCAAAAAGTCCAACTTATTTATCTACGAAATTCATTGTGTGCTTTGAGCCTGCTTTGCACCTTTGTGGTTAAATTAAGAAGATTGAAGACCGAATTAACCTTTTTTGATCCCTTTAAAGATCTTAAAATTCCCCATTCCAAGCCTTTGAAAAAAGTAACTAATGGAAGTCCAGAGTACGCCAAAACCATAAATTGAACTTCTTTTAAAATTAATCGAAGAAGCTTCTTCAAAATACTTAGTAGGACAAGTTACCTCAGCGATCTCGTAACCGGCATAAGCAATTTGAGCCAGCATTTGATTATCGAAAACAAAATCATCAGAATTCACATTGTAGTCAATGCTTTCTAAAACCTCTTTTGAAAATGCCCGGTATCCGGTATGATATTCCGAAAGCTTTTGATTCATTAAAATATTCTGAAATAAAGTGAGCAGTCGGTTTGCAATGTATTTGTACATCGGCATTCCGCCTTTTAGCGCTCCTTTTCCTAAGATCCTGGATCCCAAAACAACCTGGTAGGTATCATTTGCAATAATATAACTCATAGGCTCGATGAGTTGCGGAGTATATTGATAATCGGGGTGAAGCATGATCACAATATCGGCACCGATCTCAAGCGCTTTATTATAGCAGCTCTTTTGGTTCCCGCCATATCCTGTATTTTTTTCATGTCGGATAACATGCTGAATGCCTAATTCCTTCGCTAAAGAAGAAGTATTATCACTGCTTTTATCATCTACGAGAATGACTTCATCAACGATATCGAAAGGAATTTCCTTATAGGTTTTTTCCAAGGTGCGTTCCGCATTATATGCAGGCATTACGACAACGATCTTTTTATTCTTAATCATAGTGCAAAGAAAACAAAAAGATGCTTAATTGCTCAATGTCGTATTGGCATAAATAAAAAAAGATAGCATCTTTGTTCTTATGGAATTATTGACAATCGTTTGGAATGTTAAACCTCAGATCATCGAGATCGGAGATTTTCAATTGCGCTGGTACGGACTTTTATTCGCTTCTGCCTTTTTAGTAGGGAATTATTTAATGGGTAAAATGTTCAAGCACGAGGGTGTTCCGGCGATATGGCTCGATAAGATCCTAATCTATGTACTGATCGGTACAGTGCTAGGAGCCAGGTTTGGTCATGTTTTCTTTTACGACTGGCCCTACTATTCGCAAAATTTAGGTGAGATCCTGATGGTTTGGAAGGGAGGATTGGCCTCACATGGTGCTGCCATTGGAATTATATTAGCCTTATGGGCCTTTTCGAAAAGAGTTAGTCATCGTTCCATTTTATGGGCACTCGACAGGGTGGTAATAGTGGTTGCCTCTGCGGCTGTTTTTATCCGTTTTGGAAACTTAATGAATTCAGAGATCATTGGAATTCCAACCGATGTTCCATGGGCTTTTGTGTTTGAGCGGGTGGATATGTTACCAAGGCATCCTGTTCAGTTGTATGAGGCATTCGGTTATTTACTGCTTTTTCTCCTTCTTCATTTTTTATACTGGAAAAAGGCTGCCGGAGAAAAGAGCGGTCTGCTTTTCGGTCTGTTTTTAAGTATCCTTTTTTCCCTTCGTATCGTATTGGAAAACTATAAGAACAGTCAGGGTGGATTTGAATCTTCTTTAGGTGATACCTTAAGTACCGGACAATGGTTAAGTATTCCTTTTGTATTGATCGGGTTTTATTTTATTTGGAGGGGATTGAAGCTCGAAGCACGAAGCACGAAGCACGAAGATTAATGTGCAGTTCCTTTGTGAAGCTCTGTGATACCTTTGAGAAACTCTGTGATATAGCCTTTAATTCCAAACCCTTCGGCAGGCTCAGGGGGACATGAGGCATTTATTCATTCCGGTATTCCTTCATACCTTTAAAAAGTGATTCGTCGGTATAGAATTCATCTCCCAGAAACATTCCGGAAAGGCCGGTATTTTCGAAATCTAAAAAATCATCAGCATTGTCTAATCCTTCCCCGGCATAGAGACGAATTCTG
>Ga0316188_10001127_pt1 | contig 12539 bp, 12 predicted proteins | sample Phiworburrow1_MG_FD_204933 | JGI IMG/M metagenome (GOLD analysis project Ga0316188, IMG submission 204933) | Coastal sediment microbial communities from Maine, United States - Phippsburg worm burrow 1 | ecosystem: Environmental > Aquatic > Marine > Coastal > Sediment | place: USA: Maine...
GCCCAGCGCCCGTCGTGAAGACACTCGCGGTCGTCCAGCACACCTCGGCCGAGTACCTCGGCCTGATCGAGGATCACCTCGAAGGCCGGCGGATCCGCTTCCGCTATTCACGGCCGTTCGCCACGGGCGGACGGGTACCCGGCCCTGACGGCTTGCACGACGGATTGGTCCTGCTGGGCGGTGGACCATGGGGCAGCGCCGGCACGCGCGACGTTCCTACGCTCGCGCAGGAGATCGCGCTGACGCGGACCGCGCTCGACAAGGGCTTGCCGGTCCTCGCGCTCGGGCTCGGAGCGCAGATCCTGGCCATTGCGTCAGGTGGCGGATCGTCGCCCTCACCGCTCGAGTTCTCGGTGAGCGAAGCGGAGCGCACCGACGCCGACGCGCTGCAGGGATACCTGCCGCAAAGGTTTCCCCTGGTCGTGTACGGCCGCGACCGGCCGCAACCCCCGGCAACAGCCCGGATACTCGCCCGGGATCCCGACGGTCGCCCCGCCTTGTTCCAGATCGGGACAAACGCGCTGGGCTTCACGGGGCACCCGGGAACAAAGGCCGCCATCGTCGAGGACCTGATCATGGAGTTCGACGAGGGGCCGGCGGATCCAGCTGCCCAGCTCGCGCGTTTGCGTTCTTTGCAACGCAGCATCGAGGACGCGCTGGTGCCGATCATGACCGGGGTCGTCAAGGTGCTCGCGCTCATGGGCTGAATCTTCGCCACGACGCGTATTGCGAGCGGAGCGTAATTAAATTAGGGTGCACTAATACTTTCGGACGCCCGTGCGTGCTGCGCTGCGTCATTGTGAACCGGAGAAGTCCAGATGGCAGACAAGAAGCTGATCATCGTCATGGCCAACAGCGATCCGCGCAACGGCGAAGAGATCGGCGCACCGATCTTCCAGGCGACTGTCGCGGCCGCCATGGATTTCGAGGTCGAGGTGATCTGCACCGCCACCGCCGGGAGATTGATGAAGAAAGGCGTGGCGGAACGCCTGTGGGTCAAGGAAGGCTCTCCCAAGAGCGTCTACGACTTCATCAAGGACGCCCACGAGGCGGGCGTGAAATTCTTCTGCTGTTCGCCCAACCTCGACCTGTTCGACATGACCAAGGACGACCTGATCCCGGAATGCGACGGCATCATCGGCGGCGCCTACCTGATCGAGCGGGTGATGGAAGACGATTCGGAAGTCTTGACGTACTGAGGTCGCGGCCGCAGCGGCTCGGGAGGGGACATGGAACACGCGGGCACGCGCGTACAGGAGTTCATCGGCGACCCGGTCTCGGACACGCCGCCGGTCGACCGCAAGCAGCTCGAGGCGATCTTCTCCGACATCCAGTCGGACATGCGGTTCGACCACGAGCTGAACGGCTGCCTCAACTGCGGCATCTGCACGGCCACCTGCCCTTCCGCGCATTACTACGACTACAGCCCGCGCGAGATCGTCCAGCTGCTGTGGACGGAGAACCTCGAGGGCATCTACGACGCCATGCAGGAGAAGATCTGGGCCTGCGCCCAGTGCTACACCTGCGCCGCGCGCTGCCCCTTCGGCAACTCGCCGGGCGGCCTCGTCATGGTCATGCGCGAGGTGGCGATCAAGCACGGCATGGAATCGGCCAAGAACGTGCTGCGGCCGTTCAGCCGGGTGATGCTCAAGCTGATCTCGACGGGCAACCAGCTCGCGCCGGACATGATCAACAAGGAAGGCTTTCCCGACTGGGGGCCCAACATCTCCAAGGTGGACGCGCCGCTCGCGATCCTGCGCAAGGCGATCCCCATGCCCACGCTGCACACGACCAAGACGGCCTGGGAAGTGAACCTCAAGACGTCCGTCGAGCTCTACACCATCTGGGAAGAGACGGGCGTGCTCGGCAGCCTGAAGACGATCGACAAGAACCTGCATGACGTCATCGCCGACATCATGGAGGAGAAACGCGACGAGCTCGAGGAATGGCTCGAGGAACAGGCAGAGGAATAGCAGGCCACGCACCTGCAGCAATGACCCTGACGCAGACACGTTCGGGAGGAGACGGACAATGACGACGGACAGCAAGATTCCTGGTGAGCGCTTCACGGGCCACGGCCCCGAATGGCGCGAGGTGAAGCTCTCGCGCCGGGACGCGAACACGGCCACGGCCTGGGTCGAGCAGGTCATCGACAAGCGCTCGATGCTGACGCAGAAGGACCGCGTGGACGACGTGCGCGACCTCATGTGGCAGCTCGAGAAGGAAGGCGAGATCGTCGTCCACCGCGTGAGCGACGAGCACCAGCCGGTGATGGTCAAGACGCTGTACGGCTGGGACAAGAAGATCCCGACCACCCGGCTCTGGCACCACAAGTCCTGCGGCCAGTGCGGCAACATTCCCGGCTACCCGGCCTCGCTGCTCTGGCTCATGAACAAGATGGGCATCGAATACCTCGACGAGACGGACCAGACGTCGTGCACGGCGTGGAACTATCACGGCTCGGGCATCGGCAACATCGAGAGCCTGGCAGCCGTCTTCCTCCGTAACTTCCACCAGGCCTACGTCGCCGCGAAGGCGCAGGGCCTGCCGGCAAGCTACTACTACCCGCTGGTTCACTGCGGCACGTCCTTCGGCAACTACAAGGAAGTCCGCGGCTACCTGCTGCGCTCCGCCAAGTTGCGCGAGAGCGTGACCAGGATCCTCGGCAAGCTCGGCCGGCTGGTCGACGGCAAGCTGCTGATCCCCGAGGAGGTCGTGCACTACTCCGAGTGGCTGCACGTGATGCGCGGCCAGGTCGCGAATCACCAGGAGATCGACTGCAGCCATATCCGGGCCACGATCCATCCCGCGTGCCACGTCTACAAGATGGTGCCGGAGGACGTGGTCTATGACGACGACGTGCTCGACGGCAACCGGGTTGCCGTGTCCACCGGCATCATGCAGTCGCTCGGCACCCAGGTCATCGACTACAGCACCTGGTACGACTGCTGCGGCTTCGGCTTCCGGCACATCATCTCGGAGCGCGAGTTCACGCGCTCCTTCGCCATCGACCGCAAGCTGCGCGTGGCGCAGGACGAGGCGCACGCCGACGTCATGATCGGTCACGATACGGGTTGCATCACGACGCTCGACAAGAACCAGTGGATCGGCCAGGCCACCGGCAAGCCGGTCGACGTGCCGGTACTGGCCGACTGCCAGTTCGCGGCCATGGTCTGCGGCGCGCATCCGTACAAGATCGTGCAGTCGCACTGGCACGCCTCGTCCACCGAGACCCTGATGGAAAAACTCGGCATCGACTGGCGCGCCAAGAAGGCCGAATTCGAGGCCTACCTCAAGGAAGTGGCGGCCGGCCGGTTTGAATCCCTCTATGACCCGCGGCGGATGGTCACCTCGGGCCCAGGCTACAAGCGGATCGAAGCAGCAAAATGAACAAGCCAATCCTGATCGTCGGGGGCGGGCCGGCGGGCCTCGCGGCCGCGCATGCGCTCGCGCGTGTCGGGCAGACGAGCGTGCTGGTCGAAAAGGAGGATCGTCTCGGCGGCGCGCCGATCCTCTCCGGCTACGCCAAGCTGGTTCCTTCGGGCGAGTGGGCCCGTGACGCGATCGGCGGCATGGTCGATCGCGTACGCGGCGACCCGCTGGTCGAGGTGCAGACCAGCGCACGAGTGGAATCCTTCGCCGGCCAGCCCGGCGCCTTCAGCGCCCGGCTCAGCAACGGCGCCAGCGTCGATGCGGCTGCCGCGATCCTGTGCACCGGCTTCACGCATTTCGACTCGGTCAACAAGCCCGAGTGGGGCTTCGGCACGTTCCCCGACGTGGTCACCACCACGCAGGTCGAGCAGATGATCTCCTCCGGCAAGGGCGTGCGCTGCCCGTCGGATGGCCGCAAGCCGCAGCGCGTGGCGATCCTGCTGTGCGTGGGCTCGCGTGACCGCCAGATCGGCCGCGAGTGGTGCTCGAAGATCTGCTGCACCGTGTCGGCCAACATGGCGATGGAGATCCGCGAGGAACTCCCCGACTGCCACGTCTACATCTATTACATGGACATCCGCACCTTCGGCCTGTACGAGACCAAGTACTACTGGCGCAGCCAGGAGGAATTCAAGGTCAAGTACATCAAGGCGCGCATCGCGGAGGTCACGTCCGACGGCGAGAAGCTCGTGGTCAAGGGCGAGGACACTCTCGTCAAGCGCCCGATCACGATCCCGTTCGACATGGTGGTCCACGCCATCGGCATGGACCCGAACGTGGACAACAAGACGATCGCCTCGACCTTCGGCATCGATCTCGAGGGCCACGGCTACGTCGCCCGCGGCAACTCCTACGGCAACACGGCGGAGACGTCGCGTGCCGGCGTGTTCGTCGCCGGGGCGGCATGCGGACCGGAGACGATCGACGACTCCATATCGCAGGGTCACGCGGCCGCGCTGGCAACGCTCGGCTTGTTGCAGCCGGCGCGCGCGCGCGCCTGAGGACGGCCGGCGAGATGTTTGGCCGCTCATCCCGCGCGAGCGTTCCGGTCGTCCCGGAGGGGCCACAGCTCGATCTGAGCGGCCCGCGCCTGCGACAGGCGTTCGAGACACTCGTTCAAGGCGCCGAGGCGCACGGCGGCATCGAGCGCTACGTGGACGCAGTGAAGCTCAAGCAGACCCTCTTCCGCGAAACGCTCGTGTCCCGGGACGGGCAGCGAGCGCGGCAGATCGAAGCGGCGGCATTCATGCCGCTATGTGCCTTCCTGCCGACAGTGCGGCGGCGGATCGTGCCCTGGCTCGCGGAACCACTGTTCAGCGAATTGCGCGCCGCGGTGGCGATGCTGCTCGAACCGGCTGACGACACTTCCGCGACCGACGCGCGCATCCGCGCCTTCTGCGCCAGCTTCCCGCAGGACGACTCCCACCGCTGGACACGCGACCTGGCGGCCGAGTTGCTGCACAACTGCGATCCGGAGCGCTATCCGCTCATGACCCGCTGGGTCTGGGATGCCGGCACCAACACCGGCGTGCTGCGTGAGATCTGGCACGCCCCGGATGTCGACCACCATACGATTGCCGCACGCGACGATCACGCGACGTTCCTGGTGCTGCGCGCGGAGCTGAGCCAGTTCCTGAGCGGCAACGGCGTGTTCCGCGACGTGCTGCAGTTCGTCGACATGCTCTGTGCCCAGGTCTATGCGGGATACATCTGCGAGCAGGGCGGCAGCTACCTGCGTACCGATTTCACCGCGCCGGAAGACCCGATGCAGCACTCGCGGCGCCTGCTCGGGCTCGACGGCATCCGTCCCGGCAGCGGCCGGCTGCGCATCAAGACCATCGACGGCGAGGCGTTGAGCGTCGCCGACCCATCCAGCCCGCCGGTCTCCGGCTGAGAAGGCAAGCCCATGCCCATCCATGAGCAGTCACTGATACGACCGGAAGACCTCAAGACCCACGAGCAGCTCGTGATCGACGGGGTGGACGTATCCGGCCACTGGAGCACGTTCATCCAGTCCCGCGTGGTTTCGGACTATAACGAGGCGATGCAGGACGAGGTCGCGGCACTGCCCGGCGGCGAGCACATACACCGCTGCTGGCAGTGCGGTTCCTGCACCAACTCCTGCACCGTCAACGCGATCAACCCCGAGTTCAACCCGCGTCACTGGATCTACCTGGTCCGCATCGGGATGGAGTCGGAGATCCTGCGCGACAAGGACATCATCTGGCAGTGCGTCTCCTGCAACAAATGCACCTACGCCTGCCCGCGTGACGTAGTGCCGGAAGGAGTGATGAAAGCCCTCTCCCACTGGCTCGAGCTCAAGGGGCACGTCAAGCCTTCGCCGTCGATGGTGTTCGACGAGGTGTTCTCGGAGCAGGTGTTCCAGCGTGGCAAGATCGAGGAAGGCCGGGTCATGCAGCGCTTCTTCAAGCGCACCGGCCAGAGCCTGAACCAGCCATGGCTCATCGAGATGATGAAACGGATGCTGCGGCACCTGCCGCTCGGCATGCTGACGAAGCTCGGGCTCGCGACGCTGGTCGCCCCCAGCACCAGCGGCTGGTCCGGTGCCCGTGCCGCGATCGAGGAGTACGTCCACGAGCAGGAGCATAAGCGGCGGCGCGCACTCGGCCTGGACACGTTGATCGAGGCGGCGAAACGCGATGCCGGACCGGCCACGGCAGGCGAAGGGGCAAGGTCATGAGCACCGCGAAGGGCAAGTACCAGAAGGTCGCCTATTACCCGGGCTGCGCGCTCGAGGGAACGGCACATTCCTACAACCGGTCGACCCAGCAGGTCGGCAAGGCGCTCGGCCTCGACCTGGTCGAGGTGAAGAACTGGAACTGCTGCGGCGCGATGGAAGTCAAGAACATCGACCCGAAGCTGCAGACCTACCTGTCATCGCGGGTGATGGCGATCGCGGCTTCCGAAATGAAAATGGACGTGGTGATGGCGCCCTGCAACGGCTGCTACCACAACCTGAAGAAGGCCGAGTACGACCTGGCGCACGACCCGGCCAGCGTGCAAGTGGTCGATCGCCTGTCGAAGAAGGCGGGGCACGCGACTTACGAAGCCGGCCAGGTCGAAACCATCCATGCGCTCGACTGGATCATGCACGGCATCGGCGAGGACGGGCTGAAGCAACGGCTCAAGGGCTCGCTGCAGGGGCTGAAGGTCGCCAACTACTATGGCTGCATGTACACGCGGCCGCGGCACATCTTTCCGGAGAAGGACAAGGGGCCGGGCACCGAGTCGACCTCGAAGCCGCATTTCATGGACGACCTGCTCGGCGCAGCCGGAGCCGTCAACGTCGAGTTCCCGCTGAAGACGGCCTGTTGCGGCGGGGCCCACACGCTCTCGGACAGCGACACGTCGACCAAGCTCGTGCTGAACATCCTGCGCACGGCGGAAGCCGCGGGTGCCGAAGTGATCGCCACCGAGTGTCCAACCTGCCACTCCGGCCTGGAGATGCACCAGGTGCGGGCCGAGAAGAAGTTCAACCAGCCGACGAAGGTCAAGATCCTCTACTTCACCCAGCTGCTGGGACTTGCGCTCGGGCTGTCCCCGCGACAGGTGGGCGTGCACGAAAACATCTCGGATTCGCTCGGGTTCCTGCGCGAGAAGGGCATCGCGTGAGGTCGCTCGCTGAAATCGAGCAGCGCCTCGACGAGCTCGAGGCAGGTGCGGGCGTCTCCTGCACGGTTGCCGCAGCGGAGCTGGTCGAACTCGGCGAGGCGGTGCTGGAGCACTGGGTCAACGCAAAGGGCCTGGCGCCTACGCAGGACACCCGCGAGGGATTTCGCCTGCTCGCCCTGCACCGCCAGGGCTGCACGGACGACCCGAGCTTCAATGCCTGCCGCGAAACCTGCCGTGAGCTGGCCTACCACCACAACCTGCTGACGTCGGATGCCGAGCACCCCGCGACGCCACAGCGGCTGCTGATGATGGCGATGGTCGCCAGGCACCTGTTCCTGTTCGTGACCGGCAAGATGCAGGTCGCGGCGCTCGGCGACTTCTGCTGCGCGTCGCGGCCCATCCGGCAGCAGGCCGAGTCCCGGGAGACCGGCTGAGGGGAGCGCCGGGATGCGAGCCCTCGTACTCGGGGTCGGCAACCCGCTGATGTCCGACGACGGCGTGGGCCTGCACGTGCTCGAGGCACTGTCACGACGCCAACCAGCGCTCGACGAGGTCGACTACCTCGATGCGGGCACCCTGAACCTGCTGCTGCTGCCGCGTTTCGAGCATTGCGAAGCATTGCTGGTGCTCGACGCGGCACAGCTCGGCGGCACACCGGGCGACCTGCGCGTGCTGCAGGGCGCGGACATGGATGCTTTCTTTCGTAACGCCCGCGGCTCGGTCCACGAGGTCGGTATCCGTGACCTGCTCGATGCGGCCCGGCTCATGGGCACACTCCCCGCGCGGCGGGCGTTCGTCGGCGTGCAACCGCAGCGGGTGGCGATCGGCTCGTCGCTCAGCCCGTCGCTGCTCGCATCGATCGCGCCGGCCGCCGCGCAGGCGCGGGCAATCCTCGAAGCGTGGCAGTCGGACGCCAGCGGCGACTAGCCCTGCCGCAGCGTTCGCGTGGTTTCGGCAGCTACGTACAGCCGCCGCTGGACACGGCAGGGCAAGCTAATACGCCGCTGACGGACCACGCCTGCCCTCCCCGCACGACGGCGGGCCGGGGAGCGGCGGCAGGAGCATTGAGGGCAAGCGTCATGGCGTCACCGTTGCTCGGCGAATTCCTGCGATCGCGCGGAGTCACCCGTCGCGACTTCCTGCAGTTCTGCACCACCACGGCTGCGCTGATGGGACTCTCGTCGGCGATGGTGCCGCGTGTCGCGACCGCGCTCGCGCAGGCACGGCGGCCCTCGGTGATCTGGCTGCCGTTCCAGGAGTGCACCGGCTGCACCGAGTCCATCACGCGGGCACACGGCTCGACCCTCGAGAGCCTGATCTTCCAGGGCATCTCGCTCGACTACCAGCACACGCTGCAGGCCGCCGCCGGCGACGCGGCGGAACGTGCGCGCGAGACGGCGATGAAGGAGAACTGGGGTCGCTACCTGCTGATCGTCGACGGATCGATTCCGACCGGCAACAAAGGCTTCAGCACCGTCGCCGGCCGCGACAACCTCTCGCTGCTGCAGGAAGTCGCGCGCGGCGCGGCAGCGATCATCGCCCTCGGCAGCTGCGCAGCGTTCGGAGGCATCCCCGGTGCCAGCCCTAATCCCACCGGAGCGGTTGCCGTGTCCGCGGTGGTCAAGGACAAGCCGATCATCAACGTTTCGGGCTGCCCACCGATCCCGGTGGTCATCACCGGCGTCCTGACGCAGTACCTGACCTTCGGCAAGCTGCCCGAGCTCGACGCCCTCGGACGGCCAAGGTCTTTCTACGGCCAGACGATCCACGATCGTTGCTACCGGCGCCCGTTCTACGAACGGGGTCAGTTCGCCGACAGCTTCGACGACGAAGGCGCGCGGCAGGGCTGGTGCCTCTACAAGCTGGGCTGCAAGGGACCGACGACGCACAATGCCTGCGCCACGGTGAAGTGGAACGACGGCACGAGTTTCCCGATCGAGGCCGGCCACGGCTGCATCGGCTGTTCCGAGCCCGGCTTCTGGGACAAGGGCGGTTTCTACCAGCCGCTGTCCACCGGCCAGTGGGGCTCGGCACGGACGGTCGGCATGGCGGTCGGCGTGGGCGCGGCGCTCGGGCTGGCTGCCGCGGCGCTGGCACGCAAGCGGCAGAAGGACGCGGAGGGAGCCTGAGATGAGCCTGCTGGACTTCGCGCGGGGTCCCGCGCTGCAGTGGTCGGTCTTCATCTTCGTGGCGGGAACGCTCTGGCGCCTGCTCGGCGTGTTGCTGCTGCGAACGCGCAAGGACCTCTCCGCGCCGCGCAAGGACGCAGCCTGGAAGGGACTCAGGTTGATCGCGCTGCGCTCCTGGCCACGCAAGGAGTTCCTGGGCGGCACGGCGTTCGGCGAGGTGATGGGCTATGCCTTTCACATCGGCTTCCTGCTGGCGCTGTTCTTCTTCGTTCCGCACGTGCTGTTCTTCGCCGACATCGCGCGCGGCCTGCTCGGCACGGACCTGCACGGACTGACGGGACTGCACTGGCCGACGCTGCCGAATGGCGTGGTGACGCTGCTGAGCGCCATCTCGATCGCCGCGCTGGTGGCGGTGCTGATCCACCGCGTCGTGAGCCCGGTAAAGCGCCTGATCTCCAACTTCGACGATTACTTCAGCTGGCTGGTCACGATCGCGCCGCTGGCGACCGGCATGGCGGCCTTCGCACACCTGGGCGGATGGCCGTACGAGCGGCTGCTGGCCGTCCACATCCTCTCGGCGGAACTGCTGCTGGTGTGGTTCCCGTTCGGCAAGCTGATGCACGCGTTCACGATCTTCGCTGCGCGCGGCGCGACGGGCATGCTCTTTGAACGCAAGGGAGCCTCGCTGTGACCGAGACGACACCCATGACGCGCGAGCCCGATCCGCTGGAATTCGACCAGCCCCGGGTCTCGATCCGCAAACCCGAGCATCGCTTCGACTCGCAGGGCGAGGTACCTGACGCGACGCGCGTCGAGCGCGCCATGAACAGCTTCGTCCGCGATTTCGGCCGGACCGCAGCCGTGTACATGGAATCCTGCATCCATTGCGGCATGTGCGCCGAGGCCTGCCACTTCTACGAAGTGACGCAGGACCCGAAGTACACCCCGATCTGGAAGCTCGAGCCGTTCAAGCAGGCCTACAAGCGCGAGTACGGACCGTTCGCGTTCGTCTATCGCGCGCTGAACCTGAAGCCGAAGGTGACCGCAGACGAGCTGCAGCAGTGGCAGCACCTCATCTACGATTCCTGCACCGTCTGCGGCCGCTGCTCACTGATGTGCCCGATGGGCATCGACATCGCCAGCCTGGTCTCCCAGGCGCGGCACGGCATGTTCAAGGCGGGGCTGGTACCGCACGAACTCGCCGCGGTGACGGAGCGGGCGCGGCGCGAGGGCAGCCCGCTCGGAGCCACGCCGAAGGTGTTTGCCGACCGCTGCGAGTGGCTGGCGGACGAACACGACGTCGAGATCACGATCGACAAGCCCAGGGCGGACGTGCTGTGCGCCATGTCCTCGATCGAGATCATGAAGTACCCGGAGTCGATCGTTGCCACGGCCAGGATCATGAAGCACCTTGGCGCCGACTGGACGTTCAGCCTGGACGGTTACGAGGCAACCAATTTCGGACTGCTGACGGGCGATGCAGCGACGCAGAAGGACCTGACGCTCAAGATCATCCACGCGGCCGCCGCCTGTGGCGCCCGGGTGGTCGTCCTGCCGGAATGCGGCCACGCCTACACGGCGCTGCGCTGGATGGGCGCGAACATGTACGGCAAGCCGCTGCCGTTCAAGGTGATGCACATCGCCGAGTTCCTCGCCGAGCAGGTGCGCACCGGCAAGCTCAGGTTGCGCAAGCTCGGCAAGACCGCGACGTTTCACGACCCGTGCCAGCTGGTGCGCCGTGGCGGCGCGATCGAGGCGCCGCGCGAGGTGCTGCAGGCACTGGGCGTCGAGCTGCGGGAAATGTATCCCACCAAAGGCGCCAACTGGTGTTGCGGCGGCGGCGGCGGCGTCGTCGCCATTCACCGCGCCGATGAACTGCGGCACAAGGTGTTCAAGATCAAGATGGAACAGATCGAGCAGACCGGCGCCGAGCTGCCGGTGACCTCCTGCGCCAACTGCCGGCAGACTTTCGACGACGGGCAAGCGCACTTCAAGTGGGACAAGACCATGTACAGCCTGCTCGAACTCGTCGCCGACAATCTGATCGAGGACGATCAATGAGCGCCGCAGCACGCCGCGTCGTGGTGGACCCCGTGACCCGGATCGAGGGACACCTGCGGATCGAAGTCGCCACCGACGCAGACCGCCGCATCACCCAGGCCTACAGCTCCGGCACCATGGTGCGCGGTCTCGAGATCATCCTGCGCGGTCGCGATCCGCGCGACGCCTGGGCCTTCGCGCAGCGCATCTGCGGCGTCTGCACGCTGGTGCACGGCATCGCATCGGTGCGTGCCGTCGAAGACGCCTTGCGCTGGGAGATTCCGCAGAACGCGAACCTCGTCCGCAACCTGATGATCGGCGCGCAGTACGTCCACGACCACGTCATGCACTTCTACCACCTGCACGCGCTCGACTGGGTGGACGTGGTCTCGGCGCTGCAGGCGGACCCGCAGGCCACCTCGACCCTCGCCCAGTCGATCAGCAGCTACGCGCGATCCTCGCCCGGGTACTTCGCGGACGTGCAGAAGCGCGTGCGAGGACTGGTCGAGAGCGGCCAGCTCGGCATCTTCGCCAACGGTTACTGGGGGCACCCGGCCTACAAGCTGCCGCCGGAAGCGAACCTGATGGCCGTGGCGCACTACCTGGACGCGCTGGCGTGGCAGCGTGACGTCGCCAGGCTGCACGCCATCTTCGGCGGCAAGAATCCGCACCCGCATTTCGTCGTCGGCGGCGCGCCGAACCCGATCGACCTCGAGTCCGATTCGGCGATCAACTCCAAGCGCCTGTCGCAGGTGCAGGACATCGTCTCGCGCATGCGCCAGTTCGTGGACGAGGTCTACGTTCCGGACACGCTGGCCATCGCCGGCTTCTACAAGGACTGGGCGACGCAGGGCGAGGGTCTCGGCAACTTCATGTGCTACGGCGACTTCCCGGCAAAGTCGATCTTCGAGACCGCAGGGTTCCTGGTGCCACGGGGCGTCATCCTCGATCGCGACCTGTCACACATCGAGGAGGTCGACCTCCATGATCCCGCGCAGATCGAGGAGTTCGTGAGCCACGCGTACTACGACTACGGCGGCGGCAAGGACCGCGGTCTGCACCCGTATGACGGCGAGACGACGCTCAACTATACGGGGCCGCAACCACCCTACTCGCAACTCGACGTCGCGCAGGGCTATTCCTGGTTGAAGTCGCCGCGCTGGCGCGGCAAGGCCGTGGAGGTCGGGCCACTGGCGCGCATGTTGATGCTGGTCGCCACCGGACACGGCCAGGCCAAGGAACTCGTGGACCAGACCTTGTCCACGCTGCAACTGCCACTCGCGGGCCTGTTTTCGACCCTCGGTC
>Ga0316188_10001128_pt1 | contig 12539 bp, 11 predicted proteins | sample Phiworburrow1_MG_FD_204933 | JGI IMG/M metagenome (GOLD analysis project Ga0316188, IMG submission 204933) | Coastal sediment microbial communities from Maine, United States - Phippsburg worm burrow 1 | ecosystem: Environmental > Aquatic > Marine > Coastal > Sediment | place: USA: Maine...
ACTTGGAGATGTATCTTACAATCAAAAACTTTCTGAAAAAAGAGCAAATAAAGTAAAAGAATTATTAGTTGCTTCAGGAATTGACGCTACCCGTTTAACCTTTCGCGGTGCTGGTGAAGATGCTTCAGTAGACAAAAATTCTACAGGTGCACGTCAGTTGGTTCGTCGTGTAACTTTTAAATTGAAATAAATAGTTAACTCCTTTTCTAAATACAAAATCCCAGTTGTTTAATACAACGGGGATTTTTTTGTTTTATGTTCAATACAGCTCTATGCGTAATCAGAATTTTAGCTCTTAAACTGAAAATTCCATTTTATAGTAATTATTAATATCAACTACCATCATTCCTGCTTCTTCAGCGGCTTGTATTCCAAGAATTCCGTCTTCAAAAACAACACAATCTTTTGGATTTACACCCATTAAATTTGCACATTTTAAAAAAGTTTCAGGATGCGGTTTAAAATTCAGCACATCATCTGCTGTAATTATTGGATTAAAATAATGCTCTAAACCTAAAATAGACAGTGTTCTTCGCGCTCCAAACTGCGTACTGCCAGTTCCAATAGCCATTGGTAAAAGTTTATGATATTTCCGAACAACATTGCACACAACTTCAATTTCTTGGGTTTTTGTTACCAACTTTTTATAAACATTTGCCTTCGCTTTTCCAACTTCTTCAGGGTTCATTTCAGTTCCAAAAAGTTCATTTAATCTAATTATAGTAGCTGCTTTTGGCATACCCGTTAGCTGCAAAAATAATTCACCCGTAAAATCTATTCCAAACGGCGAAACTGCTGCTCGCCATGCTTCAAAATGATTTTGCATGGTGTTCGCAACGGTTCCGTCTAAATCAAAAATTAAGGCTTTTGCTTTTGGTGAAATTTCTATCATCATATTTTCAAAAAGCACAAAAGTACTGATAATCTATTCTTTTGAATGCTTATTTTGAGTTTTATTAAAACTTTAAATGGCTTCGTACAATTTTCCTGGCAAAGGTTTTACTACCCCTTTCATTTCTAAATTGAATAAAATGGTTGTTGTTTTGTGAATGGGAATATTGCAATTAATTGCAATAATATCTAATAATTCTTTGCCATTTTCAAACAGAAAATCGTAAATAATTTGTTCAAATTCATTTAATTCAACAAACAATTGCTTTTGAATGGCTTTTGGTGTCTTTTTATCTAAATTCCAATTCAACATTTCAACCAAATCATTTGCAGAAGTTAAAATCGCTGCTTTATTTCTTTTGATTAAATCGTTACAGCCTTTGCTAAAATTATCGGTGCTTCTGCCTGGAACTGCAAAAACATCTCGGCTATAAGAATTTGCAATATCAGCTGTAACCAATGAACCTCCTTTATCGGCCGATTCAATAATAATAGTTGCTTCAGAAATACCCGCTACAATGCGATTTCGTTTTAAAAAATTTTCCCTAATTATTTCATCATTATGCCAAAAATCGGTTAAAAATCCACCATTTTTGTGCATTTCTGACACATATTTTTTATGAGATTTAGGATATATTTCTTCAAATCCATGAGCCAAAACACCAACCGTTTGCAAACCATTTTTCATCGCTGCTTTGTGTGCACAAATATCTACGCCATAAGCAAATCCACTAACAATTATTGGGTTGTATTCTTTTAAGTCTGAAATAAGTTTCTCACAAAAATCTCTACCATAACTTGTAATGTTTCTGGTTCCAACAACACTTATTATTGGTTTGTTTTTTAAACTGAAATTTCCTTCTTTAAACAATAAAATAGGGGCATCAATACAATGTTTTAGTTTTTCTGGGTAGTTTTCCTCAGCAAAATAAAGGACTTCAATATTGTTTTTCTGAATGTATTCAAGTTCTTTTTCTGCAGCTTTTATGTTTTCAGTATCAAATAAATATTGAATGGTAAACGAACCAATTCCATTGATTTTTTCGAGGTTAAGGCGTTTCTCTTTTAACACATTTTTTGCACTTCCACAATGTGATATTAACTTTTTTGCATTGATATCACCAATACCTTTTACGCGCTGCAACGCTAAAACGTACAACAATTCTTCTTCAAGCATATTTAACAATTTGAGGTTCAATATATAAAATTATTGTTAATAAAAAATATGATAACTCTTTATTTTTTGGTAGGTTTTCTCTTATATTTGTTACGATGACATTAGCAAAATACATAGGAGATTTATTATACCGATACGAGTGTGTGATTGTACCAAATTTTGGAGGTTTTGTAACCAATGAAATTTCAGCAAAAGTGAATCATTTAACACACACTTTTTACGCACCCTCAAAACAATTAACTTTTAATTCTCATTTACAAAATAGTGATGGTTTATTGGTTAATTATGTGGCGAGCGTTAAGAACATTTCATATTCAAAAGCTTCAGTGTTTATTGAAAACGAAGTCAATTTATGGAAAACATCATTGATAAATGAAACGGTAGAACTAGAAAATATTGGTTCTTTTTATTTAAGTAAAGATGGAAAATATATTTTTGAACCTAGTAATACTGTTAATTATTTGACTTCTTCTTTTGGTTTGAACACCTATGTTTCTCACGCTGTAAAACGGGAAGAATATAAAGAAAAAGTACGAAAACTTGAAACTATTGCCCCGGTTTTACCTTCTGAAGAAAACAAACGAAAAACGCCTGCATTTATTAAATATGCTGCAACCGCAGCTATTGTTTTTGCTTTAGGCTCTGTTGGCTGGAATCAGTATCAAAAATTTGAGTACAATAATTTAATGGCCAAAGCTGAACTACAACAACAACAAGTTGAGAAAAAAATACAAGAAGCTACTTTTGTAATTAACAATCCATTACCTGCAATTACTTTAAGCATAACCAAAGAAACATTTAATTATCACATTATCGCTGGTGCATTTAGAGAACCTGAAAATGCTGAGAAAAAACTGCAAGAATTGTTAGAAAAGGGTTATGATGCAAAAATTTTAGGCGTTAACAAGTGGGATTTAACACAAGTTTCATTCAATAGTTTTAATTCTGAAAACGAAGCCATCAACTCACTGAATGACATCCATAAAACAGTGTCAAAAGACGCTTGGTTGCTAATACAAGAGTACTAAAATTCAAATTTCATATTTAATTCTTTTTAATAAAATAGCCATATATTTGTTGAAAATTTATGAGCATGACCGCGAAATCACCTAAAGAATCTTTAACTGTTTTAACTGATATTGTTTTACCTGGAGAAACCAATCCTTTAGGGAATTTATTTGGCGGCGAATTACTGGCACGAATGGACAGGGCTTGTAGTATTTCAGCCAGAAGACATTCACGCAGAATTGTAGTCACAGCATCTGTAAATCACGTTGCATTTAACAAAGCCATTCCATTAGGAAGTGTCGTTACCATTGAAGCCAAAGTTTCACGTGCTTTTAAATCCTCCATGGAAGTATATGTTGATGTTTGGATTGAAGACCGAGAATCACAACAACGAACTAAGGTAAACGAAGGAATTTACACATTTGTAGCTGTTGACACCACGGGAACTCCCGTTACAATACCTCAAATAGTACCAGAAACTGAACTGGAAAAACAACGTTATGAAAGTGCATTGAGAAGGAAACAACTGAGTTTAATTCTTTCTGGGAAAATGAATCCTCAAGACGCGACCGAATTAAAGGCGCTTTTTAGCTAATCATTTTTACATTTTATAAATCCACAAAGAAGGATCTTCGGTTGTGGTGTTTTTAGATAAAACAAAACCTATTATGGTTTTCCCTGTAACTCTATCGGTAAAAATAGTCCCTATTTCTTGTTTAGTAACAACCTTATCTCCAGTGCTTACGGTAACATTTTCTAAGTTTTTATAAACCGTTATATAATTACCATGCTGAATTAAAACAGCTTTTTTGTTTCCTGACAATATCTGAACAGACAAAACAGTTCCGTTAAATACTGCTCTCGCTTTACTCCCCTCTTCTGTTGTAATTCTAACGCCATTACTTTCAATAGTTGCTGTTGTAACAATTGGATGTGGTTGTTTTCCGAAATACATAGAAACATATCCTTTTTCAACAGGCCAAGGTAATTTACCCTTATTAGACGCAAATTGTGTCGCCAGTTCTTTGGCTTCGGCTGTTAATACAAAAGTTCCTGAAGCTGCTCCACCAGTATTGTTGTTTGAAGCTGCAATTGCAGCTCTAATTATCCTATCAATTTGTGCGTTAATTCTGTTTTCTTCTTTTATAAATTCTTTAATTTGTTTTTCGTATTTATTCTCCTTTTTCTTCACCTGAGACAGCACAATTTCTTGCTCCTTTTTTTCTTTTTCCACAACACTTTGCTCTTTTTTCTGATCATTTAAAAGCAACTGTTTTTGATCTTTTTTCACCTTCAAAGAATCTGTTAAAGCCTCTAATTCATTAGTTTTAACTTGAATTTCTTCACCTTGCATTTTTCTAAATGAAGTGTATTGCTTCATATATTGAAATCTTTTATAAGCCTGAAAAAAATTTTCAGAAGAAAGTAAAAACATAATTCTGCTATTCTGAGACTTGCTTTTATACGATTTATAAATCATATCTGCATAATCTTTCTTCAAAGCTTCTAAATCACGTTTATTTTTATTTATTTCAAGTTGATTTTCATAAATTTCATTTCCAAGTTCCTTTGATTCCTTTGATATTACCGAAATTAATTTTTCTCTTGTATCAATTTTTTTATTTAAATCTAAAAGTTCAATCAATAAATTTTTTTCCGTTCTTTTGGTATTGGAAAGCAATGCATTGATATACTCTTTGTCTTTTTGAAGTTGAATTCTGCGCGCTTCCAATACTTCACGCGAATTTTGAGAAAATATATTTGCACTAAAAATGAGTGCTAAAAAAACAAGGACATATTTAAATTTAAACTGCATTATTTTAAACTAATTTTTTTATAACCTGATGGTATTTCGAATGGAAAAGTCAATTCTTTATTAAACTCAACCGACTTATATTCAAGATTTATAGTTGTTGAATTTTTACTATTAATTGCCTTAATATCAATATTTTGAGGGAATTTTTCTCCTTCTATTTCTTTATAAGTCGGATAGGAAATTAACAACAATTGATTTTTCTTTACTTGCCTAATTTCTTGCTTGTTTAATTTAAAATTTTCTGGATTCATAAAAAACAAAATCCCAAATAAATCATGCTCTTTTTTTGGCGTTAATTGATAGGTGTTATTTGTAATTTTAGAATCATATTTTCCGTTTCTTAAATCAAAAACAGCTTGACCTAATAACATGTTTTGCACTTGTTGAAAATCTAATTCAATACCAAGCCATTTGCTAAGCAATGAAAAATCTCCATCAAAAAAGGTGTTGTCTATCTTTTCGTAATAGCTCACATTGGTTGGTGTAATTATTAGTTTAGCTATAGGAATATTAAGTTTGGTTGCGCTCATCCAAATCGTTTTATCCTTTTCAATTCTCAATTTAATATTAATTGATACTGCGGTATTTTTATCCTTATACTTGGCATTTATCTTAGCATCAATTGTTTGCTGATTAAAAATATGCTCGTAATGATTGCTAATTATTTTTTTGGCTGAAACTACTTCAAGCGTATTGGTTTCCGTTATGTTTTTTTTTGATTTACATGAAGTAATTGCCAAAAAAAGTAACAAAATTATTTTTAAACTATACTTCATTTAATTTTCTTGTCTTAATTGATTCGCTTTTTGCAAGTATTTTAAAGCTTCCGTTTTATTGTTTAGTCCTTCATAACTCATGGATAATTGCTCATAAAAATCAGCTTCCAAAGCAATGTTCTCGATAACAAAATCAATGCCAATTGTTAAAACGGCTATTGCTTCATTATATTTTGCTAGTTTATTCAACGCCCATCCGTTCATGTGATATAAAAAAGGTTGAGAAGGATAAATCTCTAATCCGCTTTTACTGTCAGAAAACAACATTTCAAAAAGTTCATTTTCAGATTCGTAAATTAAAATTTTTTGTAATGTTTTATAATCCTTACTGGTATTGTATTGCTTTTTTAAATCGGAAAGGCTGGCGTTAATAGGCACAGTACTTACCTCCGTTAAACCATCGGTTGGCGTTAATCTGCTTTCTAAATAATTTTTATAACCGACAAGTTTTGTGCTTGACAATGCGTTTTTTTCAACCTCAACTATTAATTTTTCTGCATGATCATATTCATTGTTTTGTAAATACAGTAAAACCAAATCTTCGGTAAATTTTGGGCTAATTTCAATCAGTTGCTTTTGTGTTTTAATAGCTTCTGAAAAATTTCGTTGTTGTTTATATATCAATACTTTATACTCTAAAAGATACACATTTTTCGGTTCTTTCTCCAGCGCTTTATTTATAAATATTTCTGCTTCAAAATATTTTTTAAGGGCTAAATAATTTTTTGAAAATTCAAATTCAACCGCCAAACTAGTGCTGTCAATTAGATAACATTGTTCTAAACTTTCAATCGCTTTACTATAATTGCTGATAGCCTTTTGTTTTAAAGCTTCAAAAAAATGTGTTTGAAATTCAAGATTTTTTTCTTCTTTACTTATATCTTTTTTACCTGAAATTATTTCTTGCAGCGTTAATTCTTGAGCATAAGAAACTTTGGAAAATAATAAAATTCCGGCAAAAAAGAAAATGTATAAATAGTTGCTCTTCATATTTGGGCGCAATATACAATTTATTGAAGTTAAATTCCTTTAGGAATTGCATCAATTAATTTTTTAGTATAGGCTGTTTTTGGGGTTTTGTAAATAGCATCCGCATCGCCAATTTCTTCAATTTTACCTTTATTCATTACTATTAATTGATCGCCCATATATTTAACAACAGCTAAATCGTGTGAAATAAAGATATAAGTAAAACCAAAATCTTTCTTTAATTCGTTCAGCAAATTCAATACCTGAGCTTGTACCGACACGTCCAAGGCTGAAACCGATTCGTCGCAAATAATTAATTTAGGTTTTAATGCAATGGTACGCGCAATGCCGATTCTTTGACGTTGACCACCTGAAAATTCATGCGGATAACGATAAAAATGCTCGTCAGTTAAACCAACACGATGTAAAATATCAAAAACATATTTTTTCCTTTCAGTCGCATTATTTAAAATTCCGTGAACGATCATTGGTTCTATAATGGCTTCACCAACAGGAATTCTTGGATTTAAGGATGAAAAAGGATCTTGAAATATAATTTGAACTTCTTTTCTGAAATTTTTTAAATCCTTTTTTGAAAGATTGGTAACGTCGTTTTGACGATAAAATATGTGGCCTTTTGTTGCTTTTTCTAGATGAAGAATTGTGCGTCCCAAAGTTGTTTTTCCACAGCCAGATTCACCAACCAAACCCAATGTTTCTCCTTCAAATAATTGAAACGAAACATTGTCTACCGCCTTAACTTCACTTTTTTTTCCAAAAAAGAAACTATTATCTGCATTGAAATAAGTGGCTAAATTTTTAACTTCCAATAAGGGCTTATTGCTGTAAATTTTTTGATGAAAAGCAGTTCGTTCTTCAGTTGTATAAATTTCAGGCTGAATGGTTTGTTCAATAAAATCTTTTACCGTTGGCAATTTTTTTAACCGCCTTGTTAAACTTGGTTTTGAATTAATTAAAGCTTTTGTATAATTATGAACTGGTGAAACAAATACTTCTTTAACCGCCCCTTGCTCCACAATTTTGCCTTGATACATCACCAAAACAGTGTCGGCAATTTCTGAAACCAAAGCTAAATCATGTGTGATAAAAATAATACTCATTCCTGTTTCCTGCTGTAACTCTTTCAACAACTCAATTATTTCCTTTTGGACAGTTACATCCAAAGCAGTTGTGGGTTCATCTGCAATTAAAATTTGAGGTTTACAGGCAATAGCCATGGCAATCATTACCCGTTGTTTTTGTCCGCCCGAAATTTGATGCGGATATTGGTTGAAAATAGCCTCAGCTCTAGGTAATTTAACTTTATTAAACAGTTCAATTACTTGTTTTTTAGCTTCAGATTTTGATATTTTTTTATGCTGAAGTAAAATTTCAATCACCTGAAAACCACAAGTTAAACTAGGATTTAGTGAACTCATGGGTTCTTGAAAAATCATAGATATTTGATTGCCTCTAATTTTTCGAAACGCTGTTTCCGATAGTTTTGTTAAATCTGTATCATTAAAAAAAATGCTTCCTGAAACCTTTGCGTTTTTTGAAAGTAAACCTAAAATGGCCAACGCCGTAACCGATTTTCCACTACCCGATTCACCTACAATTCCTAAAATTTGCTGAGCACCCAACTCAAAAGAAATTGGATGAACCACAGTGTTGGTTACTCCACTCGACTTAAAAGAAATAGTTAAATTTTGTACACTTAGCATGGTTTGGTTTTGATTGCTAAAAATACAGTTTTAATGTTAAATATTAAATATTAGAAGTTGAAAGTTACAATCGGCAACTTATGGCGTTTATTTTGCGTAATTTTGCACAAAATTTAGAGTGAATGAATTACGTATCGGTTGAGAATATATCAAAATCTTTTGGAGAGTTAGAACTTTTTAGCAACATTTCTTTTGGGATAAATAAAGATCAAAAAATTGCCTTTATTGCGAAAAATGGAACTGGAAAAACTTCGTTGCTAAATATTATGGCAGGACTCGATAGCCCTAATAGCGGACAAGTAATTTCTCGTAAAGGATTGAAAATAGAGTATTTATCGCAAGAAGAATCTCTTGATTTAGAATTGACAGTTGAAGAAACCATTTTTAATTCGGATAATGAAACCTTAAAAATTATTGAGGAATATGAACATGCATTGAACAATCCAGATGACGAAAAAGCATATCAAATTGCCTTTGAAAAAATGGAACGCCACAATGCCTGGGATTTTGAAACGCAATACAAACAAATTTTATTTAAGCTAAAATTAGAGGATTTAACCCAAAAAGTTAGTTCCCTTTCGGGTGGGCAACGCAAAAGGTTGAGTTTAGCGGTTATATTGATTCACAAGCCTGATTTACTAATTTTAGACGAACCTACAAATCATCTTGATTTAGAGATGATTGAATGGCTGGAAGATTACTTTAAAAAGGAAAAAATCACCTTGTTTATGGTTACACATGACCGTTTTTTCTTAGAGCGCGTTTGTAATGAAATTGTAGAATTAGACAATGGCGGTTTTTACACATACAAAGGAAATTATTCTAACTATTTAGAAAAAAAAGAAGCAAGAATTGAACAAGAACAAGCTACAGTAGATAAAGCTAAAAACCTATTTAACAAAGAGTTAGAATGGATGCGCCGACAACCAAAAGCGCGTACCACCAAATCTAAAAGTAGGATTGATGATTTTTACAAAATAAAAGAAGAAGCACATAAACGCAGAAACGATCACCAAGTGCAGTTAGAAATAAATATGGAGCGAATGGGATCTAAAATTTTAGAGCTTCATAAGGTATCAAAATCATTTGGGGATTTGAAAATTTTAGACAAATTTGAATATAATTTTTTACGTGGTGAGCGTATTGGGGTTATTGGAAAAAATGGTACAGGAAAGTCCTCTTTTTTAAATATTATTACACAAAAACTGCCCGTTGACAGTGGAAAAGTGGTGGTTGGTGAAACCATAAAATTTGGGTATTATACCCAAGATGGTATCAATCCAAAACCAGGGCAAAAAGTTATTGAAATTATCAAGGAATACGGAGAACAAATCCCGTTAACCAAAGGCAAAAGTATTTCGGCTGCGCAATTGTTGGAACGCTTTTTATTCAGCAGAAAAAGACAATACGATTTTGTTGAAAAACTAAGTGGTGGCGAGCGTAAGCGCTTGTATTTATGTACGGTTTTAATTCAAAATCCGAACTTTTTAATTTTGGATGAGCCTACCAACGATTTAGATATCATCACCTTAAATGTGTTGGAAAACTTTTTATTAGATTTTCCAGGATGCTTATTGGTAGTTTCACATGACCGTTATTTTATGGATAAAATTGTAGACCACCTATTTGTGTTCAGAGGCGATGGTGAAGTGGAAGATTTTCCAGGTAATTATTCTGATTTTAGAGTGTATGAAGATTCTAAACCCAAAGAAGAACCTGTTGAAATTAAAAAGATTGAAACCAAAACAATAGCACCTACAAACAAAGCAACCTTAACTTACAAAGAAAAGAAAGAATTTGACGCTATAGATGGTGAAATTGAACAATTAGGAAAACAAAAAACGGCTGTTGAAGCCAAATTTTTAGATAGCTCTTTATCGGGTGAAGAAATAAATGAATTGTCGATAAAGTTACAAGAAATTAGCAACCAAATCGATCGAAAAGAAGAGCGCTGGTTTGAACTTTCATCAAAGTTAGAAGGGTAAATTTAATTTTAGTGGTTTTTTTCAAATATTCAGCATCTAGTAATTTTCAAACTTCTAATATTTAACTTTATACTTTTAACTTGAAAATTTCAAGCCTATACATGTACAATATTCAAATCTTCAATGAGTGGTTCATTGTTAAATCTTAATAATAATTGAGCAATTGCAATGGTGTCTTTTTCACAATAGATTACTATTCGCTGTATGTTTTTTTCTTTATAAAAAACAGCCCCTACTTCACTTCCACTAATATCATCTTTTGGTGATGGAATTCCTAAAATTGAAGTCAACAATTTTAATGATGTATAATGTTTATAATCCCCAAAACGCCATAGATCCATGGTGTCTAGATGTGCGATTTCCCATGGTTTTTTCCCAAATAAATTTAATTTTTCAGGTAAAGGTATTTGATTAATTATCATTCTTCTAGCTATGTATGGAAAATCAAATTCTTTCCCGTTATGCGCACATAACAGATGTTCAGGTTTGTTAAAATGTTTATTCAGCAAGTTTTTAAAATCATTTAAAATTTGTGTTTCTTCTCCAAAAAAAGAAGTGACTCTAAACTTTCTATCCTCCGATATGAAATTGGTAAAATAACCAACCGATATACAAACAATTTTGCCAAATTCAGCCCAAATACCTGCGCGATCATAAAAATCTCCAGGTGCAAATTCTTCCTTGCGCTGGTACTGCGTTTTTGCTGCAAATAATTCTTGTTTTTCTTCTGTTAAATCAGAGAAATTTTCAACTTCAGGAACGGTTTCAATATCCAAGAAAAGAATATTTTCAAAGTTTAGTTTGGTATTCATTGCAAATTTTTAGTTAAATATAATAAAAAAAGCATCTCAAAATTGAGATGCTTTTAAAATATTTTATTTGTAAAAATTCTTAATTCACAATTAATTTGCGCGTAGCAATTTTGCCTTCTTCTTCAGCTTTTACTACATAAAAACCAGTGTTTAAACCTGAAATATCAATTGTTTCATTAGCCTTTACAATTTTATTGTATACTTTTTGACCAATCATATTGTAAATTTCCACCAATTTTTCTACGCTACTATTTGACGAAATTGATAATTTTCCATTTGAAGCTGGGTTTGGGTACATCGCAAAACCTGCTATTTGGTTTTTTGCTACTGAAAGTGTTTGCCCTGCATTTATAGCTCCTGGTGTAGGAGAAGCGCTAACCCATCCGGCATCTGTCAATTGTACAGAATTTCCAGCTGCTGCATCAGCAGTATACACAGATGTTTCTCCGTCAATTGTTCTTGGAACTGCAGGATTTCCGTATGCAAAAAAATCAATTACCTGATTACTGTCATCTCGAAGTATGACATATCCTCCAGGAGCATTTACTTCTCCATACACATCTAACATTGTTTGCCCTGTATTAATATCTCCTGGCATCTTTGCAGGATTAAAAGCAACACTTAACTCAATAGTGTTTATAACTTGCCCATTATGTTTATAGTAAACTATTGTCCATCCTGAAAAATCAGCACCCGCAGGTCCTTTCAATTCAACAAAATCAGTTGTAGCTGTACCATTAAAATAAATTTCATTAATTGTAAATTGCCCAAAGCTTAATGTTGTAATTAGCATGGCAATGATTAAAAAGTAATTTTTTTTCATAAATTTTATCTTTAGGGTTAATATACAAATTTCAATATTTATTGTGTAAATATACATTTTTTTTAAAAAAAATAAATAAATGGATAAAATAAGTGTATTTATAGTAGGTTATATGTAACAAATGGATGTTTTTTGATACTGTTAAATGATACTATTAATTGTCTTTTGTTATTAATTCATCTAAAATTAACCCTTTGTAAGTTTAATGTTAGCTTAATGTTATACTTTTAATTTGTGGTATATCAAATGTAATTTATGTTTACTTTTGAAAGTATTTATATTTAAAAAAATGAAAAACGCTGATATTAAAATACTACTTGTTGATGACGAACCAGATATTTTAGAAATTGTTGGTTACAATTTAAAAAATGAAGGCTATCAAATTTTTACCGCAAAAAATGGCATTGAAGCTGTTAAAATTGCTAAAAAGACAATACCTCATTTAATTATTTTAGACATTATGATGCCTGAAATGGATGGTATTGAGGCTTGTGAAAAAATTAGAGCTACGGCAAGTTTAGAAAATGTATTGATCACCTTTTTTACGGCACGGGGAGA
>Ga0316188_10001129_pt1 | contig 12539 bp, 10 predicted proteins | sample Phiworburrow1_MG_FD_204933 | JGI IMG/M metagenome (GOLD analysis project Ga0316188, IMG submission 204933) | Coastal sediment microbial communities from Maine, United States - Phippsburg worm burrow 1 | ecosystem: Environmental > Aquatic > Marine > Coastal > Sediment | place: USA: Maine...
TGCGATCCGAACACGACCATATTCTTGCCATGATTGCCTGCCTCGTTTCAGCTTGTAAAGCTGCCGAAAATGTTGACAGGCTCGACTCAGATACCTTCCGTGCGGGTCTTGACTTTATCCAAAATTATGCCGATGCCTGGCACCACGCAAAGGAGGAGGATCTTCTGTTTCCGGCGCTGGAAGCTGCTGGCATGCCGCGCGGAGGAGGCCCAATTGCCGTGATGTTGAACGAGCATGAATTGGGCCGCACCTATGTACGACAAATTGGCAAAAACCTCGAAGCAGCGATCAATGGTGACAATTCGGCGCTCCAATTAGTGCTGAGGTTCACACTGGCTTATGCTGATCTGTTGACCCAGCACATCCAAAAGGAAAACAACATACTCTTCAACATGGCAGACCAAATCCTGTCACCGGCAGAGCAAGCACGTCTGCAACAGGAATACAAAACCGTGATTCCAGCCAGTGCGAGCGCGAAGTCTGGTGAGTATTACGAGGGAATTGTTGCGAAGTTATGTGAACGTTGGAATGTCGATCCTCAAGATGTCGCTTAGGCGGGAATAACCTTTCAGTGCGGATAGAACGGTTCCTTACGGATTAAAGCATGCTCGACCTTGATCATTGGCAGCTAAAAGCCGACTCTTGGATAACCATGGTGTTGAATCACATTGTGTCAAAATTGTGCACTGCTTCCTGTCATTTACCGGTAATCACTGGCGTTTACTGGCAGTTAGGGCCATACTGCTAATGGCCAAACACCGTAAGTGTCTGATTAATAAAGACCTGAAAAATCAGGAATGCATATTTTAATCTTATGGTCGTTTAACGAAGCGATTACTAAAAAACAGGCCTTCGGCAAGGTTGCCGGTTATGTAAGCGTAAGGCTTGATCCACCCGTCATTTGTACAGAGTTTCGGTTCCTGGAACTCTGTAACGGTTTCGACAGACCAGTACATAAATAAACACGCCCATTGGCGAAACCGATAATTCGTTCATGACGTCACACGCATTGAATTTTAACCACAAGGAAACGACGACATGAATACACCAGTAGTGGGAGTCATTGGGACTTCAAAAAAAGAAGATGAACGACGCTTTCCAATCCATCCAGGACATCTTCCGCGCATTCCTGAAGCACTTCGCAGCCAGCTAATATTCGAGGAGGGTTATGGCGCACCTTTTGGTATCGAGGACTCGGAAATTGCAGCTATGTCAGGTGGCGTTGCCTCACGCCACAAATTACTGGCCGACATTGGCTCGGTTATTATTAACAAACCAGTTTTAGCTGATTTTCAGGAGCTTCGCAAAGGAGGAATACTCTGGGGCTATGTGCATTGTGTACAGCAACAGGACATAACCCAGGCGGCTATCGATCGTAAGCAGACGCTGATTGCCTTTGAGGATATGTATGTCTGGTCACCCAAGGGGCACATTGGTCGTCATACATTCTATAAGAACAACGAAATGGCCGGCTATTGCGCTGTCATACATGCCTTGCAACTTAAAGGTATCGATGGGCATTACGGCAATAAACGCAAAATAATCATTTTCGGTTTTGGCGCAGTCAGCCGCGGCGCGATATACGCCCTCAAGGCGCATGGTTTCAGAGATATCACCATTTGCATTCAGCGCCCTGACCACGAGGTGCGTGAAGAGGTGCTCGATTGTAATTATGTCAGAATTCGAACAGGCAGCAAGGGCGAAGCACGCATGATGGTCGTGCAGCACGATGGAACCGCGCGACCGCTGACTGACTTGGTGAGTGCAGCGGATATTATCGTAAATGGAACCTTTCAGGATACAGAAAACCCTGTCGACTTCGTAAGCAAAGAAGAAAGCGCAAGCCTCAAACCCAATAGTCTGATTATTGATGTGAGTTGCGACGAGGGCATGGGATTCTTTTTTGCCAGGCCAACCACATTCGAGAACCCGATGTTTAAATATGAAACCATCGATTATTACGCCGTGGATCACACACCCAGCTATCTCTGGGAAAGTGCCACGCGATCAATTTCTGCTGCACTCATCGTTCATTTACCGACTGTACTGGCGGGCCGTGATAGTTGGCAGAAAAATGAGACTATTCAACGGGCGATCAATATTGACGGTGGTGTGATTCAGAATTCCTCTATTCTGTCGTTTCAAAAACGTGAACCGAAATACCCCCACGCACACTTCAATCCGGCAGGAAATGCTGTCCCGAAGGTAGCTAATGCCTGACAATTCCGTGAACTCGGACGTATTTTTTGCTGCGTTCTCTACAAAGTCGCCGGTTACGGCTCCACGGAGGAAGCCCTGGCTTTGCTGGAAACCGACGCTTGAACCCGTTCAAATATTTTGTATCGCCCGTCGAAACGAGGGCTGCGATAACAGCCTTCGTTTAACGAAGCCGTGGCTAGGACCGACTTGCGTAATAGGCCAGGACACGTGGGTCGGCTTCGACACGAGCCTGGTGTTGGACGAGATTCGGCGCGATTCGATCAACCAGGTCCGACGGCACATGATCTAGGGCGCCTGATCTCAGCCAGCGCGTTTGCATCAGTACTTTAAGGTCGGCAACCGTCAGGCTATTGCCGGCGAAATACTGGCCGCCGCCCCGTTCCAGCAGCGCGCCCAAGCCCTTCAGAAATATCGTCAGCCAGCCATCGACCAGCTTTTCACGTGCCGCCCGGAGCGCTTCCCCCTCCAGCCCAAACGTTTGTCCGATGTGGTGGCTGATATCCTCGACCGCGTCCAGCGTTTCGTCGCAGTAAAGCGCCTGCAGGTCGTCTTCCGGGTAAAGACCGGCCAGTTTGCCAACGTAACGGCTGATGGCGTTGGACTGGGTGACCGCCGCGCCATCGATCTCGAGAACGGGCAGTGCATTGAAACGCGTTTCCTGCCGCATCTTGCTGAACTCCGGGAACGTCAGCCGTTTATCCTCGAACCCGATCCCTGCCGCGTGCAGAGCGATACGAATGGGTTCGCCACGCCCGCCAGCAAAATCGAAATACGTCAGTTTGTAGAGCGTCATCGTTATACCTCCAAGGTTGAAACCCATATTAGCAGTGGAATGACATGAACAGCCATGTGCTTAAAGTCGTGTGACCGATTGCAGGCGGAAGCAAGTCAGGACACCACCCGTAAAATTTTATGCGCGGGCATCATAAAAAAAGGGCCGCGCAATGGCAGCCCTTTTATGGATTGTGTGTCAGTGGTTAGCAGTCAACAGCATTGTCTCCAGGGGTTACGTCGGCGAGGTTGTCCCGGGTCAAAAGAATCCTACCAACCCCAGGGCGCTTTGATATCGCCTTTTGCGCTACGGCGCGTTGTGTGTTTCGCGCTTTGCCGAGAGGAGCTGGATAAAGACATGAAGCCCTGCTGAGTTTTGAGCCTTGTTCGGGATGCGGTTGCCCTGTTCGCTAACACGTTTAGCCTTAAACCATCATTGTTGGACAGCAGTCGCCACATCCAGATTGCACCTGCTGAAACCATTACCGAAATCAGAATCAGTAAAACGTATGCCAACATTCAATATGCTCCTCACATTCACGTTATAGTTGTATCTTATAAGTTCGCGAATCGAACATGGTTTCAGTATAGTACATGAGAATGCGTATTACTATTTTCACAGGTAAACCCATGCTGCCCCGTTGCGCATTGACACTGACCTTGATCGTTCTCTTTCTGAATATGCCGGCAGAGGCAACCGATCAGGATGTATTCACGGTTGGTTCAATCAAGGCCGCTGCCGGCGAGTCGGTTACGGGCTATCTTGATATCGATCCCTTGAATGACCAGGGTACGCGAATCCCGGTATCCGTTATCCGCGGCCAGGATCCGGGTCCGGTACTGGCCCTGCTTGCCGGCGTCCATGGATATGAGTACCCGGGCATCACCGCGTTGCAACGGTTGCGAAAATCGGTTCGCCCGCAGGACCTCTCCGGAACGCTGATCCTGGTGCATATTGCCAACCCGCCGTCGTTTTACGGACGCACGGTCTATATCAGCCCTGCCGATGGCAAGAACCTCAACCGCGTATTTCCCGGCAAGCCAGACGGGACTTTAAGCGAACGCATCGCCCACAGCATCACGCGGCACGTAATTGAAAAGGCAGATTACCTCGTCGACCTGCACGCCGGCGATGGTAACGAGGCCCTGCGGCCCTATGTGTATATGCCGGTTACCGGCAATCCGAATCTGGATACCGCCAGCCGCGGCATGGCGCTGGCGTTCGGGCTGGACCATATCGTTATTGACGAGGGGCCCCTGTTACCAAAAGACGCGTCCTTATATACCGACCAGACGGCGCTGGCGCGCGGCGTTCCCGCTATCACCACCGAAACCGGCCAGCTCGGCTCCAACGATCCATACTGGGTAGGTTTGGCAGAGCGGGGCATCGCCAACCTGATGCGTCATCTCGGTATGATCAAGGGCCTGCCCGAAGCGAATGAAGGGGTGGTCTGGTTGACCGGTTACGTGGTGGTCCCGAGTCCCGCAACTGGCATATTCCAGGCCTCGGTCCGTGACGGCTATGCGGTCGCTGAAAATGGTTTACTGGGTCAACTGGTCGATGCTTTTGGCGATAAGATCACAGACGTGCGCGCACCGATCGAAGGTATCGTGAACTATGTCGTGGGCACGCCACCCGTGAGCGAAGGTGAGCCTGTGGCAATGATAAGCCGCATCAAAGAGAAGGAGAAATAAGAGTATCCTGCCCCTAAATACACAACGGAACACCAGGTACTTGAGCAAATAGGCGGATACCGTGGGCGACCCATTATTTGAAGAGTGGCAGGTTTACGAGAAACTGCTGATCCATGACTACATGGATCACCGTGCCTTTTTTAACTGCTTGCAGGCAGAGATACTGTCACGTTTTCAGCGACCCATTGCGATACTGGACCTTGGCTGCGGCGACCTGGCGCCGATCTTGCCAATGCTGGCGAATGTACCATTGCAGCGCTACATGGGTATTGACGAATCTGATGTCGCACTTGCTCATGCTGCACAGCACCTCCAGAAATTGCGCGTGCCGGGTCGTCTTGTCAAAGGCGACCTGTTGTCGGAAATGGCGGAAATCGGGGAAACCTTCGATGTCGTACTGGCCAGTTTTTCACTCCATCACCTGGCCGACCCACAGGACAAGAAGCGCACCCTGGAGGCTGGCCGTCGACTGTTGAACCCGGATGGCTTATTCGCCCTGATCGATGTATTCAGCGCCGAATCCGAGCCCCGCCATGTTTACCTTGAGCGTTGGATCAATCATGCCGAGGGACGTTACGTTGAACTCCGGAATGACGAGAGAGAGATACTTTTCCATCACGTGCAGACCCGCGATTTCCCCGTTTCCCTTTCGACATTCGAAGCGCTTGGAAAGCAGGCCGGGCTGGGACAGTTTGAATTGTTGCTGCAGGATCACGCACGGCTCAATTGCCTGGTGACATTTTCATTGGGTGAAAATGGCTGAATATCGCAATGCAAGAAGAACAGTTTCCGGTTAATTTGGTATCCGGGGCTACCGGTGTTTGCCGGTAAACAAACGCCGTATAGGGATGTCCGGGAGCGAGTCGTTTCAGGCTACGATTTTATCTTCTGTACTCGCAGCCCCGGAGAAATGTACCCAGCCTTTTTTGACAGCTGCAGGGCGAAGCCGTACGTCGATCAGGTCACCACGCGGTTTCTCAATCCGCGGTACAACCTCTCCCCTTTGTTTCTGAATCCGTTGGAAGAGTTTTTCGCGATATGGTTGCGTTTCACCCGGTTCGGCACTGTCAGCAGCGCCCCTTCTCAGACCGAGCATATGAATGGACACGTAATCTCCTAACTCAAGTTTATTTTCAGTTGGTTCTGGTTTCTTAAGCATCAACATTTGCATTTTTTCCTGTTCAAACTGAGCTGAAAGTCTGACCTTTGTACACTTCCCTGTGTCCTGATCCCTGTTATTATCAAATCCGGTCAAGCATATAAATGCAAATATCAAGCCAAGTAATTTATATTAACCATAATCCAATAAAAACAATGATATGGAGCAATCAAAAAAACCATCGATGGTCGTAACTGTCCCTATGGGTCAGCTAAGCTGACCATAATTGTCAGTTGGTGCCGCCGTCCGGAAGAGAGAAAGCAATGCTGGCGATAAGGGAATTTGCAGCCCGGGACCTGGTAATCGTGATACCCCATTCAGCTCTGATTGAACCAGAAAAAACGAATCCGGCCTTTTGTTCGATTTGTATCATGGCCATGAAAAACATGGCAGTATAGCGCCTGCAACCCAAGGCAGGAAAATCAACCCTGCGCCGCGCGAATGGTTTGCACCAGAAGCGAAATGTCTCGCTGAGCTTGAGGTAAAGAGAAAATGCATACGGTCCATACTTGGGCATTCTGGGCGTTACTTTCCGCCGTATTTGCCGCGCTGACAGCCATCTTTGCCAAGATTGGTATTCAGGACGTCGATTCAGATCTTGCAACCCTCGTTCGAACCGCGGTTGTCATCATCGCCTTAACCGGCTTTGTGTGGTTCGCCGGAAAATGGAGCAACCCGCTCGAACTCTCTTCAAAAACCTGGCTCTTTCTAACGCTGTCCGGCCTGGCCACCGGCGCCTCCTGGGTATGCTACTTCCGCGCTCTGCAGCTCGGTGACGCATCCAAGGTGGCACCCATCGATAAGTTCAGCCTGGTTCTGGTTGCCGTTTTCGCGGTGGTGTTTCTTGGCGAACGCCCGTCTTTTCGTGACTGGACAGGTATTGCCCTGGTCGCTAGCGGTGTGATGCTTCTTGCCCTGAAGCGTTAAACTTCGCCTCACTTCCAGGCGAGCCAGGCATCCCATGTATTCTGAGGGTCAAAATTCTACGGATCGAGCCGCGCTTCGCATATTGGGTGGGTAATAAAGCACGCCCGGCTTGAATGTCCTTTCCCTGCGCCGTTCTTAAAGCCTGGCGTATGCATAAGCACCATAAGCGCTTTGATATTTTTAGCGGGGGTGTGCCTTCTTACACGTGTGCGCGGGCGGCAGGTGGTTTAAATTCCCAACAAGGTCAGATTGATGTCAAATGAACTGGACGCATGGGGCAATCATGAAAAAGCATATTTTTTTGGTCACATTTCTAGCTTGCGGATTTTTTTCAATCAATGCGGGCGCAAACGGCACAGGTTCAGCCGTGCCAGAGCCTTTCCGGGGTTTCGATGCCAACTCCAAGTTGACCATCGATTACAGGGACCTTGACTCCCTGCTCGATACCGTGGTGCTGTACACGGGACGGTCGGACCGGAAAAAGGCAAGTTCCACGCGCGCCACGACCGGAACCCGCATGAAGGTCAGTGTCAATCGCGCCACCGTGAATGAAGGCAACCGGTTTTATTTCGAGGTGTTTGAAAACAACCCGGAAAAACAGCAGTTGATCCGCAAAATCCGAAGCAGGCTGGAAAACATCCCCGGTGCAGTTGCACTCGAAAAATTCTCCCGTGATGAACAGCTCGCCTACTGGTTAAACCTGTACAACATCACCCTGCTGGATGAAATTGTCAGGGTCTATCCGCAGCCTGAGCTCGAAGATTTCCTGGTGGGCAAAAACTCGGTTTTGTCAAAGAAAATCCTCACGGTCGCAGGTGTGCCACTCAGCCTGGATGACATCCAATTTACAATCCTGAAGCAGAATTACGAAAATACCCCACTGGTCATCTACGGTCTGTACCAGGGCATAATTGGCGGACCTAATATCCGCAAATCAGCCTACACCGGCAAATATGTATATGCCGACCTGATCGACAATGCCATCGAGTTCATCAATTCAAACCGTGGCACCGAGAGTAAAAATGACCGCGTCTTTCGGGTATCCAGCCTGTACGCACGCAATACCCTGTTTTTCCCGGATTTCGATGCGGACCTGACCGCGCATTTGTCAACTTTCCTGGAGGGGGAGGAACTCGGGGAATTGCAGTCAGCGGCAAAAATCAAGGCGGACATCAACGACTGGACGGTTACAGACCTGTATGGGAGCAGTCGTGATCTGAGTGGCAGCCTGGCGAAAAACAGCGCAGCTCTTGATGGCGCTGTCAGCGGTGGTAACTCCTCGAGACTCACCACAAAATCGGTGGCCGCCAGCCGCTATAGCCCGGAAGTGCTTCAACACCTGAATGATCTCAACCAAAAACGGGCCGAAGAGAGACAGGGTAACGTGACAATTGAAGAAATGGGCCAGGCCACCGATGAAACGGATAAGGCTGACAAGGGAAGCAATTAGTCTTAATGAATGACACGGTGCTTCCGCGAATCCGGATGGTCAAGACAGGCGATTGGCTGTGAATCGGGTGTTGCCGGATCAATTACCCGGTTCGGCAAATATCCAACCCAGGCCCCGTCGGAATGCTTCGGGGACAGCCGATAAATGTGTTTGACCCGCCAGCGTGCGGGTTTCGAGAATCCATGGCCTGGGCGTCATCTCCTGCCAATAACTGATCCATTCCAACACCGGCCCCCGAAATATCGGATCGTCAAGCTCACCGCTTGAAACAAAAACCCGGCTAAACGGCTGCGTGGCTTCCCGCTCACCATGCCAGCTGAGGAAGAATGGCAGGTTACGGTGCAGCGCCGGGTTGCTGGCTATATGACCAAAAAACAGTTCCGGTTTTGTCAGCGCATTAAACAGTACAAACTGGCCACCCAGCGAATGACCGAACAGGATCCTGCGCGCAGGGTTCGATCTGTAGGTGTTTTCGATCAGCGGCAGAAGTTCGTCCTGTAACACCGCCTGGAAAACGCCAGCGCCACCCCAGAACTCTCGCTCCGCGGAGGCCGCTGTGTAATCGGTTGAACGCCAGTTGCCCTCATTAAAGGTATCGGCGCCGTAGGAAATACCCACCAGTATCGCCGCGGGGGTCTCCTCCCCAAAGCGCAGGTAGTGATGATAGGCGGCCATCAGCGGAAAAGTATTACCGCCGTCCAGCAGATAGACCGTCGGGTAGCTTTGAGCGGAATCCACGTAGCTTTCGGGCAGGTCCACGAAAATATGAAACGAACGGCCCAGCTGTTTTGATCTCAACTCGTGATATTTCACTTCACCCAGAGACTGCAGCAACCGCGTATCGATAACATCAGCTGCTGAAGCTGCTGCAAATGACATCAGGATCATGAAGAGAAATAATGAATTTATCAGTTTCATGAGAAATATCCGGTTCAAGGGTTCACGCCCGTGATGTTAACAAAGAACCATTCCATGCGAGTACCTGGCGCTGAAACAAAATACCCGCCCGTTGGTAAAACCCTTTGGAAACCTGCAATGGGCGCAGTTTAAGTCAAAGGCCGGTATCCGAATTTCAGCTCCAGAAGGTGTTATCCTTGCTGTCATAAAAAGGAACAAGAGCCGTCCTTATGAGTCTGTCATCACGTATATTTTTCGGTCTTGGCGCGGGTATCGCCTCCGGCATATTTTTCGGCGACCTGATCGCAGACATCAAGATTATTGGCGATATCTTCATAAAACTACTGCAGATTACGATTCTGCCCTACATCGTCGTGTCACTGATAGCGGGCTTTGGCCGCATGCAGATGTTTCAGGCCCGGCGCCTGGCGGTTCGGGGTTCACTGGTACTGCTGGGTATCTGGGGGCTCGCGCTATCGATGATTTTTCTCGCAGCCCTGGCCTTTCCTGAGCTGGAAACGTCATCGTTCTTCGGCAGCGCAGCCACACCCCAACCCCAGCAGACGGACCTGGTTGATCTTTACCTGCCGTCGAACATCTTCTACTCGCTGTCCAACAATCTCGTCCCGGCGGTCGTTTTTTTCAGCATTTTAATGGGTGTTGCCCTGATCTCCGTTGAAGACAAGAGCGGTGTGTTGCCAATCTTCGACGGGCTTGCGGCCGCGCTGGCAAAGATCAACACGGCGATCGTACGCTTGACACCCTATGGCATCTTTGCAATCGCGGCGGCTGCGGCCGGTACGATGACCATTGAAGAGGTCAGCCGGGTGCAGGTTTACCTGGTTACCTATATCAGCCTGGCATTGCTGATTACCTTCTGGATATTTCCCGGGCTGGTGGCAACCTTGAGCGGCATACCTTTCCGCCTGGTACTGCATACCTTCAAGGATGCCCTGGTGACCGCTTTCGCAACCGGCAACCAGTTTGTGGTACTGCCGCAGATTGCTGAAAACTGTAAGACCCTGTTACGTGAACAGGGCCGCTCGGGCCCCGAAGTCGACTCGGCCGTGGATATTATTGTGCCGGTTTCTTTCAACTTCCCGTCCCTGGGCAAACTGCTTGTCATCCTGTTTGTACTGTTCGCGGCATGGTTCACCGACACCCCGCTGGCGCTGGCTGACCGCCTGAGCCTGGCTTTCAACGGCTTGTTCAGCCTGTTTGGCAGTATCAATATCGCGGTGCCCTATATGCTCGACAGCGTGCATGTGCCCGCCGATATGTTCCAGTTATTCCTGGTTACCGGGATAGTCGTCGGCCGCTTTGGGGCCATGCTGGCAGCGTTGCATATCATCGTTCTGAGCATTATCGGCACATTGGCTTTGTTCGGAGCCTTGCAAATCAACTTTCGCAGCCTGCTGCGTTATCTTGCTATCAGTGTACTGGCGCTGTTCGTCCTGGTAACAGGTCTGCGTGCCTACTTCCTGGTTTTTGTGCCGCATGCCCCGCCGCGGGAAGTGGTGCTAGCGAGGATCCAGCTGATGGAACCGCGGGTCGATGCAACAGTGAGCACGATCCTGCCGGAACCGGACGCAACAGACCTCACCGGCTCACGGCTTGATCACGTGCTGAGCAGCGGTGTCTTACAGGTCGGCTACCGCCCCAACAACCTGCCTTGCAGTTTTCTCACGCCCGGTAATAAGCTGGTTGGCTTTGATGTTGAAATGGCGCATATCCTGGCTGAGGATATCGGGGTAAAACTCGAATTCGTCCCCTTCAAGTTCGACCGGCTTGACCGTATGCTGAAATCCGGGCAGATCGACCTGGCCATGTCTTGTATTGCCGGATTGCCGGACCGGTTTGCCAAAGCCTCGTTTTCCCGGCCCTACATGGACCTGACCATGGCATTGGTCGTGCACGATTATGACCGCCACCTTTACGGTGACATTGAAGCGCTGCGTCTGAAGACGGACCTGACGATCGCAATGGTCAGCAGCCATTATTTTGCATCCCGCCTGCGCACATTGCTGCCCAATGCCAAACTGGTTTTACTCGAGGCTGCCGAAGATTTCTTCAATGGTGAAGACGGGGGCGCCGATGCCCTTTTGCTGTCAGCGGAGGAAGGGGCGGCCTATGCCTACCGCTACCCGCAGTACACGGTGATAAAGCCACGCAAAGGAACGATCCGCATACCCACCGTTTATGCCGTGCCAAAGGGTGATATGGAAACCATGATGTTTGTCAGCAACTGGGTAGACCTCAAACGGGAAGACGGCACAATCGCAGGGCTCTACGACTACTGGATGCTCGGTGGCGAGGCCAAACCACGCGAACGTCGATGGTCGGTGATCAGAAATGTGCTGGGTTGGGTCGAGTAAAGTTAATACGCCTGGTAATCAAGAAAATTTCTGCATGGTAGTGGCTACGATCTCGGACCGGCCAGCCAGGTCTTCGAGCCAGTCAAGCGCTCCGTAGATATCCTGTCGGAATTTAACCCGGGAATCCGCCAGGATGGCGGCACGTGTTTGTGCATTGTACTGATGCTCAGGGGCTTTCGAATAGGTCTGCAATACCGGGCTTTGCACAGCTTTTTCAACCGTTTCCACGGCAGCGGTCATATCGAGGTGATGCAGCATACGTGTCAGTGTTTCGTGCGGACGATCCAGCAATGAGTCGAACTCCAGTAACGCGATATGTTGAGGGAATGCTTCGAGGGATCGGCTTGCGCTGCTTGTTTCACTCAACCAGCTCAAAGCGGCCAATTGCCCGGCAGACAATTGGTTCAATTGAATATCGAGACCCGTTTTCTGCTGCAACCGCTGCAGCCTGAGTTGCGCAAAACCTTTCAGATCCGTCAGGGCATTCTGACCGGCAAGCAAGGTTGCAATATGCGTTTCCGGGCGATTGTACATAAAAATGGATTTACTGCCGGGCACTGATGTATTGATGTCTGCGAGCAGATCAGTGCAGATGCTGGTCGCCTTTATCACCGTATTAACGGCGCCACGGCACCACATCTTTGACAGGGTCTGTAAGTGCTCCTGCCGGGCCTGTTGCGTCAGAAATGAACGACCATCGCCTGCGTCTGCAAAATCTTGCGCCAGGGTTCTCAGCGGCAAGGGCTCGCGTAAACACTGCGTATCGTCCGCGAACTCCAGGAGACGTGACAACAGGGTTGAACCGCAATGCCCAACATGAAAAATAAAACCGGGCGGTTTGGCCACGGGCACTTTTTTGAAAATATCAGACACCAACGGCCACGGCACCCAGACCCACTTCGTTGTTTGTTTTAACACGCGCTGGTCGAGAAAACTGGCCGCGCTGATCTCGGCAGCGGATAACTCCACCAGCAATAGATTACCGCTGATCAAATCGAGTTTATGCGGGAAGACGCCGGGACGCAGCTCCAGCCTGTCTATCCAG
>Ga0316188_10001130_pt1 | contig 12537 bp, 9 predicted proteins | sample Phiworburrow1_MG_FD_204933 | JGI IMG/M metagenome (GOLD analysis project Ga0316188, IMG submission 204933) | Coastal sediment microbial communities from Maine, United States - Phippsburg worm burrow 1 | ecosystem: Environmental > Aquatic > Marine > Coastal > Sediment | place: USA: Maine...
GACCAGCGCCGGCGGCGAGGCGTCGAGCGCGATCGCCTCGAATTCGACACCGCCTGCAACGAAGTAGTGGAGGTCGCTGAGGCCGACGCAGAGGGCGAGGCTGTCGCTGCTGTCCATGCGCATGAAGGTGCGGGCGGTATGGCTGCCCCAGGATATCAGCAGGTGCTTGATGAGATTGCGCGACAGATGCGATTTATGGTCTGCACTGAGCAGGTCGGACAGGTGGTAGAGCAGTTCGTCCATGACCAGCAAGCGGCAGTTGCCGGTCGCTGCCGGAGTGGCAAATTGAGCGACGTAGACGGGTGGTTCGTCGCTGTCCAGGTCCACTGCCAGCCGGTCTTCATCGGTGCTATCGAAGGGTGCCAGCGCGGTCAGGGTGACCCACTCGTCGATGCGATCGAATACCACGCTCAAGTCTTCCTGGCGCAGCTGATTGCTGCGCACGGTGCCCAGCAGAAGCGCCTTGAGGTAGCACTGCTCGGTGCTCAGGTGGCAGGCCTGGGTGGCTTGCGGGTCTTCGAAGGCCTGGTCGGCGATACCCTGGTTCAGCGCATAGCGGTAGAGGCCATGCAGCTGGCGCCAGAACCCCGGATCGCTGTCTCGGTAGATGAGGCTGCCCCGGAACAAGGCGCGGGTCATGTCGGCCATGGCCCGGTGGCAGGCGCGCGCGCACAGCTCCAGCGCCTTCTTCTTGCCCAGCTTGAAGCGACGCCGCTCTATCTGGCGGGCGGCATCCTCCGCTACGAACTGGTAGCCGTCGATCATCTGGCGCTGCATCGCCTGCGACAGCAGGTAGACCTGAAAGGATTTCGGCGGCAATACGATCGGTTGGCTGTGATAGCGGGCTGCCAGCGAGTTGCAGATAGTACAGAGTACGGGGCGCAGGACCTCGAGCAGCTGGAAGCGCAATTTGGGTTCCAGCGGGCATTCATTGAGGACTTGCAGGGTCTCAAAAACGCTTTGCGAGCTGGCACCCACGTCTGCCATGGGCAGACGTTCGGCCCAGCGGGCAAGGGAGGCGGCATCGGCAGTGGTCAGATCGAACACCTCGATCTGCCGCCCGGCGGAGGCCACTGCCGGAGCATCGACTGAGTAGGTCATAGTGTCTGTGTGCGTAGTTGTCTGTCTGAAAACTTTAGCCGGTGCGTAGTCATTCGGCCAGCGCGATTTAATACAGTGCCAGGGGTTTCTTATAGGGCAGGGCCGGCTCTTCACGGACCAGCCTGGGCACCAGATAGCCGGGCAGCAGCTGCATGAGCTCCCGGTAGACGGCTGTGGCGCGAGACTCCGGCAGGTCGAAGTGCGCGGCGCCTGCGACCGGGTCCAGCACATGCAGGTAGTAGGGTATCACACCGTGCTCGAACAGTGTTTCGCTCAGGCGTGCCAGTGTCGGCGCGCTGTCGTTGATGCCTTGCAGCAGCACGGACTGGTTCAGCAGGGTGGTGCCGCCGGCGCGCAGACGCGACAGCGCCTGCGCCACCGTCTGGTCCAGCTCGTTCGGGTGGTTGCTGTGCACGACCACGGCGCAGCGCAATCGTGAGCCGCCCAGGAGCGTGCTCAGCTCCGGTGTGATGCGCTCCGGCAGTACGATGGGCAGGCGGGTGTGGATGCGCAGGCGGCGCACGTGGTCGATGCGCTCCACCGCCTCAACGAGTGCGGCCAGCCTCGCGTCGCTCAGTACCAGTGGGTCGCCGCCGCTGAGGATGACCTCGGTGATATCGGCGTGGCGGCGGATATAGTCGATGCTCTCGTGCCATTGTGCCCGCGTACGGCTGTGCGCCTGGTACGGGAAGTGCCTGCGGAAGCAGTAGCGGCAATGGATGGCGCAGGTGCCGGTGGCGACCAGCAGCACCCGCCCATGGTATTTGTGAATGAGGCCCGGCGCGGGTGCGGCATCGACTTCGGCCAGCGGATCGCGGCTGTATCCCGGGGTTTCATGGTGCTCCCGCCGTTGCGGCAGCACCTGCAGCAGCAGCGGGTCGTCGGGGTTGCCCCGCTCCATGCGGGCGGCAAAACCGCGGGGGACTTTCATGGCGAACGGCTGGCTGTCGTGGTCCACCAGGGGGTGCTGTCGGAGCCCCAGCGCCAGCAGCAACTCCTGCGGTCTGCTGAAGCCCTGCGCCAGCTGCTGTTGCCAGCCGGCAGCGTGCACAACGATTTGCGAACAGGTTATCATTGCGGCCTTTAATCATCAGCGTTGCGGCGCAGGGGAGCTCAATGGCAATTTATTCTACCAGTGAATTTCGTTCAGGTCTCAAGGTCATGCTGGACGGCGAGCCCTGCTCGATCTTGGAAAACGAGTTTGTGAAGCCGGGCAAGGGCCAGGCTTTCAACCGCGTGCGGCTGCGCAATCTGAAGAGCGGCCGGGTATGGGAGCGCACCTTCAAGTCAGGTGAAAGCCTGGAGGGTGCGGATGTCGTCGACCGCGACATGGAGTACCTCTACACCGACGGTGAGTTCTGGTATTTCATGGACCCGAACAGCTATGAGCAGCACCAGATCGACCAGACCAGCCTGGGCGATACCGTGCAGTGGCTCAAGGAGCAGGACCTCTGCATCGTTACGCTCTATAACGGCGTGCCGCTGTCGGTGACGCCGCCGAACTTCGTCGAACTGCCCATCGTTGAAACCGATCCCGGCGTGCGTGGCGATACGGCCACGGGCGGCACCAAGCCGGCGACGCTGAGCACCGGCGCGGTGGTCAAGGTGCCGCTGTTCGTCGAGCAGGGCGAGGCCATCCGGGTCGATACCCGCAGCGGAGAGTACGTCAGCCGCGTCAAGACGGCCTGATGGGCGCCCGCACCCCGGACTGGCGGCCCGGGGCGTCCCTGCCGCGGTTGCGGGCCAGGGCGGCGCTGCTGGCGCAGCTGCGGGAATTTTTTGCGGCGCGGCAGGTGCTCGAAGTCGAGACGCCCATCGTCGCGCGATGCGGGGCAGTGGACCCCCACCTGGCCAGTATGAAGCTGGCTGGTGCAGCGGGGGGCTATCTGCAGACCTCGCCTGAATTTGCCATGAAGCGGCTGCTGGCGGCCGGCAGCGGGCCCATTTTCCAGATCTGCAAGTGTTTCCGCGAGGGCGAGCAGGGAACGCGCCACAACCCCGAATTCACCATGCTCGAGTGGTACCGCCCCGGCTTCGACCAGGTTCAGCTGATGGCTGAAGTGGCGGACCTCTGCCGCAGCGTGCTCGGGCTGCAGGACATTCCCCGCATCGCCTATCGCGACCTGTTCATCGAGCAGCTGGGCATCAATCCGCATACCGCCGGCGCCGGGCAGCTGGCGGCAGCGGCGCGCGGGCGCCTTGACGTGCAGGCCGCGGCTATGGGCAGGAGCCAGTGGCTGGACCTGCTGATGTCGCTGGTCATCGAGCCCACGCTGGTGCCGGCGGCCTTCGTGTACGACTTCCCCCGCGAGCAGGCAGCCCTGAGCCGCATCGGCAGCAATGCCCGGGGCGAAGCCGTGGCGCAGCGCTTCGAGCTCTACGTGGGCGGCGTGGAAGTGGCCAACGGTTATCACGAGTTGACCGATGCCGACGAGCTGGCGGCGCGGTTCGCTGCCGACGCGCGCCAGCGGGAGCTGGCGGGCTTGCCGGCGATGCCGGCGGACCAGCGGCTGCTGGCGGCGCAGCGCTGCGGCCTGCCCCCCTGCGCGGGGGTGGCACTGGGTGTCGACCGCCTGCTGATGATCGCTACCGGCGCGACCGCCATCGACGAGGTGCTGGCGTTCTCCGCTGACCGGGTATGAACCGTCCCTGGCGCGGGCTCTGCTGCGCCGCGCCGTCAGATCGTTCAAGCCGAGGTTTTCACGTCTCCCAGCGCCTGTCCCATGCGCACTGTGGCGCCGGCCTGGCAGTCCGGACGCCATTGCACGCGGTCCTTGGCGAACAGCAGGACTACGGTGGAGCCCAGCCGGAAGCGTCCCATCTCCTCGCCCTTGCCGATGGTGACGGGCGCTGGCAGGCGGTCGAAACGGGTCGTGTGCACCGCGCGCTTGCGGGGTGCCTCCTGGCCCGACCAGACCGTGTCGATGGCGGCGACGATCATGGCGCCGACCAGCACCGAGGCCATGGGGCCGTGCGGCGTATCGAAGATCGATACCAGGCGCTCGTTGCGGGCGAACAGCCGGGGCACCCGTTCGGCGGTGGTCTGGTTGACCGAGAACAGGTCTCCCGGCACATACACGCTGCGCTGCAGCACCCCCTGGCAGGGCATGTGCACGCGGTGGTAGTCGCGCGGCGACAGGTAGATGGTGGCGAAATCGCCGTCCCTGAACAGCTCCGCCAGCGCCAGGTCGCCGCCGAGCAGCTCTACCGTCGAGTAGGTGCGCCCCTTGGCCTGGAAGATGCTGCCGCCTTTGATAGGGCCGGCCTGACTGACCGTGCCGTCGGCAGGACAGGCGATGGTGGCGCCCTCGCAGATCGGCCTGGCCCCCGCTGTGAGGGCGCGCGTGAAGAAGCTGTTGAAATTGCCGTAGGACCACGGAGTGGGGTCCAGCGCTTCGCTCATGTCGACCTTGAAAATCCTGATGAAGCGGCCGATCAGCAGGTTCTTGACCCAGTTGATGCGGCATTCGGCGACAGAGCCCGCCAGCCGGGACAGCAGGTGCTGGGGTACGAGGTACTGCAGCAGGATGAACAGTGTTTTCATGGCGCACCTTGATGTTGTCATTATCGGCTGATTGTAAACGGCTTCGGCCTGCGAATAAACGCGCGGCGGCACGCGGGGCGCCGCAGCGATGGCTCCGTGGGCGTGGGCCGGACGGCGGGGCTCAGTGACCGGCGCCCCTGGCGTCCGCCAGCGACGCCACCAGAAAGCGGTAGCTGTGCAGGCGGCGCTCGCTGATGGCGCCGCTGGCGACGGCGGCCAGCAGCGCGCACGCCGGCTCATCCTGGTGCCGGCAGTCGCGGAACTTGCAGTGGCCGAGAAAGGGGCGGAACTCCGGAAAGCCCCTGGCTATGGCGTCCGGGTCGAGGTGAATCAGCCCGAAGTCGCGGATGCCTGGCGCGTCGATGAGATCGCCGCCATCGGGAAAGTGAAACAGTTGCGCCGTGGTGGTGGTGTGGCGCCCCTTGCCGGTGGCCGTTGACAGCTGGCCGGTGCGCGCGTTGGCCGCCGGCAGCAGGGCGTTGATCAGCGACGATTTGCCGACGCCCGACTGGCCGGTAAAGACGCTGGTGTGGTCCGCCAGCAGCCGCCGCAGGTCGTCGATGCCGGCCCCGCTGTGAGTGGATGCCTGCAGCACCCGGTAGCCGATGCCGGCATAGGGTTCGAGCAGGCGGTCGATGGCCGGCCGGTGGTTGCAGTCGAGCAGATCGCACTTGTTGAGCAGAATGATGGCCTCGATGTCCTGGCTCTGGGCGGCGACCAGATAGCGGTCCAGCATCAGGGCGTGGGGCTGCGGCTCGGGCGCCAGGACCACGATGATGTAGTCGATGTTCGCCGCCACGGGCCTCAGTGCGCCCGCCGGGTCCGGGCGCAGCAGCTCTGAACGGCGCGGCAGCCGCGCCACGATCACGCCGGATGCGGCGCCCGCGCGCCACGCCACGCGGTCGCCAGCCACCAGCGGGTCGAGGTTGGCGCGCAGGTGGGCGCGCCAGGTCTGGCCGCGATGCGGGCCCTCCAGGGCTTCGACTTCGACCTGGGTGCCGTAGTGCGCGATAATCAGGCCGCGCTGTTCGGGTCCCAGATCGGCGCCGGTCTCCGGCGGCTCGGGAAGCGCCGCCTTGCGCTCGGCGCGGGCGATGCGCTCGTCCTGGATCTTCTGTATGCGCCAGGCCTGGCGCCTGTTTAATCGTCTCTTGGCCATTGGCCGATGTGGTTCATTCGCTGTGCTCGAGCGGTGCAACGTCGCTGAATCGACCCTTGTGGCGGTCGCCAGCGCCTATAGTATGTCGATTCGCCGCGATAATGGAGAGCTTACATGAAGGCTGACAGCAATTTGATCTGGATCGACCTCGAGATGACCGGCCTGGACCCGGCTGCCGACGTGGTGATCGAGATCGCCACCCTGGTTACCGACGCCCAGCTGAACGTGCTCGCCGAGGGCCCCGTCATGGCCCTGCACCGGCCGGATGCGGTACTGGCGGGGATGGATGAGTGGAACACCCGGCAGCACGGCCAGTCCGGTCTGATCGAGCGGGTGCGGCGCAGCGGCATCACCGCCGCCGAGGCCGAGCGGCGCACCATCGACTTTCTGCGCGACTACGTACCGGAGGGCAGGTCGCCGATGTGCGGCAACAGCATCTGCCAGGACCGCCGCTTCCTCGTGCGCGAGATGCCTGAGCTGGAGCGATTCTTTCACTACCGCAACCTGGACGTCAGTACCATCAAGGAGTTGGTCCGGCGCTGGCGCCCCGCGTTGCTGGAGGGCGTGACCAAGCAGTCGAGTCATCTGGCCATGGATGACATTCGCGACTCCCTCGCCGAGCTGCGCTATTATCGGCAGCATGTGTTCTGTATCTAACGTGGCAGCAATGGCGCGCTGCCTGGCGCCGATAGCGGTGGCGCCCCGGCGGCGGCAGGGCATCGGTTCAGCGCGGGTTCTGGCGGGAATCGTCGCCATGCGCGCGGCGATGCTCACTCATTGCCCTTGCCGCCTGCCGCCCTTGCCGACAACCCCCCCACCCCCCCGCAGCAGCCCTCCCGGCGCGCCGCTACGGCGATCACCAGCCCATCGATGCTTGGACTTCCGGGGCGGGGATCTCTATCCTTTGGCCAAGACCTTGGTCTAGGTCCATCCGGTCGCCGTGTCGGCGCAGTGGGTCGCTGATGGGTGACTGGAATGCCGATAAGGCCAGAGCAACTATGCGGACGCAATCAGGAGACGTGATGTTCGAATACGTCGACAGTCCCCTCACATGGACCAACTTCGGCGACAACCCTGAACTGCTTCGCCTCGTTTACGATGCCGACCCCGCGCTGATCTTCGTCAAGGACCGGCAGGGTCGCTTCGTCTTCGCCAACAAGGCACTGGCGGATATCTATGGCACCACCGTCGAAGACCTGCTCGGCAAAACCGACGCCGATTTCAACCCGAGCATGGCCGAGATAGAACATTTCCTGACAGACGACCTCTACGTGATGGACCGCCGCGAAGAGCTGTTCATCGCCGAAGAGTCCGTCACCGATGACTCAGGAAACATCGTCTGGCTGCAGACTATTAAGCGTCCGATCATCGACGCCTGCGATGTGTGCAACCATGTGCTCGGCGTGAGCTTCGATATCACGGCGCGCAAGCAGGCCGAGTTGCGCGAACGCGAGCTGCAGTTGCGGCTGGCACGGTCGCAGCGCATGGAGTCGCTCGGGGTCATGGCCGGCGGCATTGCCCACGATCTCAACAACATCCTGGGTCCACTCGTCGCCTATCCGGAGCTGATCCGCAGTAAAATCGGCGGCGACCCCGCGGCTGGGCAACTGCTCACCGACATGGCGCAGGCGACCTCACGGGCCGCGGCCGTGATTCAGGACCTTCTCACCCTGGCGCGGCGCGGCAGCTATGACCTCAGGCCGATCAGCGTCAACGACGTGGTCAGGGAGTTTCTCCAGTCGCCGTGCTGCCGCCGTCTGCAGTCCGGCCAGCCCGAGGTCCTGGTGACAACCAGCCTCGCGCAGGACCTTCCCCTGGCCCTCGGGTCCTCTCCCCATTACTACCAGGTGGTGATGAATCTGGTGACCAACGCGTTCGAGGCGATGAGCGGGCCCGGACAGCTGACTGTCGCCACGCGCTGTGAAAAGCGGGCAGCGGAATCGGCGGGCTTTTTTTGCGGGATTCCCGCAGCGGACCCTGCGGCAGCCAACTACGTGATGCTCGAAGTCGCGGACACGGGGGAGGGCATTCCGGCCGATCGGCTGGGCTCGATCTTCGAACCCTTCGTGTCTTCGAAGGTGCTCGGACGCTCGGGTTCGGGGCTCGGGCTGTCGGTGGTCTATGGCGTGCTGCAGGACATGAACGGCCACGTGGACGTGCAGAGCGAGCCAGGCGCGGGCACCCGCTTTCTCGTGGGCCTGCCGGCGTGCCATGCCGGCGGCGCTGCGCAGGCGTCGGCAGAAGACGGGGACCTGGCAGGCACGGGCACGGTCCTTATTATCGACGATCTCGCGTCGCAGCGCATGCTGGGTGCAAGGGTGCTGGGCGCACTGGGCTACAGTGTTCTCACTGCGGGGCACTGTGCAGAGGCGCTCAGGATCCTCAGCGAGTCTGCGCAGGTCGATCTGGTGCTGATCGACATGTTGATGCAGGATCACCCCGATGGCCTGGATACGTTCCGCGCGATTCAAGCGGTTCGGCCCGGCCTCCCCTGTATCATCGTCAGCGGCTACGCCGAGAGCGATCGCATTCATAGCGCATGCGCAGAGGGCGCGTTCGGGCTGGTGAAGAAGCCGTACACCCAGCAGTCGCTGGGCATGGCGATCCGTCGAGCTCTCGGCGCCGGACGCGGCGGCTGATCCGGCCGTCGCACCGGCGAGGCCGGGGCTTATCCTGGGCGCGTGGTCGAGCGGCGCGCCATCGCCCGGCTCAGTGCAGCCTTCAGCGTGTCGATGGTGACAGGCTTTTCAATAATGCCGTCCTCAACCGCCTCTTCTCCGAGGGCGGGCGCTATCTGCGCGGTCTGCCAGCCCGTGCTGAGGAGGACCACAGTGTCTGGTCTGAGCGCCTTGATCGCCGCCGCGACGTCGCGCCCGGTGAGGCCCGGCATGGAGAAGTCGCTGATCACCACGTCGTACGCCTGCGCTTTGAACTGATCGATGCCGGCATAGCCGTTGGCGGCGACATCGGTCTCGTGACCCAGCGCGGCAAGCAGCATCGACATCGACCTTCGTACGATCGGCTCGTCGTCGATATACAGGATGCGGTAGGCTGCCGAAGCGCCGCCAGGGCGCGAGGCCGCGGTGCGTTCGACAGGAAATTCGAGGTGGCAGGCCGTGCCCTCACCCGGGGTGCTGCTCAGTGACAGCCTGCCCCGGTGCCTTGCCACAATCCCGGCGCACAGCGGCAGCCCCAGGCCGGCGCCAGCGGCTTTGGTCGTGAAGAAGGGTTCCAGGCAGCGGGTCTGCTCGGCCTCGGTCATGCCCCTCCCGCTGTCCTGCACCGTGGCGATGATCGAATCGCCCCCGTCCTGGAGCCGCAGACAGATCGTGCCGCCCTGCGTCATCGCATCGACGGCATTGCCGAGCAGATCGGCCAGGCACTGGCGCAGCTCGGAGGCATTGCCGTCGATCGGCGGCACGTCCTCCAGCTGCAACTCGAACGCGATCTCCCGGCCAACCGGGCGCGGTTCCTGCTCTTCCTGGTGGCGCGCCAATGGCGGCAGCTCTGCCATCAGCGCGCGCAGGTCGACCGGTGCAAGCGGTTCCACAGGCGCCGCTGTCCGGTACAACTGGCCCAGCCGCCGGGCGAGATCGGTCGCGTCGCCGGTGCCGGCCTTGATCGTCCCGATCAGTGCGCGGGCCTGCTCCGACAGCCCGGGCTCCTCCAGCAGCAGGTCAATCAGCAGCACCGAGGGACTCAGCATATTGATGAGCTTGTGGGACAGTATCCCCGGCATGTCGGCTGACGCGCTCAAGGATTGCGGCGCCGCGCTGGCCTGCCTGGCGGCCTCGCGGTAGATGCTGACGGTCCCGGCCGGCCTGCCGTCGTCGTCGAATAGCGGAGCCAGCGTGGTTGCGCAAATCCGCCTAGTGCCGTCCTGGCGCGTCACGGTAGTCTCGCCAGCCCAGGCGCCCTGTTCGGCGACGTGTCGCAGCATCGCCGCCATGGGCCGTGGCGCAGCGTGTGCGATCGGCAGCGCAGCCAGCGTCTGCCCGATCAGCTCCTGCCGGTCGTGCCCGAACAGGCGCTGGGCGCCGGCATTCCAGCCGGTTATGCGTCCGTCAGTATCGGCGACGATGACCGCGTCGGCGATATGATCGAGAATCTGTGCACAGTGCGACGATGGGATCATCGGCCAGCGGCTCCTTGCTGAGGCGGTCGGTCGGCCGCAACGTCCCGCAAATTCTCGTGCGGCCTGGTCACTGCGGGGCCGGGCCGGTGCTGGTGTCGCGTTGGCGCTGCAGGGCCCAGGCGACGTGCTCCCGCACCAGCGCCGAGGGATCGTCGGCACGGCTGTGCAGGGCCTTCGCCACTGCAGCGCTGCGGGGCGCGTTGCCCAGGGCCACGGCGATGTTGCGCAGCCAGCCCTGGTAGCCGGTGCGGCGGATGGCCGAGCCGGCCGTGCGCTCGAGGAATTCCTGTTCCGACCACGCGAACAGCTGGACCAGGTCACTGTCGGCCAGGCCGTGCCGCGGCTGGAAATCGTCGAGTGTGGCGCGCCGGGCGAAGCGGTTCCAGGGGCAGGCGAGCTGGCAGTCGTCGCAGCCGAAGATGCGGTTGCCCAGCAGCGGGCGCAGGTCTGCCGGGATCGGCCCGCGGTGCTCGATGGTCAGGTAGGCAATGCAGCGGCGGGCGTCGAGCCGGTAGGGCCCGATGAAGGCGTCCGTGGGGCAGATGTCCAGGCACGCGCGGCAGCTACCGCAGTGGCCGCCGGCCGAGGCGGGACTGACGGGCAGCGGCAGGTCGGTGTAGATCTCGCCCAGAAAGAACCAGGAGCCGGCGCCCCGGTTGAGCAGCATGGTGTTCTTGCCGATCCAGCCCAGTCCGGCCCGCTGGGCGAAGCCGCGTTCCAGCACGGGGGCGCTGTCGACGAACGCCCGGTAGTGGCCGCCGGCCGCCGCCTCGAGGCGCCGGGCCAGCTGCGCCAGCCGCTTGCGCATCAGCTTGTGGTAGTCCCTGCCCAGCGCGTAGCGGGCGATGTAGGCTTTCTCGGGTTGCCGCAGCGTGCGCATCGGCTCATCGTCGGACAGATAGTCCATCACGACGCTGATGACCCTGCGCACGCCGGGCAGCAGCAGCGCGGGGTCGGCGCGCAGCTGCCGGTGGTCCGCCATATAGGCCATCTCGCCATGGCAGCCCTGCGCGAGCCAGTCGTCGAGGTGGCGCGCGTGCTCGGCCGGGTCGGCGTCGCTGATGGCCGCGTCGCGGAAGCCCAGGGCGCGCGCCCACGCGGGGACCTGCCGGGCCAGTCCGTCGAGGTCCGGCGCTGTTGAGTCGGTGTCGCTGGTATTCATCCCCCCTCGCTGTCGGTAAGATACGCCCTGCTATAGTAGCACCGACGAGAGGGCCAGCGCGTGTACACAGACTCCATCGACGATCTCCCGCAGTCACTCCACCGCGCGGCGGGGGTGCGCGAGCTGGACCGCATCGCCATCGAGGATGCCGGCATTCCCGGCTTTACCCTGATGCGCCGGGCGGGGCGGGCAGCCTTTCGATTGCTGCAGGCTTCCTGGCCGGAGGCCGGGCGCATTGCGGTGCTGTGCGGCTCGGGCAACAACGGCGGTGATGGCTGCATCGTCGCGGCCGAGGCGGCCCGGCGCGGACTCGAGGTCGAGCTCTACCTGATGGCGCCCCGCGAGCGACTGCGGGGCGCAGCGGCGGCAGCCCTGGACGCGGCCCTGGAAGCCGGCGTCACGCCGCGCCCCTGGCAGGGCGGGCCGCTGCAGGCGGACGTCGTCGTCGATGCGCTGCTGGGCACGGGCCTCAGCGGTGCGGTGCGCGCCGACTACCGGCAGGCCATAGAGGCCATCAACCGCTCGGCGGCGCCGGTGCTGGCCATCGATATTCCCTCCGGCCTGTGCAGCGATACCGGCACCGTGCTGGGCGCGGCGGTGACGGCGGCGCGCACCCTGTCCTTCATCGGCATGAAGCTGGGCCTGCTGACCGGGGACGGCCGCAGCTGCGCCGGCCGCGTACACTTCGACGATCTGCAGGTGCCTGGCGCCGTGCTGGCGCAGGTGGCCGCGGTCTGCCGTCGACTGGATGGCGGCGACCTGGGCGCGGCGCTGCCGCCGCGGCCGCGCAGCGCCCATAAGGGCAGCTATGGGCACGTGCTGGTCGCCGGGGGCGACCACGGCATGGGCGGTGCGGGCGTGCTGGCCGCGCTGGCGGCAGCCCGCTGCGGCGCCGGCCTGGTCTCGCTCGCCACCCGCCCTGGCCATGTGGCGGCTGCGATGGCGCGTGCGCCCGAGGTCATGAGCCATGCCGTCAGCTCCGGGCAGGAGCTGCAGCCGCTGCTGGCCCGGCCGACGACGCTCGTCGTCGGGCCGGGACTGGGGCGCGCCCCCTGGGGCGAGCAGCTGCTGTTTCATGCCAGGGAATCCGGCAAACCGCTGGTGGTGGATGCGGATGGCCTGAACCTGCTGGCGGCCGCGGGCCTGCAGCGGCCCGAGGGGGCAGGGCCGTGGGTGCTTACGCCGCACCCCGGCGAGGCCGCCCGGCTGCTGGGCGCCAGCGTGGCCGAGGTGCAGCGCGATCGCCTGGCCGCCGTGCGCGAATTGAGTCGTCGCAGCGGTGCGACCGTAGTGCTGAAAGGTTCCGGTACGCTGATCGACGACGGCTCGGGTACGCCGGCACTGTGCCCCTACGGCAATCCGGGCATGGCAACGGGCGGCATGGGGGATGTCCTGAGCGGCGTGATCGGCGCGCTGCTGGCACAGGGGCACGCCCC
>Ga0316188_10001131_pt1 | contig 12535 bp, 9 predicted proteins | sample Phiworburrow1_MG_FD_204933 | JGI IMG/M metagenome (GOLD analysis project Ga0316188, IMG submission 204933) | Coastal sediment microbial communities from Maine, United States - Phippsburg worm burrow 1 | ecosystem: Environmental > Aquatic > Marine > Coastal > Sediment | place: USA: Maine...
ATCAACCGATGGTCAATACAATGATCCTCGGGTAGGGATGCAAGCAGTCGGAGGACGGATGCATGGAAACACTCCAGATGAACCAGGGCGAGAAGAGCAAGTTTGAACAACTCTTCAACCGGGCCGGCAACATCCTTGTCGACACCTTCCATTACGTTGCACTGTTTGCCATTGGCGGCGCTATCGTCTGGTCCGCAGTGGGTGCCTTTCTCGAGATGGCCGAGACCGGGCATGTCGCCATCCACGATATCCTGACCTTGTTCATCTACCTTGAGTTCGGCGCCATGGTAGGCATCTACTTCAAGACCAACCACATGCCGGTTCGCTTCCTGGTGTACGTGGCAATCACTGCCTTGACGCGGATGTTGATTGCGGATCTTCCGGTGGATCACGCACCGGGGCCGGGCATTGTCTACATCACCGGGTCGATTCTGCTGCTTGCGATTGCAAACCTTGTGGTTCGCTACAGCTCGGCTCATTACCCTGGCGCCGCACCGGCTGCTGCAGCGGCAGAGAGCAGGAGGGCTGGATCCTGACAGTTTGTGATATGGGTCGAATTGGGCATGTTTCCGGTTGCCGGGTATATTAACGGACTATGTTCCAGCCGGTAGCGGCACTAAACAGGATTTGACCTATGAGCAACCAGAACAAGATTACCTACGTGGAATTGCCAGCCCGGGATATACCCGCTACCAAGGCGTTCTTCACATCGGTCTTCGGCTGGACCTTCATCGATTACGGGCCTGACTACGCGACCTTTACCGGCGCCGGCCTGAATGGTGGCTTTTTCAAGTCCGATCTCAAGGCCTCAACCGATACCGGCAGTGCCCTGGTGGTTATCTACCGTGAGGACCTGGAGCAATCCCTTCAGGCGGTAAAGCAGGAGGGCGGATCCATCATCAAGCCCATCTTCGACTTCCCTGGGGGCCGCCGCTTTCATTTCGGCGACCCCAACGGCAACGAGTTTGCTGTGTGGTCGGATAAATAGGCCATCCCTGTCGGCTGAATTCAGACCGGGGCATTGAAAAGCCATCTCCCCGCACCCATATCCTGAGCCTGGACGAGCTCCCCGGAATGCCGGATTCCGGCGGGGGGTTTTGCCTGCAATTATCTAATAATAACCACACAAGGATTTGGTCATGGCATCGTTATTCGACAAAGCAACGCTTGGTTCATTGGAATTGCAAAACCACCTGGTGATCGCTCCCATGACCCGTAGCCGGGCCACCGACAATGTGCCCAATGCCCTGATGGCGGAGTATTACGGGCAGCGTTCCTCCGCCGGCCTAATCATCAGCGAGGGGATCTCCCCGTCACCCAACGGCCTGGGTTATCCGCGGATTCCCGGACTGTTCTCCTCGGCCCAGGTAGAGGGATGGAAAGCCTGTACCGCGGCGGCCCATGCCGGCGGGGCGAAGATTTTTGCCCAGTTCATGCACTGTGGGCGGGTTGTCCACCCCTTGAATATGCCGGTAGGCGCCAGGGCCGTTGCGCCCTCGGCACTGGGCATTCCCGGCGAGATGTACACCGATGCCCAGGGCATGCAGCCTCATCCTGTGCCTGAGGCCATGAGCGTGCAGGACATCGAGGACGCCATTGCCGAGTACGCCACAGCGGCCCGCAATGCAATCGAAGCAGGTTTTGACGGCATTGAGCTTCACGGCGCCAACGGTTACTTGCTGGAGCAGTTCATTCGTCCCAGTAGCAATCAGCGTACAGATCGCTACGGCGGCAGCATCGAGAATCGGGCCCGCTTTGTACTGGAAGTGGTTGATGCGGTGATAGCCGCCATTGGCAAGGAGCGGGTAGGCATCAGGCTTTCGCCTTACGGTGTGTTTAACGACATGCCCCTGTACGATGACATGGAAGCCGATTACAGCTACCTGGCCGAGCAACTCAACGATCGGGGCCTGGTCTACGTTCACCTGGTTGATCATTCACCCATGGGCGCCCCGGAAGTGCCGGACTCTATCAAGCAGACTTTCCGCAAGGTGTTCAAGGGATGCCTGATTCTCTCTGGTGGCTACGACGCCAAGCGTGCCCAGGCGGACCTGGATGCCGGCAAGTGTGACCTGATTGCCGTGGGCAAGCCGTTTATTTCCAATCCTGACCTGGTGGCCCGATGGAAGGCCGGGGCGAAGGAGAACGCCTTTGATATGGCTACCTTCTACACGCCAGGCGCCAAGGGCTATACCGACTACCCGTTCATGGATTAATAGTCCCCAGGGTCGCACCGGGCGCTTCCGGTGCGGCCGTCTTTGGCTGGCTGTTACGGGCTATTGAGCAGGCAGGCGGGTGTTGTCCTCGCGCATCAGGAAGCCGAAGCCCTGGAACTCGAATGTCACCACGCCTTCCCAGGTGGGAACCGGCGTTGCCTTGCCCTCCAGCACCACCTCGAATGCCTTTTGGGTCTCGATGAGCAATTCAGGGGCCGCTCTTGGGGTGTTATGGGCAGGAAACAGGGCAGTGAGCGTGGGCGCAAGCTCTGCAAGGCGCGCAATAGACGCCCGATAGGCCGCCAGGTCGGTCTCCGGGAAATACAGCCAGATGGGCCCCTCGTAGAACGTATCCCCGGTCCACAGGAATCCGGATTCACGCTCCAGCAGGCCGATGGCATCATCGGTGTGCCCGGGCAGTTGCAAAACCTCCAGCCTGCGTCCACCCAGGTCGATCACATCGCCTTCTCGGACTGTCCCGGTGATGGTGAAGGGCTTGATACGATGGGAGGCCTGGGTGACACCCTCGGGCAGACCGTTGCACAGCGCCTCAGGGGAGGCCTCCATGGTCACCGTTTCATTGGTGACGCCATGGCTGTTTTCGATGGAGAAGTCCGTGGAAACCGAGAGTATGTCGTCAAATTGGTAATTGCCGCCAATGTGATCGAAATGGGTGTGGGAATTGAGCACGGTAATTGGCTTGTCAGTGAGTTGCTCGACAATCGCCTTGATATCGCCCATGCCGTTACCGGTATCAAAGAGCAGGGCCCGATCGGCCCCGGTAATCAGGTAGGAGATGACCTCCTGCCACTGAAAGGGCTCGTAGATGGCGAAGACGCCCGGTTCCACGTTGTAGACTTCGAACCACGAATTGGAACTGGAGTGCTTCTCAAGGGCCGCATAAGCGGGACGGGGCAAGCGTTCGCAAAAGCTGGCGAGCTCGCCCGCATGCACGCTCAAGGGTGCAAGCCCCAGGATCAACACTGCTGTGCATAACCTTTTCGCAAAGCCTGGCGTATCTGAACTACCCGTCATAACAACCCCTGCAACGAAGATGAATGGCCCCGGTGCCAGAGCCGGATTTTTGGGAACTGTATCCCAGCTGAGCCCGTGAATCACCCTGGGGCCGGGCTAATTCATTAATTTACGCCAGAAAGGTTGAGACATTACTTTAATTAAAGCTGTCCAGAATCGATATCAAGGATGCCAGGGGGGCGGAAATATCCGGTCTGCTTAGCCAGGGAATTTCAAGGCACCCAGCCCGACAGGATTCCCTGGGACCTTGTGTCGCCAAATTGCGACTAACGAGACATGTCGTGATTTGTGCTTATTGCAAAATATTAGAAAAGTAATAGATTTACAGTGTGTTAAGAGAGATTTCCCAGAACTGATTGAGTTCTGGTTCATGGGGCCTCCTCCAGTGTATCGAGGATGCCTGTGGTCGGGCTGATAGCCTCCTATCGTGCGGTTCAGGATAGGATTTCGCGAGCTTGTTTGGGGGCTATTTAACTCAGGAGCAATCGAAAGCACAACAGCTAAGATTGAGAGAAAAATCAACCAATGCAATGTTGGGTGATTTGCTGATTCGGTAGACAGGCAGGAAAGAGCCTGGACATGTGGTCGGCGACATTAATGATTGTTGATTTTCGGCAACATCAAGGAGGATGAAGCCATGAGATCGCAAATGATATTTCGTAACTTATTAAGAACGAGCGTTGCCCTTATTGGCGCCTTCGCACTGATCGGTGGTGCGTATGGAGCACCGGGTAATGGAAAAGGTGGTGGCGGTGGAGGCGGCGGCGGTGACGGCGATGCTGGCGAGCCCCCGGATTACGGCGACCTGGTTATCCTGTATCGCAACGAGAGTGGTGTTCCCTATTTAACCGATGACAAGTGCCAGCAGCCCATAGCATTCCCGTCCGATACTTGCTTGATTGATGAAGAAACCTTCAGATGCGCTGAATACGATGGAGAGGCCTGCCTGACTTGGCTGGTGCCGGTAGATCCAGATACTTGCGCTGTGACGGTCGCCGGCTGCACCCATGAGATAGAGTTTGGGCGTACCAATTCGGCGCGTGCACCGGCCACTGTTTTTGAAGCCCAGTTGGAGGACGTGGTGGTCAAGCTGGCCACTGCAGACCAGATCGGCCTGGACGCCGCCGGGCGCCTGGTTGCATGTGTCGATGGTGGTGTCGATGGTGATGTCGACCTTCCGGATACCAGCAGTGCTGTCGACTCGCCCTTGCAGAACCTGGCGATCTACAAGCAGCTGATGACGGTTGGTTACCTGGGTGCTTATAACCAAATCACGCTGCCGGACAGTGTGCTGAACACGGCGGCCAGGGGAATTGGTGTAGCTTCCGACAAGGGCGGAAAGGTTGGCGTGGACATGGTTGTTTATCTCAACCAGATCATGGGCCTGAGCGACCCGGGCACCGATACCATCCTTGACAAGATATGTATCGACGTCAAGGAAGAGGTGATGGGCAATATTGAATTGGTCCAAAAGTGCTTCCTTGATTACGGGCATGTCCCTCCCGAAATTCAGCCCGACGATGGTGCCTATGGTTATGGTCGTAGTGATAACTTCGCTTCGCTGCCAAAGCCTGCCTACATCAACGACGGTACCGGAATCCCGGAAGGTAAATTCGAGGTTCTTGAGTTTATTACGAACACGAACCCTCCCAACTTCGGTATACACCGCGGTCCCATTTTCGATCGCGTTTTCGGAAATGATCCAGGTAAGGGCACTACCAATATCGGCGCCTTCGTCGAGGCGGCTGATGACACACGCGAGGTCATCAACTACATGCACAGCTGGCCACTGCCGGTTGAGTATGACGACGGGTTAGGAACTCCTACGTCGGTCACGTCGTTCCTGACCCCGGTGAGCTGTGACGGTATTCCGGGTGCTATCCGCTATGACCTGTCTATCAGTGCCGACTCCGGTCTGCAGGTACCTGTGCAAATGGTACCCACTGACGAGGGTAGGGAATTCATCGTGACTATCGCGAACGCGGGTCCGGACAAGGCGTCCGGCTCGGTCTGGGTGCGTGCTGAGACCACTGGTGAAGCCAAAGTCTATACATTCCTCTACGACGACGAAGGAAACCTGGTTGTGGACGAAGAAGGACTACCGGTGCGTGATGAGGACGGTGTGAGTCCATTTGAGTTTGTATTCACGGATGACTTCCCCTTAACCTGGACCACGAAGTTCACCGTTTTCCCGGCTGAGGCAACCAAAATCACCTGGACGGCCACTATTGTCGCGGACGATGACGTTAACGATATGAACAACAGCGTTACCGAGACAACCAATGTCAATCTGACAGGTAAAGGCGGTGGCAGGGGTGGTAAGGGCGGTGGTGGTTAATAACGGTTAACCCCTAACAACCGCTAATGCCATTCGGCAACAGCCAAGGGAACAGCCCCGGACCTTCGCGGTCCGGGGCCTTTCGCAAACCAAATACTGTAGGGGACGGGAGACCATCCTCTTCATCCGGTTCGATCCTGCGCCATCCGGCGCATAGGAGGAGATCATGAAAGTTTTGTCACTGGCAGGCGCCGTCAGCGCTGCCTTGCTGGGTGCATTCGTATTAACTGGCGATGCCCAGGCCCGCTCCAACCACAAGTCCAAGCCAGATTCGACCCTGGACTGGGTCACGGTGGTGAATAACAACGACATCATGCCGGGTTCAGCCGCAGGACAGGGTGGCGGTGAACACGGAGGCGAAGGAGGCGGTGGACACGAGGGCGAAGAAGGCGGTGGACACGAAGGCGAAGGAGGCGATGGAGGCGCAGGAGGCGCAGGAGGCGCAGGAGGACGAAACTTCAACAGTTATAATCAGCCCTCGATAAATCTTGATGGGCTGGTGGTTATCCGGGCGCGCAGCAAGGGCGGTAGCGGGGGGCAACCTACCCACGGAATTTACACCCGCGACATGTCTGACCCCGACAGCAAAATTCACAAGATCCTGGATCGGAACAGCCTGGTTCCCAAACCCAACAACCTGGGTACCAAATTTGTCGAGACACCGTCCTTCCCGCGTATCGACATGGAATCGGATACCATCGCCACCCGTGGCAATCACCAGCCGGTGTATGAATACTCGCCAGTCGGCGGAGATGAGACCCGTGCCGGGACAACGGGCATATACGCCAACCCCTTTAGGGACCTCATCACAGGTGCGGCCAAGCTGGGGAATGTCACCGAATTCTTTTTCTATGAGGTGCCCGAATTTCCCGGACTCCAGTTTGAGGTATTTCCGGGATCGCCATCGGTCACGGGCGGCAGCACCATTGTGTTCAAGGGCAACTACACTGTAGGAGAAATCGGCAAGACCGGTGTGTACTTCCGGCCCCTGGAGAACACGGCCCATGGTGGTGCGTCCATGGTGGAGGTGATCGCCAACAACACCGACACGCTGATTCCTGGCTTCGACGAGGTGTTTGGCTCAACATCCCCGCCCAGCGCCGCGAGAGGCAAGGCGGTGTTCGCCGGCTTCGATAATGAAGATGCGCCGACCAAGGGTGGCATCTACCTGGCGCCACTGCAGAATAGGCCGCGGCTCACCACCCTGGTGAGTATTGGCGGACCTGTACCCGGTGAAGCTCGCGACAAGACTTTCAATGGTCTGGGCGAGGGTGGTGCCTTCGACGGACGTTTCGTGGGCTTCTGGGGCGCCTGGGGCGAGGACACCAAGAGGGTGCGTCTGTACTGTCAAACGGAAGGCAACAAGGATCGCATCGCCTTTTGCAATCGGAAACTGTTCTGTAAGGGTACGAATCCCCCCGTTTTGAAAGAAGATACAAACAGCATCTGTCCCACTACGCCAGACGATGTTTACGGAGACCGGTGTTACCAGGAAAGGGATGTCCCCGTGAACCAGGGATTCTTCGTTACCGATACCCAGACAGGCAAGACCCGGATGGTCGCCAAGACCGGTGATCAGTTTGATGAATTCCTGTTCTGGAATTACTCAGGCAAGACCCCCTGCACCGGCGGCGGTCACTCGGAAGAAGGCGGGGAAGACGATGGTGAGCCGGCGCGCTGGCGCTCATCGGCGTTCGTCGCGGTAGCTGGTCGCGCAGGGGCAAGCTACAACGCCGTGTTCAAGGCCAGGAAGGGCGAGCTCGTTGACAAGGTCTGGACCGATACGGTGGACGGCATTTACCTGAGGAAAGGCCCTGGAGAGGGGCTGGCCATTGAGACTGTTCTGGACACAACCACGGCCGGCAGACTGGTTGATCAGGATGCGCCGGAGGAATCCACTGTCATCGAGCTGGGCCTGGAGCGCGAGGGTCTGCGTGGCAAATGGCTGGCGATCAATGCAACCATGGGCGTTGAAGGAGGCGGCGAGGAAGATGGTATGGCCGGGGTGTACGTGACCGAACTGCCCTGAGCAAATCATCATCCCCACTGAAAGAGAATAGTATGTGGATCCGGGCGTCGTAATTGGCGCCCGGATTTTTTATTTGTCAGCCAGGATAGCGTTGCCTGTCGCCTGGTCCGGGCAGTCAGATCGCTCAGGTTCTGAAACTAGACCAGACGTTCACCAAAGGTTTCTGAAGTTCTGGTCGTCGGGCCTGCATCCCGAGTCAGCGCATAGCTCATCGCAATGACGGATTTCGCAGTAGAAGATGATAGGCCAGGTTGCTAGAGCTGGATTTCCGGGAACTGCATTCCAGCTGAGTCCGTCAACCACCCTTGGGCCGGGCCAATTTACCCATTTCCGCCAGCCAAGGTTGCTGAATTACCCTATTTCCAGTGGTCCAGAGTCGCCCTTAGAATTCCCCCAATGCTAGTATCGACCTTCGTCACATCAGTAAAGCAGAGCGAGTGTAGTCGGTGAAAAGGTTACTTTTGAGTCCGAAAACTGGGTGGCCAACAGACAGCTTTAGGGTCATTACGGCGACTCGACCGATTATTTGGGCAATTAATCCCAGTGGAACGGGCTTCTTTCCTCCCAGCAGAGTATTTCCATGACGGATAAGTTCACTAATTCAACGGCGAAATTGTCCCGCGAGGCAGAGGAAACAATTACTCGATTCGAGTACACCATGCAGCAATCTCCTGAAGCGGTGTTCTGGTTGGATCGAGAAGGACGATTTTCCTACGTCAACAATCAAGCCTGCCTGTCGCTGGGCTATACCCAGGATGAGCTGCTGTCCCTCTACCTGTGGGACATTGATCCCGATTATTCAAAAGAACGCTGGGAGCAGCAATGGGCCGAAATGCAACGGGCCGGGAAGCGTATCTTCGAGACCAGGCACCAACGCAAGGATGGATCAATATTCCCGATTGAGGTACTGGCTTGCCAGATCAATTTCGGTGGAAAGGAATTCCATGCCGCCTACGTTCGGGACATCTCGGAACGTAATAAGGCCAGGGAAGACCAGGCCATGCTCCAGGAACAACTTCACCAGGCTCAAAAGCTTGAGGCCCTGGGAACCCTGGCAGGTGGCGTCGCCCATGATTTTAATAACATGCTAAGCGTCATCATCGGCTATACGGAATTGCTTAAAAACAGAGTTTCAGAAGACCGGGACGCCAGTCGGGATTTGATGGCGATTGAAAAGGCCGCACTGCGTTCCAGGGATGTTACCCGGCAACTGCTTGCGTTCTCGCGTAAGCAGGCCATTTCGCCGGTTGCGATGCAAATTGATGAGCAGATCGAAGGCACAATGAAGATGCTTGGCAGATTGATCGGCGAGAATATTGAGCTGGAGTTTGCCGGGTCGGAGAACACCTGGAAAACCAGGCTGGATCCCTCTCAGTTCGACCAAATCCTCGTGAATCTGGCCGTGAATGCGCGAGACGCCATGCCCGAGGGCGGAAAGTTAGTCATGACGACCAAGAATGTAGTCATTAGTGAGGGCCAGGCAAAACGCGAAGCCGATTGCATTCCCGGCGATTACGTCTTGATGAGCGTGCGAGATGACGGCATCGGCATGAGCAGGGATACCCAGGAGCGCATCTTCGAGCCGTTCTTTACCACCAAGGAGGCAGGGAAGGGTACGGGCCTGGGGCTGGCAACGATATTCGGGATCATGAAGCAGAATCACGGTTGCATAGAACTGAAAAGCGAACCGGGTAAAGGCACCTGCTTCAAGCTTTATTTTCCCAGGGACACAGCAGGTGAAGAGCAGCCTGAATCTGAGCAGATATATGATTCCGGTCAGGGAGCAGGAACCGTTTTACTGGTCGAAGATGATGAGATGGTTCGTGACATGACTGCCAGGATGCTGGAAAGAATCGGTTACACCGTGGTGTCGGTTGCCAGTCCACTGAAGGCAATCTCCTACTGTGCCTCTGGTCACCATACCGTAGACCTGCTCTTAACCGATGTTGTCATGCCAAAGATGAGTGGCATAGAGCTCAATCAGCGGCTCAAGGATACTTACCCGGATTTAAAGGTCCTGTTCATGTCAGGTTACGCGGCCTTGATCAGTGATCATAACGGAGTGATCAAGCCGGGCCTGAATTTCATCCAGAAGCCATTCAGTAAACAAGATCTGGCTGTAAAGATTAAAAATATTATTGGGGAATTATCTGCTTAATCTCAGCATGGATCTGGGCCAGGTAATTGAGGTTCAATCCCACCTGTACTTATCCACACGCCTTCAGTGTGTGGTAGAAAGACAAATCTAGCGACCATTGAATAGAGAGTAGGCATGTCAGATCCCTCCGAGAAAATTAATCAGCTCAAAATTGATCGCAGTGTCCCGGCTGCAAACGGTCGCGGTTGGATGCTTCCCGTGGGGGTGTTGGCAGTGATCCTGATAGCGGCCAGCGGATGGATCTACTTCGACCTTGGCGCTTCTACGGTCCTGGTAGAAACTGACGTTGCCCGCAAGCCACCCAGCCAGGCGGCAGCCAACAGCGTGCTGGACGCCTCCGGCTACGTTGTCGCCCGACAACAGGCGACCGTATCCTCCAAGGTTACTGGCAAGGTCATCGCCATCTTTGTCGAGGAGGGAATGAGGGTGGAGCAGGGGCAGGTGCTTGCGAAGCTGGACGACACGACCGAGCAAGCCAGGCTATCTTTTGCCCGGGCCCAGGAAGAGTCATCTCGCGCCAGCCTGGAGGAGATCAAGGCCGCGCTGCGGGTCGCCGGTCTTGAGAGAGAACGCTATCGGGACCTTGCCAAACGCGCACTGGCCAGTCAGTCCAGTCTGGATGCGGCCGAGGCGAACTACGATCAACTTGCTGCCAGCCTGGAAACAGGACGTGAAAATGTAAAGGTAGCGGAACGTAGTACCGAGCTGGCTGAAGACGCCTTATCCAACATGACTATTACCGCGCCTTTCGCCGGAATGGTCGTGTCAAAGAATGCCCAGCCCGGGGAAATGATCTCCCCGGTATCTGCAGGCGGAGGTTTCACCCGTACCGGAATATGTACGATCATCGACACCGACTCGCTGGAAATCGAGGTGGATGTGAACGAGGCCTATATTCAACGTGTGAAGCCGGGGCAGCGGGTCTCCGCTACGCTGGACGCCTATTCTGACTGGCACATCCCCTCAGAGGTGATTGCAATCATTCCTACCGCCGACCGCCAAAAAGCCACCGTCAAGGTGCGCATCGGTTTCGTCGAACGTGACGAGCGAATCCTGCGAGACATGGGTGCCAAGGTATCTTTCCTGGGAACAGAGATGCCTGCTGATACAGCGACCCAGCCCCAGGGAGTAATGATTGCCGGGGAGGCGTTGCGCTCGGATACCAATGGCGACTTCGTGTGGCGGGTGCAGAATAACCTGGTTGAAAAGCGCCCGGTCCAGGTGGGCGGGCAACGAGACAGAAGCCAGGTGCTGATTGTGGACGGCCTGGCCGTCGGTGACACAGTAGTACGAACATCCGAAGCCCCGCTGGTTGCCGGGCAATCGATTCGAACACAGTAGAGCAAGGAGCAAGCAATGACTGAGATTCTGGCAAGCCTGAAAGGGGTAAGTCGCACCTATCAAAAGGGCAAGGAAAAGGTTGAAGTGCTCCACAATCTGTTCCTGGATATTCCCAAGGGCGACTTTGTGGCAATCATGGGGCCCTCGGGATCTGGCAAGACCACCTTGCTCAATCTGCTTGGCGGGCTTGATAAGCCCAGTTCCGGTAGCGTAAACGTTGGCGGCGCGGAGTTATCCGCGATGTCCAATAGCCAGTTGTCCCATTGGCGTTCCACAAACGTGGGATTCATATTCCAGTTTTATAACCTGTTGCCGGTGCTCTCTGCTCAGCGAAATGTGGAATTGCCCTTGCTATTGACCAGTTTCAATGCGAAGGAGCGGGCCAGGCGGGCGGCCATTGCACTGGACATCGTGGGCCTGTCCGATAGGGCCAAGCACTATCCCCGGGAGCTCTCCGGTGGTCAGGAACAGCGCGTGGCCATCGCGCGAGCCATCGTGTCCGATCCCTCATTGCTGCTGTGTGACGAGCCGACCGGTGACCTGGATCGCGAGACTGCTGACGAGATTCTGAGGCTGTTGCAGGTGCTAAACGAAAAGCACGGCAAGACCATTATCATGGTTACCCATGACGCCCAGGCCGCCAGTTACGCCCAACGTACGCTTCACTGTGACAAGGGCACCCTTGAGGTGCGGGAGGTCGCGTGAAGTACTTTCGACTTGTATGGAAAAATGCCTGGCGCAAGAAGATTCGCACATTGCTGACAGTGCTATCAGTGTTTGTGGCCTTCTTACTGTTTGCTTTGCTCTCCGCCATGGGGCATGCCTTTAAGGGCGGCGCGGATGTTGCGGATGCGGAGCGTCTGGTGGTCATCGACAAGGTGTCGCTAATTAATATGATTCCCATAAGTTACGAGGCACGCATCGCCGCGGTTGACGGCGTACAGGCTGTTACTCATTCCTCGTGGTTTGGCGGCTATTACCAGGAACCCCGCAATCAGTTCGGTCAGTTCCCTGTGGAGCCCCGGGCCTACTTTGAGATGTATCCGGAGTTCAAGATACCGCCTGAGCAATTAGAGGCCTGGGTAAAAAATCGAACTGGCGCGGTGGTGGGTCAGGAATTGGCCACCCAGTACGGCTGGAAGGTGGGCGATCGAATTCCTATCCAGGCAACGATTTGGAGCAGGGAGGACGGCGAGCGTACCTGGGAATTCGATCTTGAAGGTATTTTCTCCACCGATGATCCACGTGGCAGTACGGCTCTAATGCTGTTTCACTACGATTACTTCGAAGAAGCCCGGGCTTTCGCCAAGGGTACCGTGGGTTGGTACACCTTGAGGGTAAATCCGGGGGCCGATCCTGTTCAGATCGCCAAGGCCATCGATATGCAGTTTGCCAACTCGCCGAACGAAACGAAAACC
>Ga0316188_10001132_pt1 | contig 12533 bp, 10 predicted proteins | sample Phiworburrow1_MG_FD_204933 | JGI IMG/M metagenome (GOLD analysis project Ga0316188, IMG submission 204933) | Coastal sediment microbial communities from Maine, United States - Phippsburg worm burrow 1 | ecosystem: Environmental > Aquatic > Marine > Coastal > Sediment | place: USA: Maine...
AAACTCCTGCACCAGTTCATCGTATTCCTGACCGCGCAGACGGCGACCGGGATAACCCACGTACATGTCGTCTTCCAACAACAGTTCGTTGTCAGTCCCCACATCCAGACTGACCGGCAGGGTGTGCCGGGGATGAATGCCTGCAGCCGCGCAATACAGAGACAATTTTCCGATCGCCAGGGCCATGCCACCGGCACCCTGATCGCCGATGCCCAGGATGGCCTCATTGTCCGTCACGACCATCAGGCGGATATCCCGCTCACCCACGGCTTCACGAATCACCTTGGCAATCTTTCCCTTGTGATCCGGCGTAATCCAGATGCCCCGACCGCGACGGTACACGTGGCTGTAACGCTGGGTCGCCAGACCTACAGTCGGGGTGTAAACGATGGGCATGAGTTCTTCCAGGTGATCACACAGCACCCGGTAATACAGTTGTTCATTGCGCTCCTGCAGATCGGCCAGGTCAACATACTTCCCCAGCGGCGTACTCTTGCCCTGGAGCGCCTCGTACACTCGCCGCGCCTGCCTGTCCATGGTCATCACCCGGTGTGGAAGCAAGCCTTCCACACCCAGCGCCTTGCGCTCTTCCCTGGTCAGGGCCGTACCCTTGTTCAACATGGGGTCGCGAATCAGCTCGTGACCGCGTTTCTTGACCATCACGGTGCCATTTTTCGATGCATTCATTTTCAATTGCCCAAACAAAAAGTTGTGGGGAAGGTAGCCCATCATCGACTCGCAGGCCACCCGGACTTGTACGGATAGTACCGCTATTCCGCGGCAATCAGGCGGACGATGGACTGCATCCGCAAGGGATCAGGGAACAACCACCGGAGAGACCCCTCCAAGCACCCCGTCCACGGCCCTTTTGACCTCGTCAACACTGATCAAATCCATGGCCGAGGGGTCACGAACCCGCGCGCCCCATGGAATCTCCTCTACCGACTTGCCGAATTCGCGTTGCACCGCCCGCGGGTAGGCATCCACCACCAGGTCCTGGGACAGATAGGGGCCTGTGCGAAAACGATTGGATGTGGCGTACAGGCCTACCACCGGGGTGCCCACGGCGGTGGCCATGTGTGCAGGGCCGGAGTCCGGGCACAGCAGCAGGCTGGCGCGCTCCAACAGAGCCAGTAACTGCTTGAGGCTGGTCTTGCCAATCAGGTTGACCGGCTGACAATGGCTTAACCCTGAAATCTGCTGTCCATACTGCTGCTCCAGTTCACTGGGGCCGCCGGTCAACACCACCCGGGCACCGTAGGTCTCGGCCGCATAATCACATACCCTGGCGTATTGCTCAGCCCCCCAGTTTCTGAAATTTCGAGTGCGCTGGCTGCTGCACGGACTGATGACCAGGGTGGGTCGGCCCTGGTCGGGAATCTGCTCACGGGCAAATTCCCGGTCACGGTCGGGTATCGGTATGTCCCAGCGTAAAACCTTATCCCGAATATCCAGGGACCTGAGAAACTCGAACAGCCCGTCCAGCACATGCTGCCTACCCACCGCCGCTATCCTGTGGGAAGTGAACAGCCACTGGTAATCCCTGGCCCGCTCGCGGTCAAAGCCCAGCCTGATTTTCGCCTTGATCATGCGCGAGGCCAGGTTGGCCCGCAGGGAGGCATGCATACACAACAGCAGGTCAAAGCGGCGGCCTGCCAGTTGCCGACGCAGATCCAGGTAGGCGCGCCAACCCCTGGATTTATCGAAAATGATAAACTCCACACCGTCCAGCCCAGCCATCAGGGAGGCCTCCAGCTTACCGATCACCCAGACTATTCGCGTATTCGGCCATACTGTCTGTAATGTCCTGACCACCGGGACCACGTGACAGGTGTCACCAATGGCGGACAAGCGCAGCAGGCATATTTCCTCGGGTGGATTGGATAGCACGGGATTCATGGCGTGACAGAGACTTACCAGGCATATGATGTTGGAGCCATGCTATACGATGGCTCCGCGGTGGACCAGATAAGTCCGGACCTGTTCCAGGTTTCCCATTGGCAATCCGGTGCCACAGGTCCGGAAATCGCAACTGGCGGCAGAGGCACGGTGGTATTCGTCAACGGTCAGCCGGCGCGCTGGGCCCTGCGGCATTACCAGCGCGGCGGACTACCCGGCAGAGTGCTTAGCGACCAGTTTTTTTACCTTGGGGAAACCGCCACGCGCTGCTTCCGCGAATTCCGCCTGCTGTCTGCCCTGCATGCCTCGGGGCTACCCGTGCCCAGACCGATAGCCGCACATTATCAGCGCTCCGGCCTGATCTACCGCGCTGACCTGATTACCTCACGCATTCCAGACGCCAGACCACTCTCGCAAGTACTGACCCTGGGCCAGGCGCCGGCCGATATCTGGAAGGCCGTGGGTTCGCTGGTGCGCCGCTTCCACGACGCCGGCGTCTTCCATGCCGATCTGAATGTCCACAATATCCTCGTGGATGAGACAGGACAGCTTTACCTGCTGGATTTTGACCGGGGCAGTATTCGGCCGGCAGGAAAATGGCAGTCTGCCAACCTGCACCGTCTCCACCGTTCGCTCAATAAACTCAAGCAAAGCGCACCTGCCATCGAACTGGACGAGAAGAGCTGGGACCAGCTAATGGTCGCGTACACGGAATAATCGTTGTTACCGACAGCAGCGGTGCTTTCAGAACCAGTGCTTGCGCTTGAAATACGTCAGCATGCCACCGACGATTCCCACCAAGGCCAGCCAAAGCACCGGGTAGCCATAGCGGGTATTGAGTTCGGGCATATTCCAGGGGCTTAGTTCGGTATTGAAATTCATACCGTACAAGCCGACAACAAAGGAAAGGGGAATGAAAATGGTGGCAATGATGGTCAGCACCTTCATCACTTCATTCATCTTCTGGCTCAGCGATGACAAGTACAAATCATGCAGGCCGGACGCCATATCCCGGTAGCTGTCCAGCAACTCCAGGATATGCACCATATGATCGTAACAATCCCTGAGGAAAACCCGCGTACGCTCCTCCATCAGCGGATTCTCGTCACGAATCAGCATATTGATGACATCACGCTGAGGCATCAGCGCCCGCCGCACTGAAATCATATTTCGCTTTATCTGGTGTATGGTTTCAAGCAGACGGGGTTCGGGATCGTCTGTGAGTAACTGTTCTTCCAGGTCTATTAATTCGTTGCTGGTCTCGTCGAGCACCAGGAAGCCCATGTCCACCAACAGATCCAGCAAGGCGTAACACAGGTAGTCCGGCCCCAGCACTCGAATGCGCCCGGTGCCACCCAGACGCAGACGGTGACGTATGGGCTCAAACAACTCATCCTCATGCTCGTGTATGCTTATCACGCAGTTATCGCCGAGGAAAATACTGACTTGCTCGATCTTCACGCTATCTGGCCCAAGGATGGGGGCTTGCATGACGATGAAAAACCAGTCGTCAAATATCTCGAACTTTGCTCGTTGTCCCACGTTGATCACATCTTCAAGCGCCAGCTGGTGTAATCCATAGGTTTCAGCGAGTTTTCGCAGCAGGGTGGGTCCGGGCTTGCCACGTATACTCAGCCAGCGGGTAACACCAGCCGGAACGGGCGCTCTCCAGCGCTGCTCATCGGGACGCTCGACCTCCTCCAGTTCCTGCGCCGTGTAGTCGACCAGGTGCAAGCTGGCGGGCTGTTCGGGTTCAGCGTGCAAATGCGACAGACCAGGGGAAGAGCCCGGCGTGGAAACACGGTGTCTGTGATCGAACATGGCTAATCCTATCCTTCTGCTCGGTTGGCGGGCCGAAAACCACCCGCTGATCCAGGCTAGCCAGTGTATGCAAATTTGTTGAAAAGCTACACTATGCGCTCCTGGGTACTGCTGACTGATCCTGACTATGCGCTGGGTCGGGCAGGCGAGTGCTCAATGTAACAGACAATAGACATGTGACGACCCACTGTCGCTATCACGCCAGGTGACGACAAGAATCGGGCACCAACAGGCGAAATGCACCCTTCATGCAGACTCCGCGTAACAATTTACACCGGGACACAGACATCGCCTGGCAAAAATATGGGCTTGACCAGGCTTTCTCCGAGGCATTCGCCAGCAACCTGCCTGTGTTTCTGTTCTGGGGTGCCGAGTGGTGCCCGGACAGTACCCAGGTCCAGGTCGCGATCTTCGATCGACCGGAATTCATCAGCCGCATTCAGCGATTTATTGCCGTCCATATCGATGGAGATGACGAGCAGGCCCAGTGGCTAGGTGAGCGTCTCGGCATATCCAATTATCCAACCATGACTATCTTCGACCCGAATGGCAGGGAGGTCACCCGCCTGCCGTGTGAAATAGGCATACAGCAATACGCACACGCGCTGGACTCGACACTGGCGATAATGACCCCGGTGCCCGCACTGCTGAGAGAATTTGTATCAGACTCCAAAGGTCAGCTGGACGAGGATGAGTGGCGAATGCTGGCCTACTACAACTGGGAACAGGATGGGCTGAGGGCGTGCTCGGGCCTGGACCCGGTGCCGGTCATTACGGCCCTGGCCGAGGCCTGTCCAGACAATATGCCAATCGAGCGCTCGAGACTGCTTGTTGCGCGCGTGAGAGCCATGCTCGGCTCGGACGGCCTGTCCGAATCCGACCGGCAAAGCGGCACGGAACAGTTGATCAAGGTGCTTGCCGAGCCCGACCTGTGCATGGCCAACCTGGACATGATTATCAATCATCCCACGCCAACCACCGCCGGACTGACCCGGGCCGGTTCGCCTCTGCGCCGGTCCCTTGCGAGCGCCTGGCTGAAATCCCTGGACGCGCTTGAGGGCACAGGCACGCTCTCGGCCACCCAACAGGTCCACATTACCCGGGCCCGCATACGCTTGCTGCGAACCGACGATGCACTGGCAACCCTGCCGTCAGCCCTGCTGGAGCAGGCCCTGGCCAAGGCAGATTGGGTGAATGCAAATATTCTTGGTCGCGAGCGTGCGCCGGCGGTCAATGCTGCGGCCAACACCCTGACCGAGGCAGGCCTGTTCGCAGAGGCCACGTCCTTCCTGCTAGGGCAGTTGACGACCGTGACGTCGGCCTTCTATTTCATGCACAAGTTGTCTATCACTGCTCGCAAGGCAGGCCAGACCCGGCAGTCCCTGGCCTGGCTGGAACGCGCCCATGCCGAGGCAATGGGTCCAGCGACGCGCTTCCAGTGGGGAGTCAACCGGGTAATCGGTTTGGTGGACATGGCTCCTGATGAAGCCGATGTCATAGAACAAACCGCTGCCTCCCTGATCAGCGAACTGGGTAAATCCATGAACCCGCTACACAACCGTAATGTCACACGTCTGCAGCAACTGGACAGTAAACTCAGGCAATGGAATGAAAGCAATATTCACGCCCAAAGCCTGCAGCATATTCGTGCGGCCCTGGTGGATGTTTGTGCTAGTCTTCGTGAAAATCAAGCGGTCCCGTTGATCTGCCAGGAGTTCCTGGCAGCGTAACGGCGAATAAGCCGCCAAGCCTGGGCAGCGCCTGCCCACTGACTACAATACGCCACTACCTGTGCCCGAGGAGAAACCAAATGATTTACAACAATATCCTGGAAACGATCGGCAACACGCCAATCGTCCGCCTGAACAACATGGGACCCTCCCACGCAACCGTCTACGTCAAGGTAGAGTCATTCAACCCGATGTCTTCCGTCAAGGATCGACTGGCCTATGCCATCATTCGTGATGCCGAGGATTCCGGGAAAATCAAACCCGGGGACACGGTAGTAGAGGCCACATCCGGCAACACGGGGATTGCGCTGGCCATGGTTTGCGCGGCCCGCGGCTACACCTTTGTATCAATCATGGCTGAGAGTTTCTCTATCGAACGCCGGCGGGTAATGAAAGCGCTGGGCGCGAAAGTGATACTCACTCCGGCCGCCTTGCGTGGCACCGGCATGGTGAAGAAAGCCCTGGAGCTGTCCCAAAAACATGGCTGGTTCCTGGCCAACCAATTTGACAACCCTGCCAACCCGGCGTTCCATCGAAGCACTACGGGGCCCGAAATTCTGCGTGACTTTGCCGGCAAGCGTCTTGACTACTGGGTGTCAGGCTGGGGCACCGGGGGCACCCTGACCGGTGTGGGCGAAATGCTGAAGCTGGCCAGGCCCGATGTGAAAATCATTGCCACCGAGCCGGCGGGCGCCGCCATGCTCCAGGGCGACCCCTGGCAACCGCACAAAATCCAGGGCTGGACTCCGGACTTTATCCCGGGCGTGCTGAATAAGGACGTCTACGATGAAATCGTCCTGGTTACCGATGAGGAATCCAGAGATACGGCGCTGGAACTGGCCCGCAAGGAAGGCATCCTGGCAGGACTCTCCTCAGGCGGCACACTTGCGGCGGCACTCAAGGTGGCGGCTGCGGCCGACCCCGGTTCGGCCATCCTGGCAATGCTGCCGGACACCGGCGAGCGTTACCTCAGCACCTACCTGTTCGAAGACATAGATGAGAATTCGGATGAGCAGTGGTTGGCCAGCGCCACGTAGCGGTACACCGCAGCCCGCCCGAGTGGGCGGGCTGCGCGAAGTGCGGGTGCTACCAGTGAATACCCCGCATCAGGGATGCGAAGGCGATCATTTCATTTGAAGGCTTCTGTTCAGGCACCTTCTCGCCCTTGGCCGCGGACGAGTCCGGGAACATTCGATAAGCCGTATTCATGACCGTCTCCCCAACCTTGGGGAACAGTGAATGCATTACCTGGGCAAAGATACCGAGGCGGGTGGCTATGCGGTAGGGGCGACGAATGATGGCATCACCAATCATATCTGCCGCTTCTTCCGGTGAAATAGTGGGCACCTGCTCATACATCTTGGTGGGCGCGATCATGGGCGTCCGCACGAGGGGCATGTTTATCGTGGTAAAGGCTATACCCTCGTCACAAAATTCCGAGGCGGCGCACCGTGAAAAGGCATCCAGGGCAGCCTTGGAGGCGACGTAGGCCGAAAAACGGGGTGCATTACTGAGCACGCCAATGGACGAAATGTTGATCACATGGCCGCGATGATTTACCTGCATCATGGGCAAAAATCCCATGATCAAGCGGAGCGACCCGAAGTAATTCAACTGCATGGTGCGCTCGAAATCATGAAAGCGATCAAATGACAAGCCGATAGAGCGCCGAATAGACCGCCCGGCATTATTGACCAGCACATCCACGTGACCGTGGTCGGCCAGCACTTGCGCAACCAGTCGATCACAGTCGGCCATATCGGAAAGGTCGCAAGTGTAAAGGTGCACTTCACCACCAGCCGCCTCAATTTCGGTCTTGGTTTCCTGCAATTTCTCCAGGCCGCGTGCAACAATTATCACCCGCGCACCCGCCTCCCCCAAACGCAAGGCTGCGGCGTGGCCGATACCGGACGAGGCACCCGTAACCAGCACATTTTTACCCTCAACCGCACCACGCAGCGAGTGATCTATAAACAGGTCGGGATCCAGGTGACGCTCCCAGTAATCCCAAAGACGCCAGGCGTAGTCCCTCAGGTCCGGCACCTTGATATCGGTACCGCGTAATGCAGCCTCGGTGTTTCGGCTGTCGAAGCGCGTGGGATAATTCAGGAACTTCAGTACACCCGCAGGTATATGCAGGTCCTTCAGTACCTGGTTGGTTATTCGGCGTACAGGCGCCACCATCATCAGTCCCTGGCGCACGGCGGGAGGAATAAACGAGAACATGCGCAAATCAATACGCATAGTCATTTCCGGCGCATGCCCAGCCCTGGCAAACAGATTCAGCACTTCACCGGCGCGCATGGGCTCGGGCTCGACCAGGTGAAAACACTTGCCGTCCAGTCCGCGCTTGTGGGCAATGTAGTCCATGGCCTCAGCCACGTAGTCCACCGGCACCAGGTTCAAACGGCCGCCTTCAATACCAATCGTCGGCATCCAGCGCGGCAGGTTATTGCGCATTTTCTGCAGCAACTTGAAGAAGTAATAAGGTCCGTCTGTCTTGTCCATCTGGCCGGTTTTGGAGTGCCCAATGACCAGGCCCGGACGGTAAATACGCCAGGCCAGTTTCTTGCGCGCCCGCACCAGGCCCTCTGACTCATGCTTGGTGCGGAAATAGGGATGTTCCAGGCCTTCGGCCTCCTCGAACATGTCTTCGCGGAAGGTTCCTTTATACAGGCCGGCAGCCGCGATAGAACTACAGTGATGAAAACACCGCACTCCCACTTGTTCGGCGAAATCCAGCGCATGATCCGTCCCCAATATATTAGCCAGGTCCTGGGATTCGGCACTGGCTGACAGATCGTAGATTGCCGCGAGGTGGAACATGTGCAGCGCCCCACCATCCAGCTTTTTAAGATTTGCCTGCGAAACTCCCAGCTTGGGCTTGCCCAAGTCCCCGCGAATCGGCACCACGCGCTTGGATTCGGGCCCCCAGAATGCTTTCAAATCCTTGAGTTTGCCCACTGATTCCTTGCGCACCAGCACGTAGACGGTCCCCTCGCGCTTCAGAAGATTGGCCACCAGGTATTTACCGATAAATCCCGTGGCGCCTGTTACAAAATAATTCATTGAGTCACTCCCAAGGTCACCGGAGCCAGAGCCCGGTCTCTCCGGCCAACAAAAAACCAAGATTAGCATGGCTCCCGGCCGGATGAGGAATGTCTGAACCGGCCCTGCTGCAATTGCCGATACACTCTGCAGGGCGGAAGCTCCTATACTGGATGCATTCAGTCGACTTCCTGGAGCCGAGAATGCCTGCTGCCCGCCAACGCATGTCCAGCATTGACACCGCCTGGTTACGTATGGACCTGCCAGAGAACCTCATGATGATAACCGGCATCATGATCTTTGAGAGCCGCCTGAGCCGACAGGATCTGCGTGCCATCCTGGCCGAGCGTTTCCTGCGCTTTCCCCGTTTCAGCATGATCCCGCGGACCGATCTGGCTGGCGCCTATTGGGAGGAAGATGCCTTTTTTGACCTGGACCGGCATATCCACGAACTGGCGTTGCCCGAGCCTGGCGGTAAACGGCAGCTGGCAGAGCTGGTCAGCGACCTTGCCAGCACTCCCCTACCCGCCAACAAGCCGCTATGGGAGTTTCACCTGGTAGATATCGGCGATGGGCGAACCGCGCTGATTGACCGCATTCACCATGCTTATGCCGACGGCATAGCGATGATCCGGGTCATGCTCTCAATGACTGACAAAGTCGCTACCGAGCCACTGAAGCTCCCACGGGGCAAAGCCCGAAAATCGTCAAGACAGTCCCAGACCGGGGTTGGTCGTTTGTACGAACCGGCTCGGGATTTGGTACGCATCTCCATGCGAGCAACGCAAAAGCTCTGGACCGGTGGTCTGGAACTGGCGATGGATCCTGCCGAGGCCGGCTCCCGGGCCGGTAACTGGGCCATGCGCGGCCTGGGTATCGCGGCCGAGTTAGCCAAGGTGGCACTGATGAGCGATGACCCGGTGACTTGCCTGAAAAACCCACTGGGGGGGCGCAAACAGGTGGCCTGGGCGGATCCCCTGCCCATGGGCGAGGTAAAGGCACTGGGCAAGGCGCTGGGTTGCACCGTCAACGATGTGTTGCTGTCCTGCGCCGCAGGCGCCATTGGACACTTGCTCAGAGAGCAGGGGCAGGACATGGAGGGGCTGGTTATTCGCGCCTCGGTGCCGGTAAACATGCGTGAGCCCGAAAAAGCGCTTGAACTGGGTAACTATTTTGGACTGGTCTTTCTCGGGCTTCCGGTTGGTATTGCCAATCCGCTGGAACGCATTTTCGCCGTGCGCCAGCATATGAATGAATTAAAGGACTCTTATCAGCCGCTGGTGGCGTTGGGGCTGTTGGCGGCACTGGGATTCGCGCCTGCGGCGGTGCAAGGCGCTGCCCTGGATCTGCTAAGTGCCAAGGCCTCAACCGTCATGAGCAATGTACCGGGGCCGCGCGAGCCCCTCTACATGGCTGGAAACAAGATCTCGGATCAGATGTTTTGGGTGCCCCAGACGGGCCAGATCGGGGTCGGGATCAGCATTCTCAGCTACAATGGACGTGTGCACTTCGGCGTGATTTCAGACAGCCAGCTGATTGATGATCCCTGGGTATTGACCGGCGCTTTCCGCAAGGAATTTGAAAAATTGCTGGTGCTGGCCCTGATCGAACCCTGGCAACCGGAAGGGGATGTAAATGCGCCCGAGCCGGATAAATAAAGAGGAAATACCAGGAAGTCTCTGATTGATTCCGGGCGATGTGGACTACCGGGCGAGAAGATTCAGATTCCAGACGCCGGTCGCAGGGAATAGCCAGCTATGGCGAAGATTGGCAACATAGAAGCTGGATCTTTTGCGCAGGACACGAGCTCATGAGTGCATCAGGAGTTCTCTACTCCAGCTCCGCCTTCGCCTGCTCGATATCCAATTTTTCCATGGCGTCCGCGGGCTCGGCGGCAGCCGCGCTTTCATACAATTCCACCACCTCATCCTCACGCTTGTCCCCAAAAAGGAGCAGCAAGCCGTTGCCGTATTCCATGCGGGCGATCGCCGATTCCGGATGCAGCGCCAACGATTTGTCGAACAGGCGAATAGCGGCATCGCGCTTGGCGCCGTAGGTGAGCCCACCGACCACGCTACCAACGCTAGAGATCACCTCACAGTGAAACATGGCCAGGGCAGTGTTGGCCTCGGCGTGGTCGGGCGACAGGCTCAGCACAGTTTCGAGGCTATCCTTGACTTTGCCGGCCAGGCCCTGGGCCAGAGCCTTGGCAATGGAAATGGACTGGCTGTATCGACCCAGGTTATAGGCACGCTGGTAATGTGTATTGGCCTCCCGCGGCATAATCCCGGAAGCCTCTTCCGCTCTTTCGGCCGCATCCAGAAACAGAGTTTTCGCAAACTCTTCATCGTCCTCGAGATAATTGGCGTAGATACCGGCAGCCTTGGCGGCCACCACGGCACCCAGCGCACCCAGCGCGACGCCTTCTTCATAGGCTTTCTGGAACTGGCCGGCATGATAGTGACGCCAGGCAGACTGTAGCGCCTCGGCCAGTGCCTTGGGGTTATTCGAGAGCTCCTGCGGAAGACCTCCCACCAACTGCGGGCTCGCCTTGAGCAGCGTCTTGATTCGGGCGGCGTCAGGAAAGGGCTCGCAGTCACCCTGGTGCAAGCGCGACCATCCACGCATCAGGCCTGCGCCCGAGTATTCAAAGGCCGAATCGGCGAAGGGAAACTCGTTCCAGTCATGGCTCGACATCTGCTGCTCCTGTATTATTCAGTTTCGCTAGGATTTATCGGTAAGACACAGCGATCGGCGCCTGGCAATCCAGGCTCGGCTCGAACGCCTGCCAAGCGGCGTTCAAAACTATCCTACAGGATTCATTCCCTGCACCAGAAATCATTACCACCTGGCAGCTGACAAGGAAATCATCATGGCAGTGAAAAAGAAAGGCAAGTTGTCCGGGCTAAATAAAAAAAACCAGGACCCGGAGTCTCCTGCCGCCGCTCCCGGACTCGGCATACCGGACTCCCTATCGCAATTATGGCTGGCCGGGCTGGGTGCCCTGGCAAAAGCCCAGACCGAGGGGCCAAAATTGCTGGAAGCACTCATCGCTGAAGGCTCCCGAGTACAAAAAGGCGAGAAAACGAGCGCTCAGGCAGTCCTGGGGGGTCTGGAAAAGGCGCGCGTGGGTCTGGCCTCTGGTAGTGACAAGGTGCGCAAACAGGCCAGCGTAGATTGGGACAACCTGGAAAACATTTTCCGCGACCGCGTGGGCAAAGCCTTGCTGCAACTTGGGGTGCCCTCCGCAAGTGACGCGGCCGGCATGGCGAAGGAAATCGAGGCACTGAAAAAGCGCATCAGCGCACTTGAGGCGGCCTCGGCAAAAAAACCCAAAGGGATAACACCTGCCAAGGCAAAATCATCCGGCAGCACGCCAGCCTAGGCTAACCCGCCTGGCCTCGCAGGCGCCCGATGAGGTCGATATACTCCCGCATGGCCTCGACACGGTCCTTTCCGCGTAGCCCTGCCCAGGCATCATATTTGGCGGCTCCAACGAAATCGAAGAATCCGGGACGTTCTCCGGAAACATCGCCATCACTGGCCTGCTTGTATAGCGCGTAGATTTTCAGCAAGGTTTCATCATCCGGTCTTTCATCAAGCTTCTTGCTATTGGCGGCTGCCTCTTTGAATTGCTGTTCAAGATCATCCATTTGACATTCTCCCGGTATAGCCTTGGCGCTGAAGGAACCAGAGCACAGGGTAAACATGTCATCACCGGGCTGACAAGCACTTACTGAACGAAGGATAAGTGAGCCCGCCGAAAGCTTGCTTCGCTAATCAAGGATAGGCAGATCACCCACACCGGTGCTAACGTCTTGCCCGAGCGAGGAAACCGAGCGCAGGAATGAGCAGCTTCAATCTACGAATTGCATCTCTGTACGAGTTATTGGAGCGCAACAGGGTTCTGCGCGGACAGTTTGGCGTGGGCACGCCCGAACAAACAAAGCTGGAAGAACTAAAGCGCTGGCAAACCCGCAGACTGGATCGCACCTACAGTGATCTCAGGGACAGGGAGCGCTATCGTCGCGGAGT
>Ga0316188_10001133_pt1 | contig 12525 bp, 7 predicted proteins | sample Phiworburrow1_MG_FD_204933 | JGI IMG/M metagenome (GOLD analysis project Ga0316188, IMG submission 204933) | Coastal sediment microbial communities from Maine, United States - Phippsburg worm burrow 1 | ecosystem: Environmental > Aquatic > Marine > Coastal > Sediment | place: USA: Maine...
ACCAGCCTCACGACGGGTTCCCGGTTTTACTTTCTGTTGTTAGTACGGTGGTAGGGTTGCTGGGATGGGTAGTTACTTCCAGGACGCGCTCAAGCACATCCTTGTGGCGCTCATCCTCGGCTCCTGTCTCGTAAGGTCCTGGAAGCAACTACCCACCCCAGCGTCCGGCGCAGAGGGTGTGCACTGCGTGGCTCCGGCATCCACACTAGTAGGGACATCAGTCCTAGCTTAAGCCACCTAACGAAACGGCAATCGCCTGGGCACTGACCCCGCTCGATTCCTCCGAGGCGAGGAAGGCAATCATCTCGGCCACTTCACGCGGTGTGGCAACCCGTCCCGGCGCATACAGTGCCTCACGCTGCCGCCAGACCTCATCGCTCGTGATTCCGCTCGCCTTTGCTTCCGCGCGGGCCGAGCGTTCGGCCATTTCCGTGCGCACCCATCCCGGCAGCACCGCGTTGGATGTCACATTGTATGCACCACCATCCTGGGCGACCGAACGCATCAGGCCGATCAGACCCAGCTTGGAGCAGTTATACGCAGAACCGGCGTGCTCAGCGACCAGTGCGGCGGTCGAACTGACGTAGACCGCACGCCCGTAACGGCGCTCGACCATGCTTTTTAATATTAAACGCGACAGGTAAAACGGGCCGTCGAGGTTGATACGCATGGTCTCGTCCCAGGTCGCTGTATCCTGCTCCCATAACACCCGTTCGTGGGCGGAGCCGATACCGTGATTGCAGACGAAAATTTCAATTGGCCCCAATCTCGCCTGGGTTTCCGCCACTGCTTTTTCGCAACCTTCAACCGTTCCAAGGTCTGCCACGGTGTATTCCAGGCCGGTTTTTTTTAATTCATCCTCGCTGCGCGCAACCGCCATCACGGACGCGCCACGACTGGCCAGCAGTCCGGCAGTCTCAAGCCCGATACCCCGTCCCCCACCCGTAACTAATGCTACCCTACCCACTACACCTGCCATGAACCTGTCTCCATCATGAAAAACCCTATTATAAAGAATTTCGCCAATGCGAAATTAATTGACAAATATCAAGTTACTGCACCAATGCATGTCCTACTATGCAACCCGAATCATCCAAGATTAGAATGAACATCTTCATAAAGAAGACGCAGGATTTTTATTTTCAATTCCTCGGGTACTGGGAGTAAGCAGAATTGGACAGGCCAGCTAGCAACGACGTGAAAGTCAAAGAAGTTTCTGAACATACGGTTGAGATCATCACCAACTCCGGCGAAGGTGCGCAAAAATGCGCGCAGATCTTCGGCCAGACATGCGCCAAAATGGGTAATGGTGTCTGGACGGTGGAGATTATCCCTGCCGAAATTGAACCACCGCACCATACGGTAACCAGTACCTCGGGTAACATCATCCGCTTTGGCACGCATAAGATCACCAACTGGGGCGACCAGTCGAAACTGGCGATCGCATTCAATGATCAGGTCTGTCTTTCACGTCACCGCCTGGGCTCGTTTAAGGACGATTGCATCATCCTCCAGGAGAGTTCCTGGGAAAACCACGAAGATCCCGCGATCCGTAAAATGTACGCGGAAGCGATGGAAGAGATGTCTTCCAAGAATTACCGTTTTATCCAGGTACCCATCGAAGAAGAGACCCTCAAGGTCGTAGACAATCCGCAGCATGGTAAAAATATGTTTGCGCTGGGTCTGCTTGCCGAAATCTATCAGCGCGATCTTTCCATCATCGAAATGCAGATTGCACATATGTTCAAGAAAAAGCCTGCCAAGGTAACAGAGCTTAATATTGAACTTGTGAAAAATGGAATGGCCTGGGCCCGTGAAAACCTCGACTTCCGCTTCGATGTTGAAACCATACCGCCAACGGATGTCCGGGTGGTCATGAACGGCAACCAGGCCGCCGCCCTGGGCGCGGTCGCTGCCGGTATGGAAATGTGTGCCATGTACCCGATCACACCGGCAACCTCGGTTTCGCACGAGCTAGCCTCGATTATTGAAAATTACGGCGGTATCGTTCACCAGGCGGAGGATGAAATCGCCGCCGCCGGTGTGGCGTTGGGCGCCTCCTATGGTGGCAAGGTTGCATTGACGGTCACCTCCGGTCCCGGCATGGCCCTTAAGACGGAGTTCCTGGGTCTCGCCATCATGACCGAGATGCCGCTGGTTGTTCTGGATGTCCAACGCGGCGGGCCATCTACCGGTTTGCCAACCAAGGTGGAGCAATCCGACCTGTTGTCTTCGATTTTCGGCCAGCACGGTGATGCACCCCGTGTGGTCATCGCACCCCGTTCGATCGAAGAATGTTTTCATGCGATGGTAACGGCGCGCCGTATCGCCGAGACTTTCCGCATGGTCGTCATCGTCCTGACGGATGCCAACCTGGCGACGGGTGTGCAGCAGTTCACAAAGCCCGAGTTTGATGTGCGCTGGCAACAACAACCGATTGATTTCTCACCGATACCGGAAGGTCTGCGTCCCTACGAATGGGATTCGGAAACCGGTCTGTCCAGACGTATCGTACCGGGTACCCCGGGCGGTGCGCACACGGTGACAGGACTGGCTCATGATCAGTTCAGTAACGTTTCCTACCACCCGGAAAGTAATGAGCTCGGTTGTAAAATGCGCAGCCGTAAACTGGCGGTATTCCAATCCACGCTGGAACCGCCGGAGATTCATGGTGACCCGGAAGGTGATCTGCTGGTGGTCGGCTGGGGCTCTACCCAGGGCGCCATCGAAGAAGCCGTTGACCGCGCCCGTGCAGAAGGCCTCAATATCTCAACCTGCCAGTTGACGTTCATGTCGCCGCTGGAGCCGGGTCTGAAAAAGATTTTCAGCCGCTTTGGCAAGGTCATGACAGTTGAGATCAATTACTCCGATACGCTGGGCGACCCCTACATCACCGAAGAGACACGCCGCTATGGCCAGCTTGCCTGGTTATTGCGCGCACATACCCTGGTTGACGTTGATTGTTGGACGAGTTGTCCCGGACAACCGCTGCGGCCTAATGACATTTATAATTCGATTATTGCGATAAGTGAGAAAGGAGCGTCCAAATGAGCAGTATTCCCATTTCCCTGCTGGATCTTGAAGAAGACGCCGCGTGTGGCCTTGAGGCCGATGACTACCAGAAACGTGAAGGCAAATGGTGTGCCGGTTGCGGTGACTTTGGCGCCCTGAACGCGGTTAAACGCCTGTTGGCCAACCACCAGTTAAGACCTGAAAAGATGGCGTTTGTCTCGGGTATCGGTTGCTCAAGCCGCTTCCCGCACTACGTCAACGCCTACGGCTTCCATGGTATTCACGGACGCGCCCTGCCTATCGCAACCGGTCTCAAGCTGGCACGCCCGGAGCTCGACGTTTTTGTCGTCATGGGCGACGGCGACTGCACCTCGATCGGCGCCGGACACTGGATTCACGCGACGCGTTACAACGCGAACATGACGGTATTATTGTTGGATAACAACATCTACGGCCTGACCAAGAACCAGACCTCACCGACCACGCCACAGGGTCATACCTCCAACACGTCACCCCGTGGTTCACTCTTACCGGCACTTGACCCGTTACAGGCAACACTGGGTGTTTCGAACGCATCATTTGTTGCGCAGACGGCAGACTGGGTGCCGGCGCACCTGTACGCCACGCTCGAGGCGGCCTACGCGCATCGCGGTTTTTCATTTGTTCGCATCCTGCAGCGTTGCCCGAAGTTCACCCCGGACGTTTTTACCCAAAATGTTAAAAATCCCGATCTGACCGAGTTGCTGGTACACGAGAATGGCGTCAACGCACCGGGCCTGGAAAAACTTTTCAAGGCACAGCGTGTCCATGATCCGAAGGACCTTGATGGAGCGCGCGCCCTGGCACAACGCAGAGACATGTTGCGCCTGGGTATATTCTTCCGTGATGCCAGCTTCCCGGTCTACGACGATATCCGGGCTGTTCCACCCGTATCCCCGGAAGAAAAGATTATGAGACTTGAAAAGGAGTTTGACCGCTATGCAGTTTGAAGAAAAAACAGCCTGCGCGCTGAATGCGGTTCGCTCGCGTATCGACCAGTTTCATGCCGCCCTGACCATAACCTCCGAACAGGTACGTGGCCTGCTATCAGGCTCAACGGATACCGAGGCAGACCGGTCGGAGGCGCTGGGTTTCTTTGCCAAGGGCAAGGTGAACATGGATCGTTTCAATGCATTTGCACCCAAAGCACCCCGTATTGAAGCTGATGCAGAAGCACCCGTGCGTGCTGCATATGAGGTTTTGAAATCCCTGCTGGCCGAAGGTGATGATCTCTTTATCATCAACATGGACGAAGGCCGGGGACTCGGGCACACCTTAAGCGTAAGACTGGCATCCATCGGTCGTGCGTTCGCGGCCGCAAGGATCGTGGACCTCGCAAAGAACGGCGCCTACAAGGAAGACAAGCACGCGGCAACCCTGGAAAGGTTTCCCTACGCCACGTGGAACAGCTCAGAGCGCGCCCTGGCCCCTGCCCTGGTGGTCAACGTTTCCGGTGAAGATTTCAAACCCTCTTCGGTTGTGCCCCTGCTCGACACGAATATGAAGATCCTGTTTAACGTGCGCGGCGATGCACCGGCGGCCGCCCTGTCACGCGTCATATCCCCACGGGTATTTGTTCAGCAGATAACCGGCGAACCCGATCTGAAGGCATTTACAGCTTATAACGGTATCGCAGTAGCGGCTTTTCTTCCGGAAACCGCTGTCAGTTTTGTACACGATCCATCAGCGGGTTCGACCACCTATGAACGTTTTACCTCCATAAGCTTTCCGAAAGAGGTCAGGAAACGGCCGATCGGTGGAATCAGCCCTGCCCAACAGGCAGAAGACTACACCTTGCTCGAATCCCTGTCGGTGCCACCTGAAATCGCAGGTGACGCGCCGTCTGACCCCGCCGGAAAACTATCCGCCTGGCTGCTGAGTCAGACCAACCTGGCCGATTTGTCCGCCTGACCACGGGACCAGATCAATGACCGGAAACCCCATATTGGATTCAGCCCTGGTACTCGGCGGACTGGGCCTCTTCTTCGGCTTCCTGATCGCGATGGCGAACAAGAAGTTCTATGTCTGGGAAGACCCCCGTATTGGCGATGTTGAAGCGCTGTTGCCAAATTCCAACTGCGGCGCCTGCGGCCAGCCCGGTTGCCGGGCTTTTGCCGAGGCACTGGTCACAGGCAAGGAGAAACCGTCAGGCTGCACAGTGATGGGGGCGGAGGATATAAGTGATGTCGCCAGCTACCTGGGCGTTGACGCCGGTGCGGCTAATAAACGCGTGGCCCGTTTACTTTGTGCAGGCGGCAAGGATGAAGCGGCACGCAATTCCGATTATATTGGTCTCGAAACATGCAAGGCGGCGGCTGGAGTCGCCGGTGGCGGGAAAGCCTGTAACTGGGGTTGCTTAGGGTTGGCAGACTGCGAAAGGGCCTGCCTCCTGGATGCCATCTTCATGAACGATGACCTGCTGCCCGTGGTTATACCAGAACGGTGCACGGCGTGTAACGACTGTGTCGTGGCCTGTCCCAAGGACCTGTTTGAGCTGATGCCCATCGAGCAGAAGCTGATTGTACAATGCAAGAATTTACTCAAGGGTGATGCCGCGGAAGACCTCTGTAGCGTCGCCTGTAACACCTGCAACAGATGTGTTGCCGATTCGGAGCCCGGTGTGATTGAAATGATCAACAACCTGGCTGTTATCAATTATGAAAAGAACGCGCTGACCAGCCCCAAAGCGATTGAACGATGCCCCACCGGGGCGATCGTCTGGGTCGAAGGTCAGCAGTTTAAAGAGAGCTTGATCGAGCTGGAGAAGAAAGTCGTATGAGTCAGTTAATGAAAGAGAACAAAAATCCCGGAGCCAAATACCCCGGAGTTTTCAAAACCGACGATGGAAGCGCCGCGGTTGTAACGATGGAAACCGCTGCAAGTGAAGCGGCCGGTGCTTACCCGATTACACCCTCCACGCAAATGGGCGAAGGCTGGGCCTCCGCAGTGGCAAGGGGCCAGAAGAACGTCAACGGCCGTCAGCTGATTTTCTTTGAACCCGAAGGCGAACACGCCGCCGCCGGTGTGACCGCTGGTATGAGCATGGTGGGATTGCGCTCAACCAACTTCTCGAGCGGCCAGGGCATAGCCTATATGCACGAGTCGCTTTATGCGGCCGTCGGCAAACGTCTGACCTACGTGTTGAATGTAGCCTGCCGTGCGATGACCAAACATTCACTCAATGTCCACGCCGGCCACGATGACTATCACTGCGTCGATGACACGGGCTTTTTCCAGATATTCGCCAAGGATGTGCAGAGTGTTGCCGACCTGAACCTGATCTCGCACCGGGTAGCAGAACTTTCATTGAACCCGGGCATCTGCGCACAGGACGGCTTTTTGACCTCCCACGTTATCGAATCATTTTTTGAACCCGAGCGGGAACTCGTCAAGGAATACCTGGGTGACCCGGCAGATATGATTGATTCACCCACCGGCGCACAACGTGCCGTGTTTGGCACGCGACGCCGCCGCATACCCGAGCTGTATAACTTTGATTTCCCGGCAATGCTGGGCACGGTTCAAAACCAGGAAGCGTACGCGCAGGGTGTTGCCGCCCAACGCCCTTTCTACTTTGATCACATCGCACACCTGACCGACCAGGCAATGGCCGAGTATGCCGCTCTCACTGGCCGCGAATACCAGCGTGTCCTGGGTTACCGGATGGAGGACGCAGAGTACGTCATCCTCGGACAGGGCTCGGTGATCTGTAATGCCGAAGTCGTCGCAGATTACCTGCGCAAGGAACGCGGCATCAAGGTCGGCGTGGTCAACATGGTCATGTTCCGGCCGTTCCCGGCCGACCTGGTCACCCATATGCTGGCGGGTAAAAAAGGCGTGGTCGTCATGGAACGCACCGATCAGCCGCTGGCCGTTGAGTTGCCGATGATACGTGAAATCCGCGCGGCCATGGCGCAGGCTGCCGAAAACGGCCGTGCCGGCAATGACCACAGGGTCACGCTTCCTTACGAAGGCCTGGCCGCACTGCTTCCCGGCCAGGTACCCGATTTTTATTCGGCCTGCTTTGGTATGGGCAGCCGCGACCTGCAGCCGGGCGACCTGGTTGCCGCGGTCGACAATATGCTCGAGGGTGGACGTAAGCAACGTCAGTTCTATCTCGGTTTCGAATTTATCCAGAAAGACACCCGTCTGCCTAAAATGCAGATCTGGCAGGAGAAAATTCTTGCCGATTACCCGAACGTCGGTGACCTGGCACTGCCAACCGCCGGTGATCTGAACCTCTTCCCCGAGGATTCAGTCGAGCTCCGCATCCACTCCGTAGGTGGCTGGGGCGCCATCACCATGGGCAAAAACCTTGCGATGACCGCTGCCGAACTGCTTGGCATGCACATCAAGGCCAACCCAAAATACGGTTCAGAAAAGAAGGGCCAGCCAACGACTTTCTATGCGATGTTGTCGCACGAGCCCATCAAGTTGAATTGTGAACTCAAGCACGTCAACGTCGTGCTGTCTCCCGACCCGAACGTATTCCTGCATTCAAATCCGCTCGCCGGTTTGTGCGAGGGTGGTGTATTCATCATCCAGAGCGAACTTTCAGGCGAGGAACTCTGGAACAGCTTTCCAAAGACCGCGCAACGCACGGTTCGTGCAAAAAATATCCAGGTCTGGGCCGTCGACGGTTTCAATATCGCGCTATCCGAGGCCTCGAACCCCGAGCTTCGTTTCCGTATGCAGGGTGTCGCGTTCATGGGGGCGTTCTTCCATGCAGCACCGCTGATGACGACACACAACCTCTCGCGCGAGCGCCTGTTCGAAGGTATCCGCAAGCAGCTCAACAAGAAGTTCGGTCACCTCGGTGAACGTGTCGTTGAAGACAATGTACGTGTCATCAGCCGCGGCTTCGACGAGGTCGTCAGGCTCGAGCTTGAAGACCTGCCGGATGCTGGACACGAAGAACTGCTGCCATTGATCCCGCATGCGATGTCGGGTATCGAATCTGCAGGCGGTCTTGGCAACCAGGCGGACTTCTGGAACCAGGTCTGTGTCCAGTACAAGACCGGAAAAGATATTATTGCCGATCCGTTCACGGCCATAGCAGCCATACCTGCCGCGACATCCAGCATGCGCAACATGTCGGCTGTCCGCTTCAATGTCCCTGAATTTGTGCCGGAAAAATGCACCGGTTGCGCCAAGTGCTGGACCCAGTGTCCGGACTCCGCGATCCCGGGTGTTGTCAGCACGGTTGAAGAGGTCCTCGAGGCCGCGGTCAGGACTGTCGCGACACCGGAAAACCCGCTGCCGCGTTTTTCACAGCTGATCAAGCACCTCGGCAACGAATCCCGCAAGATCATGTTGAGCGGCACATTCAAGACCTACGCGAACGTCCTGTCGCAGGCTTATAAAACGGTCGCTGACAAGTCCAACTGGGATGTTGAACGGCGTGCGGAGGTCGATGCACAGTACAACCTCGTCTACGCAGCCGTAGCGGACTTCCCGCTGGCCAAAACCGCACCTTTCTTCGATTTACCGGAAAACAAAAAGAAGGGTTCAGGCGGTTTGCTTTCAATCACCGTCAACCCGGAAACCTGTAAAGGTTGTGACATCTGTGTCGCCGTTTGTACGGATGGCGCGCTGAAGAGTGTCCGCCAGACCGAGGCCTACCAGGAAACCATGGAATCGAACTGGAAACTGTGGCGCAACCTGCCTGAGACCGATGACCACTACATCAAGATCTCCAGCCTCGATGAAGGCATTGGCGTGATGTCATCGCTGTTATTGAAACAGAGCAATTACATGTCGATGACTGGTGGTGACGGTGCCTGCATGGGTTGTGGTGAGAAAACCACGATTCATTTGCTGCTCTCCACGGTCAACGCCTTCATGTCACCGCGCGTTGAGGCGCACGTAAAAGATCTGGAGCGCCTGATCAAGGCCCTGGATAAAAAAGCGCATGACATGCTGATTTCAGAAACCGACCTGGCAGACGTATCCGCAGATGCGGACGGTCTTTCGGTCGAATTGAAAGGCGACAAGAAAGAAAAGGTACTGATGATTCGTAAGTGCATTGAGGAATTGAAGGACCTCAAGTGGCGTTACGAGGAAGGCCCGAGTGGCCGTGGCCGTGCACACCTGGGCTTCACCAACTCCACCGGTTGCAGTTCGGTCTGGGGTTCTTCCTACCCTTACAACCCCTACCCGTTCCCGTGGGTTAACCACCTGTTCCAGGATGCTCCGTCAGTGGCGGTCGGTATTTTCGAAGGGCATATGCGCAAGATGGCCGATGGCTTTATTTCCTTACGCCGGGCTGAAAAGCTGCTTTCCGATACCTACAATGCGGCCGAGGACGAGAAATTCTTCGAAGAGTTTGAATGGCAGCAGTTCACAATGGATGAATTCACGCTGTGCCCGCCGTTATTCGCGGTCGGTGGTGATGGCGCCATGATGGATATCGGCTTCCAGAACCTCTCACGGGTGATGGCAACCAACAAACCGATTCGGGTGGTGGTCGTCGACACGCAGGTCTATTCCAATACCGGTGGCCAGGCCTGTACATCGGGCTTCACCAGCCAGATCTCCGATATGGCCGAGTACGGCATGGAACACCATGGCAAGGAAGAGGTTCGTAAAGAGCTTGCGCTGATCGCGATCGCCCACCGTGGCGTGTTCGTGATGCAGTCGTCGCAGGCAACACCATCGCACCTGATCCAGAATGTTCTGAAAGGCTTGCAGGCAAGACGGCCTGCCCTGTTCATCCTGAACACACCGTGTCCGCCCGAATGGGGTCTGGCCGATTTTGGCGCACCCGACGCCGCCAGGCTCGCCCTGGAAAGCCGTGCGGTACCGAATATCGTGTTTGATCCGGATATGGGCACCACCTTTTCAGAATGTATTGATCTTGAAGGCAACCCGTCACCGCATGACACCTGGACGACCTATGACCTGGCCTTTGTCGATGATGACGGTGCCGAGCAGAAGCTGACCCTGCCGGTCACGACGGCTGACTGGGCGCTGGGTGAGGCACGTTTCCGCAAGCATTTCAAGAAAGCCAGTGGTGAGGATGACCTGGTACCTTTCCATGAATACCTCGAGATGGATGCGGATGAACGCGAGGATGTAACGGCCTTTATTTACACGGTCGATGCAAAACGCCATCTCAGCAAGATGACGGTCTCCGATGAGATCGCCAAACTGGCCGAGGAGCGTTTGCGTCACTGGGCCCAGTTGAAAGAAATCGCGGGTCTGGATGTTTCCGACAATATGCGCGACACGGTCGCAGAAGGCATGACCGAGGAACTGGAGGCCAGGATCACGGCGCTCACAGCCGAGTACGAAGCCAAGATCACCAAGCTGACGACCCAGTACCCCTTGTTGATCGCGAGAAGGATGGCGGAGGGCCTGTTAAAGGGCAACGCCAACTCCACCGTGTCCCAGTTGCTTGAAAAAGCCGAGAGCTGGAATGGACCGACGTTTGAAACCCCGGCCGACTTCAGTATTGCAGCGCCGTCTGCTGCACCGAAGGCGGCAGCGAGCGCTGCGGCGCCTGCTCCGGCAACATCGGCAGCGGCACCAGCTGCTGCTGCGGCACCGGTGGCAGCACCGGCGGCGGCCGAGGAAGTCATGGGTAACGAACCGTATATCGATACGATACGTTGTACGTCCTGTGATGACTGCCTGAAGGTCAACCCGAAGGTATTTGTCTACAACGCCGATCAACAGGCCGAAATCGGTGACGCCAGGGCGGGAACCTTCAAGCAGTTGGTGATGGCGGCGGAAGCCTGTCCGGCCGAGTGTATCCACCCGGGTGATCCGTTGAATCCGAAAGAAAAGGATTTGGAGAAGCTGATCAAGCGCGCTGAGCCTTTCAATTGAAAATTAGACGGGTATTTCAACAATGAAAGGTTTGCCGAGTTTTAAACACGGGGTTCATCCGCCGGAAAACAAGGAACTGACTTCGGGTATAGCCTCGAAGCGGTTCCCATTTCCGAAGGAAGTGATCCTGCCCCTGTCGCAGCACATTGGTACACCGTCGAAGGCCCTGGTCAAAGCCGGCGACCATGTTGAGCGGGGTGATGTGATCGCCGAAGCGGCCGGTTTCATTTCCTCGACCGTGCATGCCACGGCATCGGGAACGGTGAAGTCGATCGAACTGTGGCCGCACCCCAATGGCCAGATGGTGCCTTCAATCCGTATCGCGGTGGACCCGAGTTCGTCGCAGATGCGCAGGAACCGCATCGTGCCGCGCTGGCAGGATGTGAAAGACGAAGACCTCTCCAAGGAAATAGCGAAGGCCGGTATTGTCGGTCTTGGCGGCGCTGCGTTTCCGTCCCATGTCAAGCTGTGCCCGCCGAAAGACCAGCCGGTCGAACTGCTGCTGATCAACGGATGCGAGTGTGAGCCCTATCTCACCTCGGATCACCGGGTGATGCTGGAGCAACCGGAAAAGGTCTACGAGGGTATTCGTATTGCCCTCAAAGCACTGGGTATCACGCGTTGCGTGATCGGTATTGAAAACAATAAACCCGATGCGATCGAAATGATGCGCAAGACCAAACCCGCGGATCTCGATGCCACGGTTCAAGCGTTGACGGTCAAGTACCCGCAGGGTGCAGAGAAAATGCTGATCAAGGCCGTCATGGGCCGCGAGGTTCCGTCCGGCGCACTGCCCAGTGCGATCGGCGCGATGGTTCAGAACGTGGCCACGGCCGCTAACGTGGCCGCGGTTTTTGAGACCGGCCACCCGCTGATCGAACGCATCATTACGGTCACCGGACGCGGCATACGCAACCCGGGTAACTGGAAAATACCCTTCGGTACAAAACTGCGTGACGTGATCGAACATTGCGGCGGATTGACCGAGGACGCGGCCGAGATCATATTCGGCGGCCCGATGATGGGCCAGGGGCAGTCCAATCTCGATGTGCCCATCCTCAAGGCCACCGGCGGCATTTTGATTCTTTCAAAAGCGGAATGTAAGCCGCAGCAAATCATGCCGTGCATCCGTTGTGGAAAATGTCTCGAAGCCTGCCCGATCTTTCTGAATCCGCAATGGATGGGAGACCTGGCAAAGGCGGAGCGCTATGAGGAACTGGTTAGCGATGCCCATTTGAATGATTGCATGCTGTGCGGTAGTTGCTCGTTCGTATGTCCTTCCAATATTCCACTGTCACAATACTTCGCCATGTCAAAAACCCAACTGAGAAGACTGCCCAAATCATGAGCGACATGAAGACTGGTATAAAAATTACGGCGTCACCGCACGTTCGATCAGCTGATTCCACCATCCAGATCATGTGGTCCGTGGTCATAAGCCTGGTGCCGGTGGTTGCGGCATCGATCTATTTCTTCGGCCCGAGCGCCATCCTGGTGCTGCTTGCCAGTGTTGCCGGCTGCCTGCTCACCGAACGGATGTTTGGAAGGAACCCCGGTTCAATAGCCGACGGCTCCGCCATGATTACCGGTCTGTTGCTGGGCTTGACACTGCCGCCTGGGTTTCCGCTCTGGATGGCGTTCCTG
>Ga0316188_10001134_pt1 | contig 12520 bp, 7 predicted proteins | sample Phiworburrow1_MG_FD_204933 | JGI IMG/M metagenome (GOLD analysis project Ga0316188, IMG submission 204933) | Coastal sediment microbial communities from Maine, United States - Phippsburg worm burrow 1 | ecosystem: Environmental > Aquatic > Marine > Coastal > Sediment | place: USA: Maine...
GAAAACCTACTATTACTCCCTCCAATAGTTTCTTATCATCCATGTCTGCTTTAATGCCTTCTACTTGTTTATTGTAATATATTATGTACATCACCATAGCCATGACATACTTGACTTTCGATTCGAATAATGCTTTTTGTGTTGTTAAGTACATAGCTGCTTCTTGACCATTATCTCTCATTGGGTTTTTATAACCTTTATCCATGGGACACATTTCTTTCAGCAACTCAGATGCTTCTTTCTTCTGATCAATACTTTTTTTCATTCCAGTTGAACTGAATGCATAGTCCCACATCTTCTTAAAGTCTGGAAAGACTTCTCCTACATCCTCATTCAATGTCGGATTGATGCCATGTCTTCTTATTACTTGTACCATATCCCAAATATTCTGTGTACGTATCATTGTTTTCAAGACTTGCGTGAACACACCTGTTGGTCGGGAAGATTTTGGATTTGCGTTTTGAATACTGTCCACAATATGTTTTGATACAACGTTGGCTAAAACATTCGTCATATTCAAGATAACACCTGGTAGGATAAGACAAGCATTGATAGAAAAGTTTATGTGAGAATGATGCTTGTCACAATTTTCATTCATGAAAAAAATACCGGATTCCAGTATTTTTTGTATTCTTACCTAGCGTGTAGCGAACCTTGTCGTCTGTTAAAGGATTTTCTTGAGCCTTCTGGTTGTATTTTGCTCGAGCAAGTGCCTTGGTAAGGGGCGATAAGTTAATTTCATTGCTAAGGCATGCATTCACAGCTTGCATCAAAAATAGAGCTGATGCCATCCCACTTTGTTCTTCTGTTGCAAGCGAGCATTTCTTATCCATGTTGTATTCATTCCATGCAGGCCATTTGATTTCAACTGGATTACCCACTTGTATAAACTTGGTGTGGTATTTCATTAAGTAATGTAATATATTTTGATGATGTTCTGCAGTCAAATGTGCGTTGAATTTGCAATCTTCGTGACAGCACTTGTATATGATCGGTAATACTAAAAGGAGATTAATTTCGTAAGGATTTAGTAATTCTTGTCCATTATTTTTTGTCATCTCTTTGATGATCTTATCATACCTGTTATCAATTTTGCTAAATAGAACCACTTCTGCTGTGAGACTAAACGGTGGGATAACCCGAATTCTTGAAGTATAATCCGCATTATTTTGATGTCGATCATCTTTTGTTACCGCATAGCTGTACTTTTTAATTTCCTTGGGATTGTAGTTATCCTTCTTAACATTTCCTGTCTTAATGACCTTTGTAATATCTTCATCAGTTTGTGCGAGACAAGTAAAAATTTGTTTAGCATGAAGATATGTCTTTTCCGATGGATTTTCGATATATGATTTCAGTGTTGGATGTGCTAGTATTCCGTCTGGTGCTAGTTTGAGATATTCCGCCCTGCCATGTGTTTCATCATGTTCCAATTTTTTCAGTTTGCTGATTTTGGGGAGTGTTGACGTTATGCCTCTTTGATATGCTGTTGTAGAGTCATTGGCTTTACCTAGTGCCATAAGATTCGGGTCGACCATACTTGAACGTCTGTTGTTTTCTTGACTCACTATTGACTCATCTATTTCTTCCAATGTTGCTATAACACCCTCCAAGAAGTCTTTATTACTAACATTCGTTTTTGCCATAAAACTGTGGAAGCTTGCTTCTCTGAGACATTTTATGAATGTGTTCTGATTCACGCTGGGCTTTTCTACTAAGAACTCAACTGCTAGTGTCATTTGGCAATGATTACTGTCAAATGCGTTCCTCATTCCGTATTCTCCTTTCTTCACTTCATCAATTGCCAGTTGCTTTGCATTAAACATAGTTTTCGAGATTGACTTCTTCCATAGGTCAGATTCTTTAATGTTTCTCTCTATCAAAGCCGTCTTGACCCACTCATCAGTTAATGTATTATATTCAACTTTGGGTTGATAGTTCTGATAACTGCTTCCTTCATTCACTCCAATAAGACTAATAGATCTATGCTGTCCTTCTTTTAGATCAAAATATACATTTAACTTGACATCACCATCTTTGAAATCATAGCCTTCTTTCCATCTCATTTTGGTAAATTCATGCTGTATTTTGAGAATGTCCTCTCCTGACAATTCTTTTTCTTTCTTTTCCCATTGTTCATCAAAGTTGTACATTTTTGCTACTTTCAATCTTGCCTCTTCATTGCAGAGATTTATTGTCTCAAGCTTTTTAACAACTGCTGCTATTTGTTCTTTGTTCGATGGTATGTATTTGTAAAAATCAAGTGCTATCTTAGGATGATTTCCTCCTACTGGAGTAGCCAGGTATTTAAATTGAGTAACCCTCTTTATAAATTTTAACTGGTAATTGCAATTGAGTTAAATGGAGGAAAGGTTAGAATTTTTTTGGAATTAAAAATTAAAGAAAAAATACCGGATTCCAGTATTTTTTTTAAATTAAAAAATTATAAAAATACCGTTTTCCAGTATTTTTCTGGAGAGACACATATCTCAATAAAATATTAAGAATGGGAAAAATACTGGAATCTAGTATTTTTTAACAAATGTATCACTTTGTATTTACCTGTTGAACTGATACTTCTGTTGTTAATGCATCCTTTTCCCCAATAAATGCATGTGCTATTAATTGGTCAGCGGTAATGTCACCATTTTTATGATTCTCAATACAAGCGTTTGTAGGATTACCCAAAAGTCTGTTCGTAATTTCTCCTATTAAGTTGGCTTTCGGATCGTTGTGATTTGTGTTGATACATACTATTCGTCCATCTGGTAATCTTGGTAACATTAATCCAAGCACCACTGGATGAACAGGTATTGATTTTGCTTTTACAATGCATGTCTGTTTCTTACTGGGAGAACCCATTGGCGAGAGAATCTGGTCCTGAATAGCATTGATGGCTGTGGGTATTTCTCTGTTGTCTATAACATTATAGATTGAATCATCGCTGCTGTCGGAATAACGAGTCCTGGGAGTCCTGGCTGAAGGGACAGATTCTTCAGCCTCATCATCAGGAGAGGCAACCGCATCATGAGGCGGGGGTAGCGCGCCGGCGTCTTTAGCAACATCCGTGCTATCAGTAGCAGCAGCGGCAGATTCTTCAGCCTTTTCCTTATCAGGCGAGGCAGCCGCATCATGAGGCGGGGGGACGAGTGCACCATCCGTGTTAGACTTGGTACCACTACCTTTAGGAGTATTTTCAGCCGTGACATCAGTAGCAGCAGCGGCATCACCTTGTAGCGCGCCGGCGTCTTTAGCAACATCCGTGCTATCAGTAGCAGCAGCGGCAGATTCTTCAGCCTTTTCCTTATCAGGAGAGGCAGCCGCATCATGTGGGGGGACGAGTGCACCGGTTAGTGCACCATCCGTGGCAGCCGCATCATGAGGCTGTGGGGCGAGTGCACCAACCATGGAAGACTTGGCACCACTACCTTCAGGATCTTCAGCCTTTTCATCATCACGAGAGGCAGCCGCATCATGAGGCTGTGGGGCGAGTGCACCAACCATGGTAGACTTAGTGGCAGGAGAGGCAGCCGCATCATGAGGCGGGGGGACGAGTGCACCGGTTAGTGCACCATCCTTGGCAGCCGCATCATGTGGCTGTGGGGCGAGTGCACCAACCATGGTAGACTTGGCACCACTACCTTCAGGATCTTCAGCCTTTTCATCATCACGAGAGGCAGCCGCATCATGAGGCTGTGGGGCGAGTGCACCAACCATGGTAGACTTGGCACCACTACCTTCAGGATCTTCAGCCTTTTCATCAGTAGCATCAGCGTCAACACCATGTTGTCCGCCGGCATGAACGCCATCAGCCGCAACATCAGGAATGGGGGCGAGTTCAACAATAGCAACATCGGCCGCATCATCATTAGCTGCATCATCATCAGAAGGCGCCATAATATATGGTTGATGTCTTGGTCGAATTATGGTAGGATTATTTCGAATGGTTTGATAGCAAGTATCAAAGATTATCGTATATTATTTGCAGGCTACAGGTTAGTATTATAAACATTGATGCGTGAAATGAGTGCAATGGTTAGTTGGTGTAAGTTGGTATTATTGCATAACAGCGAGGAAGAACAGCCACTAATATCAATTAGTCAGATACACTTACATTTTTGCCGTTAGGTTCTTGAAAGGATATAATTCGTTACTGTTTATGATTGCTACTATTATTCAATAGAGGGGCGGGTGGTCGATTGTAGTATGTTGATTGCAATGTATTAAATAATTATGATTCTACCTATTTGGTGGTTGAATTTTATGAGGTGTGGCGTGGACTGTAATTTGATGTGGGCTGGTTTGCTTTATTATTTTTTCGTCGAGGTGAAAATCTGCTGCCCCACAAATTTTAATCCCATCAAAAAATTCAACTGCCCTTTACCACCGAAAAATTAGTAAAGCTGGCCAAAAGTTGTACAAATTGGTTATAGCTGCGAAAATTATCCACAATTTGATGTGGGCCGGTTTGTTTTATTTTTTTCGTCGAGGTGAAAATCTGCTGCCCCACAAATTTTAATCCCATCAAAAAATTCAACTGCCTTTCACCACCGAAAAATTGTAAAGCTTGGCCAAAAGTTGTACAAATTGGTTATAGCTGCGAAAATTATCACAATTTGATGTGGGCCGGTTTGTTTTATTTTTTTCGTCGAGGTGAAAATCTGCTGCCCCACAAATTTTAATCCCATCAAAAAATTCAACTGCCTTTCACTACCGAAAAATTGTAAAGCTTGGCCAAAAGTTGTACAAATTGGTTATAGCTGCGAACATTGATTTTGGTCGCCAAAAGTAGTATCAGCCCCAAAGTTGACAGGGCGGTAGATTTATCTGTTATAACTGCGAATTTTTTGTTTGGTTGCCAAAATTAGTCAAACTGCCCCCAAAAATTCAGGGCAATTCAATCAGTTTATCAGAGGAGAAAATGGGCTGTTCAAAACTATTGCTCTATTTTCTCAAAACTATTGCCCTCCAAAAAAAATACATATAATCGGCATTTGTCAAACATTAAGCGCTGTCATGGTATCCGACCTTTATTTGTCTCGCAGTAATAATAATCCACTAGCAATCCATATATTGGAACTTTGTCAAACATGGTGCCGATTATGTCTCGCCGAACTTTTCGGATATTTGTCTCGCAGTAATAATAATCCACTAGCAATCCATATATCGGCACTTTGTCAAACATGGTGCCGATTATGTCTTGCCGAACTTTAATTTGATGTTTCTATTGCCTCGTTTCATGATGTGCATTTCATAATATTGTTTCGAGTGCTCATAATTTTCATTCATCCTCCATCATACAGTCATTTACGACTTCCTTCATAATCATGCTATCCTCCCACTCGAAACGCTCTACATCACCCATCTGCCGCCGTGGTATCTTACCGATAGCGGCGAATGCTTCGGCATTACATTCAGAATCATCGGCCGCCTCGTCGAAACCATCGCAACCATCCGTGAATTCGCCGTCGCGATCAGTATCAACGGCCGCTGCATCAAATTTCTCGCCATCGACCGAGAATAATCAAACCATATCATCTGTCGTAACTCCCCAGGCTTCTCCATTAAAGCGTCCCAACGAAGGTGACGCCGGTTCGAACGAAGTGAAGCGTTTGAACATGGCTATTGGCGGTCCAGGGTTCAAGTTTTCAAGCTCGAGTAGCCATGTCAAAAATCAGTTTGGCCCCACATGGCATCCAATCAATCTTGAAGAGTTAGATTCGTCCTGTGATTTCTATGGGACGCTGGGTGGTATCGTTGATATCGACTGGACCAGCAGTAATTGCTTAGATCGAGCACTGGGCAAATATCAGGCTTGTAATGGTCGGTCGTATGAAGGACCTGGTCCTCTTAATCAACAACAAATTCTTGATTTAATCATTAAGAACCGTTCCATCGACGAGCTAAACGCGATACTCCAAGCGCGCACACCTGTTCATGCAAAAATAGCTAAGTCAAAGAAACTCATGGCAAAGACCCTCAGCAAGCTACTATCTGATCGAATCGAATCACAGTAAGTAAATATTGAACACGAATTTTCAAAAAAATACTGTTTTCCAGTATTTTTTTGAATTTGTATATTTTTTTTTAGTGTTTTTTTTCAAAAAAAAAAAATACTGATTTCCAGTATTTTTTTTATTTTTTTATTTTTAAAAAATATTAACTTTTCATTTTGTATATTGTTACACATATCCCAGTACCCAGATTTACGAAGGTGTTCACATTGAGAAAGTATTTAATGCTGGCGTATTCAACGGTGTAGTCATTCAACTAAAGAATGGCTTTACTTGTTTCTCAAGAGAATTATTATATCTCATTATTTATGAGGATGGTGATGACGAAGAATTAGATGACGAACAGGTTAAAGACCTGATCATTACTGATCCAGTTAAAATTGCCCAAGCTCAAACTAAGAGTTATTCCAACAAGGAAGGTACGATTACTTTCACCTATGGTCAAGGAGTGGTTTATTCCACTGGCTCAGAGCCAGACAAGTCAGTCATGATTCCCAAAGATGTTTCACCTGCGACTACCATCAACCAAAACAATGGTAATTTGACAGTTCCATCTATTGCAGATGACGTCTCTAAAACTGAATCCAAGAGCATCCCAACTAGCACTATTACCAATCCATATAAGAAAAGCGGTAATATGAGCGGCGTATCTTTGTCCAATGGAAATAATGAAGAGGGGACGGGAGATGATGAAGAGGTGTGGACTCAGGAGCAACTTCGTGAAGAAGCTAGACGCTGTATACCTTTGGAGGAGCAACGTCGTCATTTGGACGGATATCACGCTAATAACATGGAACTTGCAAATGAACTTTGTGAAGAGAAGATCAATCAAGGTAAGTCATCAAACTCATTCTCAAACAAAGATCTTTGGGTGAAGCCAAGTGTCGGTGGTAGTAATAATACAAAAAGATCAAAGTTAAATTTGAGTCGATTCAATGATAAGGGGGGCAGCCGTGCTTTAGAAGGCATCGTATACTACGAAAGTGCCCCATTCCAAGGTAGTGATGGGAACCATTATCGTTTGGTGTTTGTGCAATTTCCAAATATCATTTGGTATATCAAAGCTGAATACGTCAAAATGGTACTGGAAACCTTATTTGATGATGATGATGTACCATACTGGGTAACTTCAATGCGAGAAATCTTCATCCGGAAACAACCATATGGACCTAACACTTTTCATAGGAAAAAAAAATCAAATGGAGAAAATGGTTATCCAAAATCAATGTTTGTGTTCACTCATGTGGTTGGTAAATCCGCACTTACTCTTGAGACCCATTCACTGAGTTCTGCTATCACCAAGTTGCATAGCCTGTTTGCCAATACTGATGGATTGAATGAAGCGTTGCATTCCTGGTTAAGTGAAAACCAACCTGGTATTATCTCCTTTTTCAAGAAGGAATTCAACGAAAAGGCTATGCTTGAAAAATTTGACAATAATATCAATAAAGCATTCACTTCCAAGCGCACGATGAATTCAAATGTGGCACTTGATAAATTCATGTTGGATTGGGACATCAAGCAGTTTATTCAAAACGATCTTGGTCTCAGCAATTGGCCCCAGAATAAAATATCAAGCATCTTTGGTCACTCAACTACTGGCGCGGGGATTCCCAAATTCGATAATGTCAAAGAATTATCTCTCAACGATTAATATCATCAGATAATGGTTATCTAATAATGAAAAAAATACTGGAAATCAGTATTTTTTTGGCTTCGAAAATATTTGTGATTATCAATTATGAGCACATTAATCAGTATAATGTTGTTGTTTTTACGAAATACTAAACTTCTTACCTTTTTATATTTTTAACATACTAGGTAAGTTACATCTATGGAAATGCGCTGTCGTGACAAAGTCGAGTAGTCGTAGCGGTAATAATGGTAGCAGTCATTCAAAAGCATCTATCAGTGGCGGTTATAATAGAGCAATCTTTGGTACTACTTCACAGAATGATAGTAATAATCACATTGGGACTGATAATGACGACATGCTTGTCAGTGAAGATAGTCCTATTGAGCCGACAATTCTCGAGAGTGATCATTCATTATCACATCTTAATGAAACAATCATGAATGAAGTATTCAAATATTTGAAACCAAGAGATTTGCTTACTTTAGTGACTTGTTGCAAACAAGCTCCAAGAATACCACTTGTGACGATGGATCAGTGTATTTCAGTAGTTTTGAACAGTGGACCCTGTGGTGTGAAATCACTCATAAATATCAACAAGTTGATGGTAAATAGATCCATATATCCTGTTTCCATTGCCCGCTTGCTTCGGATCGGCTGTGGCGTGAAATGCGAGTTCTGTGTTCAAAATGAAGTTAGAATTACAAGACCACAATGGGGTGTTAATGTTTGTTGGAAGTGTCTTAGTAATAATACCAATGACGAACAAGAGGATAATACTGATACTTGGAATATAAATCGATTATGGAATCGGACTTTCATTAGGTGGGGAGGGAAACATTTCGTGAAAGCCTACTACCTTGCTCATCGAGCAGCAATATTCAAAACATTTAATGACCCTCAAGTGTTAGCGTACTGTTATGGAATGAGACCAGTTGAATCTTCTTATTTCGTTGGCAGAATGGTTAACAGTATGGATAGATATGAAATCATGTACAGAACATTAACCCGAGATCACAGTAATGTCTTGATTGGTCCAAGGTTTAGCTTCGATATGATGAGAGAGATAGTTCAATTTTTAGAACAAGACGACTCACGAACAGTGGAACAATTCTTGTCAGATATGAAGGATGCACCGTTAGACACCGACTATGATCAATTTACAGATTCATTCCAAAATCGAATTGAGGAAGCCACATCGAATCAAATTGTTCGCTCAAGGAATATTGAACATATGAAGTACATCTCTCGTTTGATGAAAATTGAACGTGTTCTGGAAGCTTTGCATCAAGTAGCACTGTTCTTGACTGTTGAAACGCTCAACTCACCACAACTACTAGTAGAAGCTAGCCAATGGCAGCAAATTTTTGCGAGATTACCAGTTACTCAGTATACAGTCAACGCATTACACAGATTGATGCTTTGTTATCGGGAAGAACATCATTTGCTAATGAAATCTTGTATAAGCTTTGACACTGGTGACCATGATGTTAATGTGCGTCTCATGCACTTCTTCCAGTCACTTATACAAGCTCCATCGAAAGTTACAAAAAAAGAAGCACGAATTACTGCAATGTACATGTGGTTAGAATTTGAGCAAGATGTGAATCGCCGTCGTAATGTTATACCAGCTCTGTGTGCAGAAGCAAACGACAATGAGTTTAATCAGCCTGTATTGAGGACAAGTTTTGCCGACCAATGGTGGATGAAGCCAAAATTCAGACCCAGAACAACTAGCTTCAAATGGAAGCATCGACCTTGGAAAGATACGTCTAAGAATCGCAGATATTAGTACTTGTCAATCTAACCATTTTTTTCTATTTATGTAACATAATATGTCAATAACAGAAATAGATCAATACTGGAAGAACGAAGTAGTCAGGGAAACAAACCATCTAGTTAATATTACTTGGTATTTTAAAGCTATGCTTACGAGAGATAGAAATTTTGCTATGAAGAGGTATTGTAATCAAGATGGATATTCAATTATGGGAGTCATTCACAATGATCAAGACCTAAGCATGTCAATTCTTCATCAAGCTAGAAAAACATACAACGAACACTACAGATTGAATTCTGGTAGAGTCAAGATTATCAAACAGAACGAGGTTAGCAGAGTCACTGGAAAAATAGTTTGTTATGATCAAGCCGCTGAAAAATATCAAGTCTGTTTGGATGTAGAAGGATCAGAATCCCAAGAAATTAGTCATTACAACATTGACCAGCTAATGCCAGTAGACAACATAAATGATGTGCATGGTAAAGGTTGTCATGACGACATATATACTCGAAATTGTCATATATCAAGTGGCGTGTGTGAGTATGCATTATCATTCAAGTCGTGGGTTTACGATAAATTACCAATACATACAAATGGTAGAATACAAGATTCAACTGAAACGTATAAGTACTTCAATCAATTAGTGGATGTTTCGAACAAAACCATCGCGTCATACCGTTCTGTATTAACAATCAATGATGGTGTAAGATATTCGGAATCACTTCAACAGTATGATAAACATGTCCTGACCCTACCTTATAGAACTGACGATGAATCTATTGCAATGGCTTGTTATGGACAGTCATACTTTGACAGAACCAACCATTCGTCCTTCAATGAAACGACTATACTAAAATCCATCGGTAACGATAACATAGTCATCAATCAGTCAACATTAAACAGACTATTACCTGGAGGTAGTTTGAATGATGAGCTAGTAAACTTGGGTATAAGATGGTAAGTTTAATTTTGTGCATGATAAGTAACTGGTTAAACCATTTTATCTGAAATTCAACGTGTCATTACAGGTTGACGTGTGGTATTGAAAATATTGTTGTATTCAATTCCACCTACTTGAATCATTTAGAACAACAAGGTGGAATTAGTCTGTCGATGAAATATTTGTACAATCACAACATAACTGTCATGGACAAGAAGCTTTTGCTTTTCCCATACCGCAGATTGAATCACTGGTCATATTTTTTAGTTGTCAATCCAGGTTGTATAACCTCGGCATTTGAAGGGAACATCATCAATAAGAAGAAAGAAGCTCCATGCATATTATTATTTGATTCATCTCCAACAACAACCAAAACAGAAGCTGACGGGAAAAAAGTCGCATATGTAATAATCCAATGGCTCAACAAATTATGGATGGATGAAAAAGAACAGAATAATGCATATTCAATATCCATACCTTATTCCAAACGCAACATGCCTTTAATCATTCCTACAGTATCGATCCAAACTAATGAATGTGATTCTGGAATGTATATGATTATGAATATGAAGGAAACATTATCAATTCTTAATCAATCGTTAACATTTGAGGACATTTATGACAAATATGAAAGAGTTATTAGTAATAACGAATCATTCAAGTTCAATGAATCAGACGTATTAAGTGCAAAGCTCGATTTTCATCGTTTGGTATCAAATTTGGGAATATCATTCAATACCAAACGACTCAAACAACCTTTACAGCCAACTGTAAATACTAATTTGAACCACGATAATAGCGAACAAAACGACTTGTACTCACTGTCTTGTCAGTCGGAAGTAGACAGTAACGATTCATCATGGGGATCAAAATACAAGAACAAACGAAAACACCATTCAAGGTAAGTCAACGCGATTTTGTGTTTAAAAAAAATACAGATTTCCAGTATTTTTTTACAATTGTACCTGACTAATTTTGCACTCAAATCATAGTAATACTCAAGATTCCAACCACTCATCGTAAGTAAAAAAATACTGATTTTCAGTATTTTTTTGATATTGTAATTACCATACTAACCTACAATACCCTAATTGCTAAGCATATCAACTAAAATTAGTGATAGTACTAATGACAATGATGATGATGAAAATGTAGATCCATTACAAAGCAATCGTGATCATGGTCAATTAACTAATAATGATTTGAATGATATATCTACAATATTAGTGTCAGGTTGTGAAATTCATTACAAGACTGATGGAGTCGAATCACATTCTCATAAGTACATCAAAAGTGCGATTGTTACAAGCGTATTTGACTTTGATGACGGAATGGGTACGAGACTAATGCTCAACACACACGATCAAATCGATCCTATTCGACACAGTATTAGCATATCAAAATTTAAGATACCATCAACAGGTGAATTGATTGTTAATCCGCGACAAAAGTGGATGCGGTTGAAAGAGTTTACAGTTATTCCTGATGTCATGCGAGTTCGCCAAAACCAAGACACTATGGAGGGTTCAGGCAACAGAGCAAAGCGGCTACGAGTCAGTCGAGGTTTGGCAGATTACAACATTCAAGCTCAACGCAGGTCCATACATTTGAAACATTCCAAGTTGGATGAACCTCAACCATCAACTATTCATTGGCAAGGCATTTCATTGAAAGAAAAAAAAAGTGCCACTCAATCTATCAATCATTATTACAAATTATGTGCTAATCTTGGACTGATCGAACGTTTTTACAAATCGAAAATAACTACCTCGAGAAATTGGAAAGAGTTCACGTCTCGACGAGATTCGTTGAAAAGATCAGTAATACAAGCGAATAAAGATGGAGCTTTCGATTTGAAAATACAATCGTCTCTCAGCTTCTACCAGACAACAAGTGGCGACCGTCGTTCCGTCACAAAACGTGATTTAATAGTACGAGAGGCTATATTCAAATTTGAATACAACAACAAGTGTCAAAGAATCAAGATATGTCCAAGCTGTAAAGAAAATGTCATGGTGAATGTCAGGACTAAGAAACAATTAGATCAATATTTCACAAGTGCATCAAAGGTACATCCAATTTGTGACCATTGCAAATCAAGTGAAAATGTAACGGCCGATTCGGACTACTACGAACATTCTAATCGTCATCCT
>Ga0316188_10001135_pt1 | contig 12514 bp, 10 predicted proteins | sample Phiworburrow1_MG_FD_204933 | JGI IMG/M metagenome (GOLD analysis project Ga0316188, IMG submission 204933) | Coastal sediment microbial communities from Maine, United States - Phippsburg worm burrow 1 | ecosystem: Environmental > Aquatic > Marine > Coastal > Sediment | place: USA: Maine...
TCCATTCCCGCGGCCCAGTAGGCCAGTGCGCAGACGACTGTGAACGCAAAGTAGATCATCCACAGGCGGTTGGCGGTTTGGCTGATACGAGGGGCTATTCGCGTGTCTTTCGCGGGACCGGGTGTCTCGGCCTTGTACAGCTGCATACCACCAACCCCGAGCATGGGCAGCACGGCTACTGCCAACACGATGATACCCATGCCCCCCAGCCACTGTAGTTGCTGGCGGTAGTAGAGGATTGATCGGGGCAGGTAATCCAGGTTGATCAGCACTGTGGCGCCGGTCGTGGTCAGCCCGGCGACTGATTCAAAGACGGCATCGACCAGGGACATCTCCAGCACCCCCGCACTTAACAGCGGCGCCGCACCGGCGAGCCCAAGCGCTACCCAGAACAAGGCCACCACCAGGAAGCCGTCTCGCAATCTGAGCGTTACCCGATAGTCCTTTAGGGGAAGGTAGATGAGACCGCCAATGACAAACAGTATGCCGCCCGAGCTCAGGAAGTTCGCGGTCTGCCCATCATTGTAATAGGCAGCGACACCGGCTGGTGGCAGCATAAATATGCTGAATACCATCAACAGGCGTCCGAAAATTCTTGTAACCGCTCCCACGTGCATTAGCTGTTAAATATCCCCGTCTTGGCGGTTATGAACCGAAAGCAATGGAACCAGACAACCCGGTCCGGGTTACAGGTAACCGACGCTTACCTGGAAGAGCTGCTCCACCTTCTTCAGAGCGCGCTTGCGCTCAGTAATAAACAGAATGACATGATCATCTGCCTGTATCACCGTGTCGTGGTGAGCCATAAGGACCTGGTCGCCGCGCACAATCGCGGCAATGTCGGCGCCCCGAGGCAGCTTGATGTCTTGGATCGCACGACCCACGACCTTGGAGGTTTTTTCATCACCGTGGGCTATGGCTTCGATTGCCTCGGCACTGCCGGTGCGCAGCGAGTGAACGCGCACCACATCGCCGCGCCTTAGGTGAGTAAGCAGCGCGCCTATGGTGATTTCCTGGGGAGAGATCGCGATGTCGATGCTTCCCTGTTCTACCAGTGCCGCATAGGAGGGCCGATTGATCAGCGCCATGACCTTGTGAGCGCCCAGGCTCTTTGCCAGCATGGCCGAGAGTATGTTGGCTTCCTCTGCATTGGTCAGCGCGACAAACACGTCGGCGTTATCAATATTCTCTTCCAGTAGCAGTTCTTCATCAGCCGCGTCGCCGCATAACACTACGGCGCGATTGAGTTGTTCGGAAATTTTCTTCGCTCGCTCCGGATTGCGTTCGATGATGCGTACGTGATTGGTCTGCTCCAATGCCTTGGCCAACTGGAAACCGATATTTCCGCCGCCGGCGATGAACACTCTTCTGACCGGGTCCTCGAGTTTTCGCATTTCGCTCATTACCGCGCGGATATCTTTGCGTGCTGCGATAAAAAACACTTCGTCACCGTCTTCAATAACGGTTTCCCCGGTGGGGGGTACAGCCTTGCCCGCGCGGTAAATGGCGGCTACCCGGCTGTCCACATCGGGAATGTGCTGACGCAGGGCGCGAATTTTCTGCCCCACCAGCAAACCACCCTGGCGAGCTTTTACGCCGATCAGGCGAACCCGGCCGTTGGCGAATTCCAGGGCCTGCATGGCGCCCGGATACTTGATCAGTTGTTCCACGTATTCGCACACCAGCTGCTCCGGGCTGATGCGTACATCCACCGGCATGGAGTCTCGCGAGAAGAGTTCCTTGTGGTTGATGTAGGCCGCCGATCGTATGCGGGCGATCTTTGTGGGGGTGTGGAACAGGCTGTAACACACCTGGCAGGCAACGATGTTTACCTCGTCACTATCTGTGAGAGCGATAACCATATCGCAATCACTGGCGCCGGCGCGTTCGAGTACGTCCGGGTGGGAAGCCTCTCCCTGCACGGTGCGAATATCCAGGCGGTCCTGCAGTTCCCTGAGCACATCCCCGTCGATATCCACTACCGTGACGTCGTTGGATTCATCTTTGGCGAGATTGTATGCAGCCGTTGAACCGACCTGGCCGGCTCCGAGGATGAGTATGTTCATAGTGTTGTCTCGGCCAGTAAGCTGGCGTCATCCAATCTGGTCCCCCCAGGGGTACCGCACGATATTGTTCCGCCGGGTAAAAACATCCCGGGCCTCTGCCAGCATAGGCTCTTTAACTATCCTGTTATTAATACCTTTGTCGCAGATTGTACCCCAACTGTGTGTGGGCGAAATCCGCCGCTGCAGATTCTATAGTTCCTGCAGGTTGGCGTAGGCCATTACCAGCCACTTGGTTCCGGCACGTTCGAAATTCACCTGCACCCTGGCATGACTGCCCTGGCCCTCGTAATTGAGTACTACCCCGTCGCCAAACTTGTTGTGCCGAACCCGCTGGCCAAGCCGCACGCCAGAGGGCGCCGGTTCAGTGACGGCGAATCGCCCTGAGGCCATTGGCCGGGAAACCTTGACCTGGGGCCGGACCTCCTCGATCAGGTCCTGGGGGAATTCGTGCAGGAAGCGAGAGGGGATGCCGAAGGTATCAACGCCATGCAGGCGGCGCTGCTCCGCATAGGTCAGGTAGAGAGTCTGCATGGCCCGGGTGGTGCCGACGTAGCAAAGACGCCGTTCTTCTTCCAGCCCGTTAATGTCGTTAAGCGAGCGCTGGTGAGGGAACAGGCCGTCTTCCATCCCGCAAATAAACACCATAGGGAATTCCAGGCCCTTGGCCGAATGCATGGTCATCATCTGCACGCAGTCCTCCCAGGCATCGGCCTGGCCCTCGCCGGCTTCCAGCGCTGCGTGGGAGAGGAAGGCCGCCATCGGCGACATCTCGACCTCGGGGTCGACCTCGGGGTCAAAACCCCTTGCCGCGCTGACCAGTTCCTCAAGGTTCTCGATGCGCGCTTCTCCGCGCTCGCCTTTTTCCTTCCTGAAGTGCTCGATCAGACCGGTGACCTGGATTGCCCGGTCAATCTGCTCGTGCAGTTCCAGGTTTTCCAGTTCTTCATCCAGTTTCTCAATCAGTTGCATGAAGGCGTGCACGGCCTTGCCTGCGCGACCGCTTAGCCCGTCGGCGATACAGGCGGCTGCTGCTTCCCACATGCTGCATGCATTGGCGCGTGCATAGTCCCGAATAATATCCACGGTGCGCGAGCCGATGCCCCGGGTGGGGGTATTGATAACGCGCTCCATAGACGGATCATCGGCGCGGTTTTCAATCAAGCGCAGGTAAGCCAGCGCATCCTTGATTTCCGCCCGTTCGAAGAATCGCAGGCCCCCATAGACGCGGTAGGGAATCCGGGCATTCAGGAAGGCCTCTTCCAGCACCCGGGACTGGGCGTTGGATCGGTACAGCACGGCGACTTCGCTGCGAGTGTTTCCCTGGGAGACCCAGTCCTTGATGCGGCCCACCACGAAATCCGCCTCGTCACGTTCATTGAACGCGGCGTACACCCGTATCGGGTCGCCATCGCCGTCACTGGTCCACAGGTTTTTACCCATACGGGTGCTGTTATTGGCGATAAGCGCATTGGCGGCGGCCAGGATATTTCCGGTGGAGCGATAATTTTGTTCGAGGCGTACGGTACGGGTTCCGGGAAAATCTCTTTCAAACTGGTGAATATGCTCGATGCGGGCGCCCCGCCAGCCATAGATGGACTGGTCATCATCGCCCACGACAAATGGCTTGCCGTTCTTGCCGGCCAGCAGTCGCAACCAGGCATACTGAATTCTGTTGGTGTCCTGGAACTCGTCAACCAGCACATGTTGGAAGCGGTGCTGGTAATGGGCCAGCAGGGCTTCATCCTTAAGCCATAATTCGTGCGCCCGCAGCAGCAGTTCGGCGAAGTCCACCACACCGGCCCGGTCACAGGCTTTTTGATAGGCGGAATACAAGTCCACCAACTGGCTGCGCATCGGGTCGCCATCAGTATCAATGTGTTCTGGCCTCAGCCCCTCGTCCTTTTGCCCATTGATGAACCACTGGACTTCTCTTGGTGGCCAGCGAGACTCGTCCACGTCCAGGCTCTTGAGCAGGCGGCGAATCAATCGGTACTGGTCTTCCGAGTCCAGGATCTGGAAGCTCTGGGGCAAATCGGCCTCACGCCAGTGGATCCGCAGCAATCGATGTGCCAGGCCATGGAAAGTGCCTATCCACATGGCTGAGGCCGGAACGTCCAGCAAGGTTTCTATGCGCGAACGCATTTCCTTGGCGGCCTTGTTGGTGAAGGTCACCGCCAAAATGCCGTAGGGAGAGATATTCTCGACCTGTATCAGCCACGCAATACGGTGCACCAGCACACGGGTCTTGCCGCTGCCCGCGCCGGCTAATACCAGGCAGGATTCGGCGGGTGCGGTGACCGCCTCGCGCTGGGCGTCATTGAGGCCATCAATGATCGGAGTTACGTCCATAATTTGCGGGTAGCTGTTCTGATTTGCGGGAGACCTAGAATGCCAGATTACGCTGGCTTGTGCCGAACCTTGCCTACAGGGTGATCAGGATGTAGTGGTCCACCAGCAGGACCGCGAATAGCACCATCAAGTAGGTGATGGAATAGGCGAAGGTTTTCATCGGAAGTTCCGGTCGATCGCTGAGTTTCAGGGCGATCGCGTAATACAGGAAGCCGAAGCCCAGTATCAACGCGCCGGCCAGGTAGATCAGGCCGCTCATGCCGGTCAGGTAGGGCAGGATGGATACCAGCAACAACAAAATCGTGTACAGCAGGATATGCAGGCGGGTGAAACGGTTGCCATGGGTTACCGGCAGCATCGGTATGCCCACCCGGGCATAGTCATCCCGTCGTGCGATGGCCAGGGCCCAGAAGTGAGGCGGGGTCCAGATAAAAATGATCAGCACTAGCAACAGGGCGTGGGGATCCACGCTGCCCGTGACCGCGGTCCAGCCCAGCAATGGCGGTGCGGCACCGGAAACGCCGCCAATCACGATGTTCTGTGGGGAGGCGTGTTTTAGCCAAAGGGTGTAAATGAATGCGTAACCAATCAAGGAGGCAAAGGTCAGCACCGCGGTCAGCGGGTTGATCGCCAGCCAAAGCAGCAGCACCGAGGCCAGGCCAAGCACAGACGCCAGCGCAATGGCTTCGTGTACCGAGACCTTGCCGGTGGGCAGCGGGCGACGCTTGGTGCGGCCCATGCGCGCGTCCAGGTGATACTCCAGCAACTGGTTGATGGCCGCCGCGGAGGCTGCCGCCAGGCCGATGCCCAGGGTTCCCAGGATCAGTATGTCCGGCGGGACCATGCCCGGTGTCGCCAGGAACATGCCCACCACGGCGGTGAATACGATCAACGCCACGACCTTGGGTTTGGTCAGTTCGTAGTAGTCCCGGATACGGTTGGAGCTTGCAGACATGGTTAACTCTATATTCTCTCCACGGGACCTGGGTTCAGTACCGTGCTTTACGCGTTTTGGCCGGTGATTTGCCGGTCGGGAGGGCTTGCATTGTGTCCGCTAGCCCCTCCAATTGGCAAGTCGCCGGGCGTTTATCCGATATGTGAAAGCTTGAGGAGTTTTTTCATGTCGGAAAGTATGCCCTTGGGTTCACTGCGGGGGCTGTAGCTCATCATCAGGTTGCCCAGAGGGTCGATCAGGTAGATTCTGCCGGACAGCAAGGGGTCCAGGTTGTCGTGTTGAGGCAGTACCCGGATGATCGCTTCCTTGTCCGGACCATCCAGCCAGGCCACTTTAAGGTCTGGATGTTCCTGGCCCAGGTCGCGCATTTCACAGCATGGCCCGTTTACCAGGAACACTCTCTGGATCCGATCCATTTCCTTTCCAAGGGCGAGGCGAATCTGGCGGGTGTTGTAGAGCGCATCCACACAACCCGTATCGCAGTCCCAGCCATCGATGTACAGCAGGGTCCACTTGCCGTCGAGATCTTTCAGTCCTAGCTTTTCACCGTCGCGCTGGGGCAGGGCGAAGCCGGGCATGGGGTGCGCCGGGCGCACCAGGTCGCCATGTTCGGTTTGACCCACCGGGCGCCAGCCATCCGAAAAATAATAGCCCCAAAGTGCCACGCCAACCGGGCCAAAAAAGATCAGGGCCAGGAGCAGAAATTTTGCCCGTGAACGGGGTTCTCTATCAGTCATCGTTTTCTTCCTCGAGACGACGCAGGTTTACCACGACGTAAATCACAATCAATGCCAGGGCTATGGCGAACCACTGCGCAGCGTAGCCCAGGTGTTTGTCCGGCGACAGCAGTTGTGGGCGCCAGGCCCGCAAGTAGCCGTCTGGTTCGCTTGCGTTCATTAGCAGCACGGTATCCAGCACCGGATAACCGAGCATATTCTCCAATTCAGCTCGGGTCGGATACAGGGCCACCCGCGGCCAGCCCGATGGTGCCTCCGAGGCGTCGCCAAGACGCATACCGGGTTCAGGGAGGTGCCCCTTGAAGCCGTTGATCCGTCTTTGCTCCCCGGTCACCTCTACCCCGGGCAGCTCCTGGCGATCCCGAGTCGCCGGGACCCAGCCCCGATTTACCAGCACCGCGGTCTTACCGTCCCGCAGTAGCGGCGTTATTACCTGGTAACCGGCGTGGCCCTCGTTGAGCATCGCATCCAGGAATATCTGGTGGGCATTGTCGAAGCGTCCGAAGGCGGTGATGGGGGTGAACGGTGGGCCGTCTTCTTTCAACAAATCCACCGGTACGACACCGTCAGTCACGCCCGCTGCCTCATAGCTTGCGAACAGCGCTTTTTTCTCCTCGGCCCGCTCAAGCTGCCAGTTACCCAGGCTGCAGGTAAGCGCTACCAACACCACGGTTGCCACGCTGGGCCAAAGCCCGGGGCGAAAACGTCGATTGCCCATGCCTACTGCCACGGTATACTCAGCCTCCCAGGCCGGCTTTTGTCTGGAATCGCATCACGATTCCGGACGAAACCTCGCCCGTTCTTTATTCGTTTATGCGACAGGAAATGCGCAATGTTCAAGCTCGTCGTCCTGGCCTTGCTGGTCGCGATCATAGTTAGCCTGGGTTCAGGTCTGGTGTACCTCTACAAGGACCAGGGCCAATCCAGAGGCCTGGTCAAGGCGCTGACCTTGCGCATTGGCTTTTCCCTGGCACTGTTCCTGCTGCTTTTCCTGGCCTGGGCCATGGGCTGGATTCAACCCCATGGCGTCCTGCCTCCGGGGTAAAACAAAAAAGGCGCTGCAAAGCAGCGCCCTTTTCATTCACGCCGAGGCGTGATTATGGCTGTTTACAGCCAGTATACAAATATAAACAGTCCCAACCAGACCACGTCCACAAAGTGCCAGTACCAGGCTGCAGCTTCGAAACCGAAGTGATGCTCGGGCAGGAAATGGCCTTTCATGGTGCGGAACCAGATCACCGTCAGAATGATCGCGCCGACGGTCACGTGCATGCCGTGGAAACCGGTAAGCATGAAGAAGGTTGAGCCGTAGATGCCACTACCCATGGTCAGGTTCAGTTCATGGTAGGCATGGTAGTACTCGTATGCCTGCAGACCGACGAACAGGAAGCCCAGCGAGAAGGTCAGGAACAGGAAGATGTTCAGCAGACGGCGGTTGCCTTCCTTGATCGCGTGGTGAGCAACGGTGATTGTCGCGCCCGAGGTCAACAGGATAAGGGTGTTGATCGCCGGCAGGCCCCAGGGACTCATGACCTGGTAGTCTCCGCCAACGTTGGCCGGTCCATTGGTGGGCCAGGCTGCCTGGAATGACTCCCAGTTGATCAGGTTGGTGAAGAAGTTATTTCCGGCTCCGCCCAGCCACGGCACCGAAATGGTCCGTGCGTAGAACAGCGCGCCGAAGAACACAGCAAAGAACATAACTTCCGAGAAAATGAACCAGCTCATTCCCATGCGGAATGACTTGTCCACCCTGAGGTTATAGGCCCCGCCTTCACTTTCCGCGATCACGGTGCCGAACCAGCCGGATATCATTATCACCAGGATGGCTACACCAACCAGGAAAAGGTATTTGCCAAAGGTGGCTTCGTTGAGCCAGGAAGAGGCGCCAATCATCAGCGAGAAAAGTCCGACTGAACCTACGATCGGCCAGTGACTTCCATGCGGGACGTAGTACGCGGTACCTTGTTTTGCCAGCATCTTTGTTTCCGTATTTCGTGTGGGTGAATTTTATCGAGCAGCCGAAGCCAACTCGGTTTTCGAATAAAAAGTATAGGACAGTGTCACAGTGTCCACGTGCTCGGGCAGTTCAGGATCAATAATGAACCTTACGGGCATATCACGCTCTTCACTTGCACCGAATTTCTGTTCGGTAAAGCAAAAGCACTCGGTCTTCTGAAAATACTTGTTGGCAACTGCCGGCTTGATGTCCGGAGTCGCCAGTCCGGTAATGGGACGACTTAACAGGTTGCGGGCATAGAACGTCGTCGAATAAAGCTTGCCGGGGTGCACTTTCATTTTCGTCACACTGGGCTCGAACTCCCATGCGGTGCCGGCAATCCGGCTAGCCACAAATTCAATCGTGACTTCCCGGTCAATATCAGGCCTCTCAATTACCTGGCGGGCATCGGCTTCTACAATTTCGCTACGGATTCCGGTGATTTCACAAAACACCGAATACAAGGGCACCAGGGCAAACCCGAAGCCAAACATTGCAAGGGTCATCACCACCAGCTTCACTGTCAGGGCCTTGTTGTCTTGCGGTGTGTTCTGCGTCATTACCGTTACCCGCGGGCAGACATTGAGGCGATAAATGCCACGTAGAACGCCACCGCCAGCAACGCCAGGATGATGGCGTTGCGGCGGGCTTTGGGAGAGAGTTTCTTGTCGCTCATGGCTGGATTACTTGATTTCCGGCGCAACGGTGAAACTGTGGTATGGCGGCGGTGAAGACAGGGTCCACTCCAGGCCACGCGGCTCGTCCCACACCTTGTCGGTGGCTTTCACGCCGCCCTTGGCGCACTTGACGATCACATAGATGAACAGCAACTGCGACAGGCCGAAACCGAAAGCGCCGATTGACGAGACCATATTGAAATCAGCGAACTGGGTGGCGTAATCAGGAATGCGTCGCGGCATACCGGCCAGGCCCAGGAAATGCTGGGGGAAGAACAACACGTTGACGAAAATCGCGGACAGCCAGAAGTGCAGCTTGCCCAGTGTTTCGTTGTACATGTTGCCGGTCCACTTGGGCAGCCAGTAGTACACGCCGGCCATGATCGCGAACACCGCACCAGGCACCAGCACGTAATGGAAATGCGCCACCACGAAGTAGGTGTCGTGGTACTGGAAGTCCACCGGTGCAATGGCCAGCATCAGGCCCGAGAAACCACCAATGGTAAACAGGAACACGAAGGCCAGCGAGAACAGCATGGGCGTCTCGAAGGTCATGGCGCCACGCCACATGGTGGAAACCCAGTTGAACACTTTCACGCCGGTAGGCACAGCAATCATCATGGTGGAGAACATGAAGAACAGCTGGCCTGCGATGGGCATTCCAACGGTAAACATGTGGTGGGCCCAGACGATAAATGACAGGAAGGCGATACTCGCAGTTGCATAGACCATGGACTCGTAGCCAAACAGGGGCTTGCGAGAGAAGGTCGGAATGATCTCCGAGATAATGCCGAAGGCCGGCAGAATCATGATGTACACCTCGGGGTGTCCGAAGAACCAGAAGATGTGCTGGAACATGACCGGATCACCGCCGCCCGCGGCGTTGAAGAAAGTGGTGCCAAAGTACTGGTCGGTCAGCAGCATGGTCACGCCACCTGCCAACACCGGCATAACCGCTACCAGCAGGTAGGCGGTAATCAGCCAGGTCCACACGAACAGCGGCATCTTTAGCAGGGTCATGCCGGGTGCACGCATGTTCAGGATGGTCACCACGATGTTGATAGCGCCCATGATCGAGGAGATACCCATCATGTGTACCGCGAAAATCAGGAACGGCAAGGCAATGCCGGTCTGCTGGATGAGCGGTGGATACATGGTCCAGCCGCCGGCAGGTCCTCCGCCAGGCATGATCAGGGTGGACAGCAGCATGGTGAAAGCAAACGGAAGAATCCAGAAGCTCCAGTTATTCATGCGGGGCAACGCCATATCCGGCGCACCGATCATGATCGGGATCATCCAGTTGGCAAGGCCAACGGTGGCGGGCATGACTGCACCGAACACCATGATAAGTGCGTGCATGGTGGTCATCTGGTTGAAGAAACCGGGCTCAACCAACTGCAGGCCAGGCTGGAACAATTCAGCACGGATAACCATTGCCATGGCGCCGCCGGTCATGAACATGACCAGCGAGAAGATCAGGTACATGGTACCGATATCTTTATGGTTGGTTGTGAACAGCCAGCGCTTGAAGCCCTTGGCGGGGCCGTGATCGTGGTGATCGTCGTGGTGATCGGTATGGCTGTGGGTGTCAACTTGACTCATTACTATCGTCTCCGCTTAAAGCTTGCGCGTAGCTGTAACGTTTTCGGGGGCAGCCACTTTGTCGGCAGTCTGTTCCGCTAACCAGGCATCGTATTCATCACGTTCCAGCACGTGAACAACAACCGGCATGAAGCCGTGATCGCGTCCACACAGCTCGGCACACTGGCCGCGGTAGATACCGGGCTCGTCTGCCTTGAACCAGGCTTCGTTGATGTAACCGGGGATGGCGTCTTTCTTTACCGCGAGGGCAGGCACCCACCAGGCGTGCAGCACGTCGGCTGCGGTCAGCAGCAGTCGAACCTTGGCGCCAACAGGAACCACCAGCGGCCTGTCCACTTCCAGTAAATAGTTTTCTACAGAAAACGGATCAGTTCCCGAATTCACCCGGCGAGCCTTGTTGCTTTCGCGATCCAGGGCGCTGTAAAAGCCAATGTCATGATCCAGGTAGTCATAGCGCCAGCGCCACTGGTAACCGGTGACTTTCACCGTCATGTCGGCGTTGCGGGTGTCTTCAGTCTTGATCAGACCTTCGGCAGCGGGTACGGCCATGGCGATGAGAATGATGATCGGGATCACGGTCCAGATAATCTCGGCCTTGGTGCTGTGATAGAACTGGGCCGGAACAACACCGCGGGATTTGCGGTGAAGAAAGATGGACGCAATCATCACGCCAAATACCAGGACACCGATAGCAACGCAGATCCAAAGGATCAGCATGTGCAGTCCGTATACTTCCCTACTGACTTCCGTAACGCCAACGGGCATATTCAACGCCCAGTCGGCGAGGGCGGCAGGGGCGAAAGCGCTTGCGAACAAAGCCAGCGCTGCGCCGTGCAGCCGGTTAAAGATGGTGCGGGACATCAAACCCAACTCCTGTGTTTTACGAATTCAGAACTACCTGTCCTCACTGGCAAAGCAGCAAAGACGCTTTTTGCCCACCAGGTTCAGCAGGAACTGAACCTGGATGGCAGCGTATCTTGTCGATCTTCTGTTACCGGTGTCGTAGCGCTAACTGTCTGCATCACCGTGGCAAGTGGTCGGCAGCAACGCTGCACGGCACTTGCGGATTTCCTGGAGACAGATCGTGTAATCACGGCTGTTCCAGGCACGGCCCGCTACTTCTCCGGATTCTTCGGTTTTCCCCGCGATAAACAGTGCGATCCACCCAATGGATGGACGGTGCTTGTGGCCGGTTTCGCGTATAAACCCAGCCATTTCACACCCGGAATCCGGAAGGGATTTGTCTCCCTTTTGCTGCCCGAACCCCTGCCGCTCATCGACGAAAGCCGAAATGGTACTAGAAGGTGTCAACCCACGCAATTAAGCCGAATCAGGGGGTGGCGCTCTAGAACGTTGAATTTTCTACCAGAATTTAGACTGGATGCCCGGGAAGGCGAAGATTCCTGTCAGGCTTTTTAGACTGGGGCTCGGTAAAACCGGGTATGCGGGGTGGCAGCGGAGACCGGGGACTGCCCGGAAACATTTCATAGTTGGCCATATTTGCCGCAGGAATGGCGCGAATAAAAGCTCAGCGGCCGACTTCGCGTTTTCGCAAGCCGTCCATGGGTACCAGGACTTCTCCGTCCCGGGATTGCCGCTGGCGGGGAACAGCTGCCCAGGCGTGGGCGTAAACCACTTCGTAGGTGGCGGGTAGACCATCGGCGTTGCGGTGTGACTCGTAAGCGTCAGCCAGGGCCGCGAGTTGCCTCGGGGTGTTCAGGCCCCGGGGGCGGCCGGAGGTGGCGTTGCCTTCCCCGGTTGCCTTGAGGTCTCGCAGAAGTTCATCAAGGCTGCTGTAGTTGACGGTGACATGCTCCACGTCAAGCACCGGGTCAGCGAATCCGGCTCGTATCAGGGCGTCACCGATGTCATGCATATCCACGAACAGGTTGATGTGGTTGTGACTGTCCACGGTTGCCCATGCAGCACGCAATTCTCCAAGGGTATCGGGCCCGAAGGTGCTGAAGCTCAGCAGCCCGCCCGGCCGCAGCACCCTGGCAAATTCTGAAACCACCTGGTCCAGGTTGTTGGACCAGTGCAGCGCCAGGTTGGATATCACCAGTTCCTGGGAGTCCCGGGCAAGGGGCAGTGAGGCCAGGTCGCCACACACACGCTGGAACTTGCGAAACAGT
>Ga0316188_10001136_pt1 | contig 12496 bp, 10 predicted proteins | sample Phiworburrow1_MG_FD_204933 | JGI IMG/M metagenome (GOLD analysis project Ga0316188, IMG submission 204933) | Coastal sediment microbial communities from Maine, United States - Phippsburg worm burrow 1 | ecosystem: Environmental > Aquatic > Marine > Coastal > Sediment | place: USA: Maine...
GCCTGCCTGGCCCTGCTGGGTGATGTGTGCCGCAGGTTGCACTGGCAATTACAGGAAATCGAAAACCTCAGCATTACTAATGCGACCCATAGATTAGTGCGGTTCCTGGTGGATCAGTTGGAGATGGCCGGTAAAAACCAGGCAACCATAGAGCTGGACTTGTCTCGCCAGGTCATTGCCGCCAAGTTGTCTATCAAGCCAGAGACCTTGTCACGCCTGTTGCGCAGGCTGGTGAATGAGCATGTCCTGGAGGTCGAGGGGCGCCGCCTGAAAGTGCTGGATGTGGCGGGTCTCAAAAAGTTTGAGTAGTGCTGTGAATTAAGTGTCAGCGGCGACAGCCGGGCGCCACGCCCGGGGTCCATTGTGGCTCCCCGGTCGCGCTCAGCAATCATTGCCGGGGACGCGTGTCCTGCTACACTGTGCCAGCTGTTGTAGGGCGATACGGGCACAATGATGAAAGTGATAGTTGGAATATCCGGCGCGAGCGGCGTGATCTACGGGATCCGTTTGCTGGAAGCGCTGGGGCAAGCACCCCAGGTGGAAACCCACCTGGTACTCAGTGCGACAGGGAAACTCAATATCACGCTGGAGACTGAGTATTCGGTGGCTGATGTAGAGGCCCTGGCCGACACCGTGCATAACGACCGTAACCTGGCCGCCAGTATTTCCAGCGGTTCTTTCAGGTGTGATGCCATGGTGGTCGTGCCGTGTTCCATGAAGAGTCTCTCCGGGATTGTGAATTCGTATTCGGACACCTTGTTGACCCGGGCTGCGGATGTGACGCTCAAGGACAGGCGCCCGTTGATCCTCGTGCCGCGGGAAACACCCCTGCACCTGGGTCACTGCAAACTGCTTTACGAGGCTGCCCAGCTGGGCGCAATCATCGCCCCGCCCATGCCGGCTTTTTATAACAAGCCTTCAAGTGTCGAGGACATCGTCGATCACACAGTGGGTCGATTGCTGGACTTGCTTGGGCTGGAATCCGGGCTGGTTCGTCGCTGGGACGGCGCCTGAGCGGGCTAGTTGCTTGCCTGCTTGGTGGAATACTGTTTGCCCCACACCTCTCCGTTGAAGATCTGGATAGTGATCATGGCGTCGCGGCTTTCCCAGCTTGCAAGCGTGCCCGAGAAGCCTCCCAGGTCGATACTGTCGGCAGTGTCAGGTTCACCCAGGATGTCGTAAACCTGGGCCTCGGTCATGCCGCTCTCAATTTGCTCGTAATTGCTCATGGATACCGGTTCCGTGCAGCCGGATATCAGCAGTGCCGCGAGCAGGGCAAGCAATAAACGAGGGGTGTTGAGGGAGAAAGCTGGCACGTATGGCTCCGGAATCAAATATCTGGGTAGCCAGTGTATCCCCCCATGCGGGCGGGGGGGAACCGGGTAGCCCGGGTATTTCTCAGGCGGCTTTTAACTTGTCCACGGATTCGCGTCGCCACTTTGCGTCCTGGACCAGGAAAGTTGCGAGTTTTTCAAACAAGCGAGGATAGAAATCATCATGGCGTGTTTCCATTACCTGGTCGGCGGCAGACGGGAACCAGCGCAACATGTGCCGTTCAAGAAAATCACGCTGCACCATCGCGTAGGAGAACGCTGACTCTCTATCTGAAAGAGCTTCCCGCAAGCTGATGACTTTCATGAAACCCAGTTCCACCGAAAGGTGATCTGCACTGCGGCCACCGTATTCAAACGGACGGTACCCGAAGTAGTCATAGATGCGCTTGATTTCATTTTTGGTTCCAACCGGAATGGCTTGGCCGACCTCTTCCTCTATCGGAATGCCCAGGTCCCGTTCGTCGTCGCCGAACAGTTCGCGATAGTTTTTCTGCATTTCTTCCGGCAGAGTCTCCCGGTGCGTTATCACCAGTTCTTCCAGGCCATCCAGGTCCAACTCAAGGGTGTCCCGACTGGCCTTCAGTACCTGCAGGCTTTCCTGCTCCCAACCGAAGGGGACTTTGCCGGCGCTTTCAATTGGTGAGCGGACCAGTTGCGAGTACAGGTTGTAGATATGACTTCGCAACAGGCTGATTTCGGCGAGCTCGCTGGAGGGATGCAAGGAGGTCGAAAGATTAGGGTCTACATCGTCTGGAAAACTGGTGCTCATGAGCTCGTTTCTTTGTTTGGTTTTTTTAACCCGCTGGGGCGAGGCGACTTCGTGCGCTCAAAACGATTGGCGCTATCGAGCCCAGACTATCCGCTGGCGAGGCGCTTGCGTAGCTGTCTCTTGTGCCTATCGGCTTTCGGGAATTACTTAAGAATCAGTAGCCAGGCGTTTCGTGGGCTCAGAAGGTAGGCGGCGTGCACACAGTGACCAGCACGCACTCCTTGCTGCCGGTATTACGAAAGCGGTGGGGCGTCCTGCTGTCAAACAGGAAAGCGTCCCCGGGTCCCAGTACCTGGATGGCATCGCCCACGGTTACCTCCAGGTTTCCGCTCAGGATCACGCCGCCTTCCTCGGCCTCGTGACTGAGCATGGAATTGCCGGTGTCGGCCCCGGGGGCGTAGCGCTCGTAGAGAATCTGTAGCCGGCGGCTTGCCAGGTCGGAGCCTACCTGCAGGAAGGAAATTGCACCGCTGCCAATCTGGGTCAGGTCTTCGTGGTGAAAGAACACCTGGGTTTCTTGGGAGGACTCATGGCTGAAGAATTCACTCATGGAGATCGGAATACCTTCCAGGATGCGTCGCATCAGTCCCATGGAGGGGTTGCTGCGGCCGTTTTCGATGAGTGAAATCATGGCGTTGCTGACGCCGCTGCGCTTGGCCAACTTGCGCTGGGACAGTCCGTGGCGTTTGCGAACATCGCGTAATCGTCTGGCAAGATCTTGCATAGGGTGTTAAACCGTTAAATATCTTTAAACGTTTATCATTGTCTATGTATATAAAACAATGAGTTAAAAAAATCCATTTAAATATTGTTAAATTTCTTGAATCGTTTAGCCTATACGACTCCCATCCCTAGTGGCCCAACCCCGCTTTACTCAAGAGGACGACATGTCATGAGTGTCTCTGGCGACCTGAATCTGAACGCTTTTTGGATGCCCTTCACCAGCAACCGTTCGTTCAAGAAAAACCCGCGCATGATAGAGCGCGCACAGGGTATGTATTACTACACCTCCGATGATCGCGAGATTCTCGATGGCATTGCCGGGTTGTGGTGTTGCAATGCCGGTCACGGCAATCCGCATATTGTCGAGGCGGTGCAAAACCAGGTGGCCAAACTGGATTACGCCACGGCCTTTAACCTGGGACATTCAAAGGTGTTCGAGTTGGCTGAACGGGTCACCGACCTGGCGCCCGAGGGAATGGATCACGCCTTCTTCGTGAACTCGGGTTCCGAGGCGGTGGACACGGCGCTGAAGATGGCCCTGGCTTATCACCGAATCCGTGGCGAGGGGTCTCGCACCCGCCTGATCGGTCGTGAGCGCGGCTATCACGGCGTGGGCTTTGGCGGTATTTCTGTGGGAGGCATCGTGGCCAACCGCAAGATGTTCGGCACCTTGCTCGCTGGGGTGGATCACATCTCTCACACTCATAACCTGGAGAAGAATGCCTTCACCCGTGGACTGCCCGAGTGGGGCGATCACCTGGCGGATGACCTGGAGCGCATCGTCGCCCTGCATGACGCCTCAACCATTGCTGCCGTCATCGTCGAGCCTATCGCCGGATCTACCGGTGTGTTGATGCCGCCCAAGGGCTATTTGCAGCGCCTGCGCGATATCTGCGACAAGCACGGCATCTTGCTGATCTTTGACGAGGTGATCACCGGTTTTGGACGTACCGGCAAGGCATTCGGTTCCGAGCGATTTGGTGTGACCCCCGATTTGATCACCATGGCCAAGGGCCTGACCAGCGGCGTGGTGCCCATGGGTGGGGTGATTGCCGGCAAGCATATTTACGACACCTTCATGACCGGCCCCGAGAACATGATCGAGTTCTTCCACGGATACACCTACTCCGGTCATCCGCTGGCTGCCGCCGCCGGACTGGCCACCATGGATGTGTATCAGAAGGAAGGTTTGTTCGAACGCGCCCTGGAAATGGAACAGCGCTGGGGAGATGCCATACACAGCCTGAAGGGCCTGCCCAATGTCATCGACCTGCGTAACCTGGGTTTGATCGGCGCGATTGAACTGGAACCGATTCCCGGAGCGCCCACCAAGCGGGCCATGGATGTTTTCGCGCGCTGCTTTGATGACGGACTGCTGATTCGCACTACCGGTGACACCATTGCCTTGTCGCCGCCGCTGATCATCGAAGACCAACATATTGAGCGCATCGTCGATACGCTGACACGGGCACTCAAGGCAACCGCCTGAGCCCCCAACGGATACCCATAGAGGTAAGAAACAAAATGAGCACCGCAGACAAGTCATCTTCTGCCATCAAGACCATCACCCACTGGGTGGACGGAAAGTCCTTCCAGGGTGAGTCCCGGAGATGGGGCACGATATTCAATCCCGCCACCGGCGAGCAGCCTTCGCGGGTTGCCCTGGCCACGGTGGGGGATGTGGAACACGCCATCGCCTCTGCCCAGGCGGCTTTTCCTGCCTGGTCGCGCACGCCGGTGATTCGTCGCGCCCGGGTGATGTTCAAGTTCAAGGAACTTGTCGAAAAGCACATGGACGAACTGGCCGCCCTGGTTACCGCTGAGCATGGCAAGGTGATCACCGATGCCCGGGGCTCTGTCCAGCGCGGTCTTGAAGTGGTGGAGTTTGCCTGTGGCATGCCCCACGTACTCAAGGGTGAATTTTCCGAGCAAGTTGCAACTGGCGTGGACAGTCACTCCATGCGCCAGGCGCTGGGTGTGTGTGCGGGAATTACCCCGTTCAACTTCCCTGCCATGGTGCCCATGTGGATGTTCCCGGTGGCCATCGCTGCCGGCAACACCTTCGTGCTCAAACCCTCGGAGAAAGACCCGTCCTGTTCCATGCGCCTGGCCGAGTTGCTGACCGAGGCGGGATTGCCTGACGGCGTGTTGAACGTGGTGAACGGCGACAAGGAAGCGGTGGACACCCTGCTGTCTGATCCGCGTGTGGCCGCTGTGAGCTTTGTGGGTTCCACTCCCATTGCGAATTACATCTACGAGACCGGCGCCCGCAACGGCAAGCGCGTGCAGGCCCTGGGCGGCGCCAAGAATCACATGGTGGTCATGCCCGATGCGGACATGGACCAGGCGGCGGACGCCCTGATTGGTGCGGCCTATGGTTCTGCTGGCGAGCGTTGCATGGCGATCTCGGTAGCGGTTGCCGTGGGCGAGGCGGGCGATGCACTGCGAGAGAAACTGGTCGAGCGTATTGCCACCCTCAAGATTGGCCCGGGGGTGGATCCAACTTCAGACATGGGTCCCCTGGTGACTGCCGAACATCGCGACAAGGTTTCCTCCTATGTGAACCTGGGCGTGGAAGAGGGTGCAGAGCTGGTGGTGGATGGCCGTGGAGCCAAGGTGGAGGGTCACGAGAATGGCTTCTTCCTGGGCGCCTGCCTGTTTGATCATGCCAGGCCGGACATGCGCATCTACAAGGAAGAGATTTTTGGCCCCGTGCTGACCATGCTGCGAGCCGAGGATTTCGACCAGGCCGTGCAGTGGGTCAACGACCATGAGTTTGGAAATGGCACGGCCATCTTCACCCGTGACGGTGACGCCGCACGTGAATACGTCAGTCGTATTCAAGTCGGTATGGTGGGTGTGAATGTGCCGATTCCCGTACCCATGGCCTTCCACAGTTTCGGCGGTTGGAAGCGTTCAATTTTTGGCGACATGGCGGTGCATGGTGAAGAGGGCGTGCGTTTTTACACCCGCTTGAAGACCGTCACCACCCGTTGGCCGTCGGGCATTCGCGAGGGCGCCCAGTTCCACTTCCCGATGCATCGATAGCAGTCGGCAGGGAGAACAAAAAAGGCGGCCGATTGGCCGCCTTTTTTATTAAAGGGGTCAGGTTCATTTTTCCTGACCCCTTTAGATCCACCTGTCTAGTCCCGGTATTCGACCCCCGGCAGCACGCATAACATCTCGTACAGAAGATTGGCGCCGGTCAGCGAGGTGTTGCCAGTGAGATCATAAGGCGGCGCCACTTCCACCAGGTCGCCGCCGATCACCTTCATGCCGCGACAGCCACGAATGATTTCCAGGCCCTGGTAAATGGTGAGTCCACCGATCTCGGGAGTGCCGGTTCCCGGTGCGAAAGCCGGATCCAGACCGTCGATATCGAAGCTGATATAGACCGGTCCGTCGCCCATTTGCTCGCGGACTTCAGCCATTAGCGGAACCAGGGATTTATGCCAGCATTCTTCTGCCTGCACCACACGAAAACCCTGTTCGGTGGACCAGTCGAAATCATCTGCCGCATAGCCGGTGCCGCGTACCCCGATTTGCACTACCCGCTGGCAGTCCAGCAGGCCTTCCTCCACGGCACGGCGGAAGGGTGTGCCATGAGCAATTTCCTCGCCGAACATATGGTCGTTGATGTCGGTGTGGGCATCGATGTGCACCACGCCCACGGGGCCGTATTTTTTCGCCATGGCCCGCAGGATGGGCAGCACGATGGTGTGATCGCCGCCCAGGGTCAGGGGCACCGCATCATGGGAGAGAATCTCGTCGTAGGCTGCCTCGATAATCGGAATGGATTTTTGCAGGTTGAAGGTGTTGATGGCGACATCGCCTATATCTGCAACCGAAAGGGAATCATAGGGCGCGGCGCGGGTGGCCATGTTGTAGGGTCGCAGCAATACCGATTCGTTCCGAATACTGCGCGGCCCGAAGCGCGCACCCGAGCGGTTAGAGGTGCCGATATCCAGTGGCACGCCAACGAAACAGGCGTCCAGGCCGGCGGCGCTTTGCTTCGCAGGCAGGCGCATCATGGTGCCCGGGCCGGCGAAACGCGGCATCTGGTTCCCGCCCAGTGGTTGGTGCAATGTCTTGCTCATAATCACGCTTCCTTAAAGCAACCGGCCCGCATCATGCGGGCCGGTCGTGTTTCTTTGCTTGCCTAGGCGACCTTGTCCTTGGCGACTAACTCCATCAGGCAGTCACGCAGAATATCCAGACCTTCGTTGACGATTGCGTCGCTGGCGGTTATCGGCGCCAGGAAGCGGATTACGTTGGCGCGCACGCCGCAGGAGAGTAGGATCAGGCCGCGTTCGGCAGCCAGGTTCACCAGGGCCTTGGTCAGGTCGGCATCGGGCTTGTTGGCGTCGCCGTTCTTGACCATTTCCATGGCGACCATGGCGCCAAGATTACGTACATCGCCGATGCAGTTGGTTTCGCTCTGGATGGCCTTAAGCCGGCCGACCATGAGCTCACCCAGCACCAGCGAACGTTCGCACAGTTTCTCTTCCTCGATGACTTCCAGCACCGCCAGGGCCGCGGTAGTGCCCAGGGGTGAGCCGGCATAGGTGCCGCCCAGACCGCCCGGGTGCGGCGCATCCATGATCTCCGCCTTGCCGGTGACCGCAGCAATCGGGAATCCGCCTGCCAGGCTCTTGGCCATGGTGATCAGGTCAGGTTTTACATCGCTGTGCTCGACGGCGAACATCTTGCCGGTACGGGCAAAGCCGGCCTGGATTTCATCGGAGACCAGCACGATGCCGTGTTGGTCACACAGCTTGCGCAGGGCCTGGAAGAATTCCTTGGGCGCAGCGTAGAAGCCGCCTTCACCCTGTACGGGTTCCAGGATGATTGCCGCAACACGGCTCGGTTCGATATCCCACTTGAAGATGTGCTCCAGGGCGTCCAGGGACTCCTGCACGCTCACACCGTGGTAGGCCACGGGATAGGGCGCGTGGAAGATCTCGGCGGGCATGGGGCCGAAGCTGGCCTTGTACGGGGCGACCTTGCCGGTCAGGGCCATGGCCAGCAGGGTGCGACCGTGGAAGCCACCGCCAAAGGTGATCACGCCGGAACGGCCGGTATGGGCGCGGGCGATCTTCACGGCGTTCTCAACGGCCTCGGCGCCGGTGGTCACGAAAATGGTCTTGGCCGGTCCCTCGATGGGGGCCAGGGCATTGAGCTTTTCAGCCAGTTCCACGCCGGATTCATAAGGGGTAACCATGAAGCAGGTGTGGCTGAAGCGTTCCAGCTGGGCCTGTACCGCGGCCTTGACCTTGGGATGCAGGTGGCCGGTATTCAGCACGGCGATGCCGCTGGCGAAGTCGATGTAACGTTTGCCTTCCACGTCCCAGACTTCGGAATTCTCCGCGCGGTCAACGTAGATAGGAAGCAGGTTACCCAACCCGCGGGCTACCGCGGCGTCGCGGCGTGCCTGTAGTTCTTTGTTCGTACTCATATCGTTTTGCTCTCTCGAAGTGTTTAGGTTTTCGCAGGCGTTGATGGCTCAGCTGTCCATTCCGCCCAGGCACAGGTATTTGATTTCCATGTACTCGTCGATGCCGTACTTGGAGCCTTCACGGCCGACACCACTTTCCTTCACGCCGCCAAAGGGAGCGACCTCGGTGGAAAGAATGCCTTCGTTAATGCCGACCATGCCGTATTCCAGACTCTCGGCGATCTTCCACACCCGGGCGATGTCGCGGGAGTAGAAGTACGCAGCCAGCCCGAAGGGCGTGTCGTTGGCGATGCGGATGGCTTCGTCGTCTGTCTTGAAACGGAACAACGGTGCAACCGGGCCGAAAATTTCTTCGCTGGCCACTTCCATGTCGGCGCTGACATTGGTCAGGATCGTGGGCTGGTAGAAGTTGCTTCCCGTGGCGTCGCGCTTGCCGCCCAGGATCACCGTGGCGCCTTTGTCGATAGCGTCTTTCACGATGCTTTCCACTTTATCGATGGCGTCCTTGTTGATTAGCGGACCCATGCTCACGCCGTCACTCTCACCGCGTCCTACCACCAGTTTGGCGGTGGCGGCGGCAAGCTTTTCCGCGAATGCGTCATATACGCCATCCTGCACCAGGAAACGGTTGGCGCAGACACAGGTCTGGCCGGCGTTCCGGTATTTGGAGGCCAGGGCGCCCTGTACTGCGGCATCCAGGTCGGCGTCGTCAAACACGATGAACGGAGCGTTGCCGCCCAGTTCCATGGTGACTTTCTTTACCGTGTCTGCGCACTGCTTCATCAGCAGCTTTCCGATTTCGGTGGAGCCGGTGAATGAGAATTTACGCACGATGGGGTTGCTGGTCATTTCGCCACCCACACGTGATGCGTGACCGGTGGTGATTACATTGAAGATGCCCGGGGGGAATCCGGCGCGCTCGCCCAGCTCCGCCAGTGCCAGTGCTGACAGGGGAGTTTCTGCTGCCGGCTTGACCAGGGTGGTGCAACCGGCGGCCAGGGCCGGGGCCACCTTGCGGGTGATCATGGCGTTGGGGAAATTCCAGGGGGTGATGGCGGCAATGACCCCTACCGGCTGCTTGATGGTGATCAGGCGCTTGCCCGGAGCATGGTGAGGAATCACATCGCCATAGGTCCGCTTGCCTTCCTCGGCAAACCATTCCACGAAGGAGGCGCCGTAAGCGACTTCGCCGCGGGACTCAGCCAGGGGCTTGCCCTGTTCAGCAGTCATCAGGCAGGCCAGGTCTTCCTGGTTCTCCATAATCAGTTCGTACCAGCGACGCAGGATGACTGCCCGATCCTTGGCGGTACGGGCCGACCAGGCGGGCAGGGCGGCGTTGGCTGCATCAATTGCGCGGCGGGTTTCATCAGCGCCCATGTCGGGTACACAGATCAGTGTGCTGCCGTCGGCAGGGTTGGTGACCGGCACGCTGTCACCGGAGTCCGCATCGACCCATTCGCCGTTAATGTATGCCTGGGATCTGAACAGGCTGCTGTCCTTGACGATGCTCATAAAATGCCCTTCCGGTTTCACTGTCTTGATGATTTAAAAAGAACCGTCGATTCTATCTCAGAGCCTCTTGACCCGCCATGCCCCAGCAGGGCTGCTGGATGCGAAATCTGACCGGGATTTCGGCCAGAAGGCCGCCACAGCTTGGATAAAGCCGGGTTTTTCGGCGGTTCAGCTGTGGTCTGCAAAGCAACTGGGCTACCATCCACCGGTCGGCCACCAGCCGTTATTACCAGTTCCCGGAGACAGCCCGAATGAATGACCGCCAGATTGCCCGCCCCGCCCGGGATGCCACTACAGCCACCCTTGGCTTTTTTAACGGGAGTGAAGCCCGATGAGCGGCGGTTCCCTGCAGCGGGTGCTGAAACTGCGTGAGGTCCTGGCCCTGTCATTTGGCGCCATGATTGGCTGGAGTTGGGTCGCCCTGACTGGTACCTGGATAAGCCAGGCCGGCGCCCTGGGTGCGGCCACGGCCTTTTTGATTGGCGGAGTGGCGGTGATCCTGATTGGCCTGACCTATGCGGAGTTGGCTGCGGCCATGCCCAGGGTGGGTGGTGAGCACGTGTACAGTTATCGCGCCATGGGGGCGGTGGCCTCGTTCATATGCACCTGGGGCATCTTGATGGGCTACGTGGCGGTCGTGGCATTCGAGGCGGTGGCCCTGCCCACGGTGCTGATCGGCCTGGCGCCGGGATTGAACGCCGGATACCTGTGGAGCATTGCCGGGTGGGATGTGTACGCCAGCTGGGTTGCCATAGGTGTGGCCGGTGCCGCGCTGGTTACCTGGGTGAACGTGCGAGGCGTGCGCACCGCAGCGTCCATGCAATTGATGGTAGTGACCGGTTTGTTGATTGCCGGGTTGATGGTCTTGCTGGGGGGTATCAGCCAGGGCAGCGTGGAGAACTTTATGCAGGGGCCGCCGATGAGCGTGGCATCCATCACCGGTGTGATGTTGATTGTGCCGTTCATGTTCGTGGGCTTCGATGTGATTCCCCAGGCCGCCGAGGAAATCGACCTGCCCAGCAAGGAGATTGGCAAGGCCCTGATGTTGTCCGTGCTGGTGGCGGTGGCCTGGTACGTACTGATTATCGTGGCCGTGGGATTGCTCCTGCCAAGCGGCCGGCTGACCAGCTCCGGTCTGGCTACAGCCGAGGCGGCCACCCTTGGCTGGGGATCGGAGTGGATGGGCAGGGTCGTCCTGGCGGCAGGGGTTGCCGGTATTCTCACCAGTTGGAATGCATTTTTAATGGGCGCCGGCCGGGCCACTTATGCACTGGCGCACTGCGGCATGCTCCCCCGGTGGCTGGGGGTGTTGCATCCACGTTATGGCACGCCCCACAGGGCAATTATTCTTATCGGTATCAGCTCAATGTTTGCGCCCTTGTTTGGCCGGCCCATGCTGGTCTGGGTGGCTAACGCCGGTGGCCTGGGCATCGTGATCGCCTACGCCATGGTGGTGGCCTCATTCCTGATTTTGCGTCGCAAGGAACCGGATATGCCTCGCCCCTACCGGGTGGCGGCGGGAAACTGGGTGGGAGGAGCCGCGTTGGTCATGTCCCTGGCCATAGGCTGGCTATATATGCCCGGGAGTCCTGCGGGCCTGGTGTGGCCATACGAATGGGCCATCGTTGGCGGTTGGGCGGCACTGGGTATCGTGGTATTCGGCTGGTGTCGCTGGTGCTATGGCTCACCGGATGCGGACCAGGTACTGGAAGGCGTGAAGGACTGACAGATCGTCCAGTCGCGTGGCACCGGGCAAACCACAGCAGCCGGCAAAAGGCGAAAGGCCCGGGGTCGCGGACATTTCTGGTCCCGGTGGCCTACAATTGCTGGCAACATACCGGCTCGGTCAGTAGACCGACCGGGCGGATTCAAGGCGGAGAAGAAACATGATTTTGAATGAACAGCAGGAAATGATTCGCGATGCGGCAGAACGTTTTGCCGAGGAGCGACTGGCGCCAAACACCCGGGAGTGGGAGAAGAAGGGCGCTGTGGATATTGAGGTCCTGCATGAAATGGGTGAGTTGGGCTTCATGGGAATGACCGTTTCCGAAGAATGGAATGGTGCGGGTCTTGACTATGTTTCCTACGCCCTCGCCCTGATCGAAATTGCTGCCGGTGACGGCGCCGTCTCCACCATCATGAGCGTGAACAACGCGCCGGTATGCGCCATCCTCCAGGCCAGTGCCAGTGACATGCTCAAGGAAAAATACCTCAAGCCCCTGGCCGGTGGTGAAATGATCGGTGCCTTCGCGCTGACCGAGCCCCAGGCGGGTTCGGATGCCGCTGCCCTCCAGGCCCGTGCGAGGCGAGTCGACGGCGGCTATGAAATCAGTGGCACCAAGCAGTTCATCACCTCTGGCACCATTGCCGGGGCGGTGATTGTTTTCGCCGTGACGGATCCCGATGCAGGCAAGAAGGGAATGTCGGCATTCCTTGTGCCGGCGGGTACCGAGGGAATGCGCGTCAGTGGGATCGAGCACAAGCTGGGGCAGGAAGCGTCGGATACGGTGCAGCTAAGTTTTGAGAAGGCCTTTGTCCCGGAAGACCATCTACTGGGCGAAGAAGGCGAGGGTTATCGTATTGCCCTGGCGAACCTGGAAACCGGCCGAATTGGCATCGCTGCGCAAAGCGTCGGTATGGCCAGGGCGGCTTTGAAACATGCCGTGGCCTACGCCCGGGAACGGGTAGCGTTTGGACGTCCCC
>Ga0316188_10001140_pt1 | contig 12468 bp, 9 predicted proteins | sample Phiworburrow1_MG_FD_204933 | JGI IMG/M metagenome (GOLD analysis project Ga0316188, IMG submission 204933) | Coastal sediment microbial communities from Maine, United States - Phippsburg worm burrow 1 | ecosystem: Environmental > Aquatic > Marine > Coastal > Sediment | place: USA: Maine...
CTCATCAAGGTAAAACTCATGGAGATGATCCAGGGTGTGCCGGTCAAAGCGATGATCGAGTATCTTGACGGAACGACCAAGGTGATCGATATGCAAGCCTGGTCATGTCTGGAGTTGAATCGCCATATTAGTCGTGGCGGTACGGTCCGCTTCAACCAGTAGACGACGAATCAAGCTCTAGGCTGGCGTCAAGCCGGCCAAAAGCAGGGGAAGGAAAGGCCCGGCAGGTGAATTCATCTGGCCGGGTTTTTTTATGGCCGTTGAGGCGACTTTTTCATTTCGGCCAACACACCGGGCTTGTTAGACTTAAATCACAGCCTTGCTGCGTACCAAGTCCACGTCTTAACCGGGAGTCAAACATGTCGGATCACTATCTGCAACAAATCTCACAACGCCTGCTCGAATTCGCTCGCGAGCGCGATTGGGAGCAATTTCATGCCCCGAAGAATCTGGCCATGGCCCTGGCGGTGGAAGCGGGAGAGATCATGGAGCACTTCCAGTGGTTGAGTGAGGCACAGAGTGAACAGCTCAGCGCTGACAAGCGCAAGGAAGTGGCTTATGAGGTTGCCGATGTTTTTATCTTTACCATGCGCCTGAGCCAACGACTGGGGATTGATCTGGCCGCGGTGGTGGATGAGAAAATCAAAATCAATGAGCAGAAATATCCGGCGGACAAGGTACGGGGCAGCGCCAAAAAGTACACCGAATACTAACTTCGGGAAGCGAATACCTGTCAGTTCGTAGGTAGCCTGGGTGGGGCACCCAGCATCTGGGTGATGGAGTCGGGATCGACAGGGACGCTGAACCAGTCTCCCTGGATCAAATGACAGTTGCGTTCCTGCAGAAAGGCCTTCTGTGCGTCGGTTTCGACCCCTTCGGCTACAACTCTGAGATTTAGGCTTTGTGCCATGACTATGATGGCGGTGGCGATGGCCGCGTCATCGGCGTCATCGACTACATCGCGGATGAAGGAGCGATCGATCTTCAGGGTCGATATCGGGAAACGGCGCAGATAATTCAGTGACGAATAGCCAGTGCCGAAATCATCCACCGCGATTTGTATGCCCAGGTGGTGCAGGCTGTTGAGTGCGCTGACGGTCTTGCTGGCGTTACGCATCAGCATACTTTCGGTCAGTTCCATTTCCAGCAAGGTCGGATCAATTCCGGAATCGGCAATAATCTCCGAGAAGGATTTGATGATATCCGGGTTGTTAAATTGCCGCCCGGAGAGATTCACGGACACGGTGAGGTTTTTGAAACCCGCCTGGTGCCAGGCGACCGCTTGATGACAAGCGCTTTTCAGTACCCAGCTACCGACCGGGACGATCAGCCCGGTCTCTTCCAGCAAGGCCACAAACTCGATCGGCATGATGATGCCCAGGTCGGGGTGCTGCCAGCGCAACAGGGCTTCCACACCGATAATCTCACCGGTGCTCAAATCCACCTGCGGTTGATAAAGGAGAAAAAACTCCTGACGCTTAAGTGCATGGCGTAAGGAGTTTTCCAGGCTGAGGCGTTCGAAGGCACGCGCACTCATCTCATTGGAAAAGAATTGATAATTATTGCGGCCGAGGTCCTTAGCGCGATACATGGCGACATCAGCGTTACGTAACAGGCTCTCTTCATCGTCGCCATCATTCGGGAAAATGCTCACCCCGATGCTGGCGGTAATCAATACCTGTTGTTCGGCGATCGCGAATACGGGGGCGAGGGTGTCGAGCAGTTTTTTGGCTAACAGCGAGACATCTTTTTCCGAGGCGATATCATCAAGCAGGATCGCAAACTCATCACCGCCAAAACGCGCAATAGTATCGCCCGCACGGGTGCTGCTGCTGAAGCGTTTGCTCAGCTGGAGGAGCAGTTGATCACCGACTTCATAACCAAAGTCATCATTGATGGTTTTAAAATGATCAATATCAATAAACATCACGGCGATAAGGCGATTATGCCAACGGGCGCGAGCCATGGCCTGGCGCAGTCTATCCAGAAACAGCGTGCGGTTCGGTAGGTTAGTCAGCGTATCATGATGGGCCATATAGTGCAGGCGTTCCTGGGTGCGCATGCGTTCGGAGATGTCCTTGCCCGTGGCTACAAAATGCGTAATTTTTTTATCGGTATCCAGGACCGGCGTAATAGTTTTTTCCTCGTAATAGATGGAGTCGTCCTTGCGTTTATTAATAAAAACTTCACTGAAGCTGTCACCGTGTAATACCGTTTCCCACAGATTATGGTACAACTGTGCGTCCATTTTGCCGGAACGCAGTATCGCCGGTTTTTTACCGAGCACCTCTTCCCGCGAATAACCGGTTATGACCTCGAAGGCCGGATTGACATATTCAATAACGCCATCGACATCGGTAATCATGACCATTTCGGCGGTCTGCTCCAAGGCGCTGGAGAGAATGCGCATTTGCTTTTCGGAACGGGCCAACTCGGTGATGTCATTAGCCACGCCGATGACACTGGTTACTTCGGATTGTGCATTGAGGATGGGATTAAAAAAGGATTGATACACACGGCCATTGACTTCCACCACAATCGTCACAGACTCGCCATTAAGAGATGTCTCGGAGGCATTGAGGATATCCGGGAAGTTCTTGTAGACATCAAACACTGATTGGCCGACAACTTCCCCGGATCCGAGACCGAGCGCCTCCAGGCCTTTACCTTCCGACAGGGTGAATATGCCCTTGTCATCGAAGGCCCACAGGATGATCGGCGAATTGGAGAGGACGGTATTCAGTAGGGCATGGTTGCGTTCAAGTTTTGATTGTTGCGTGACGTGTGCGCTGATGTCACGGCTATCGGTTAGCAGGGCCATCACCTTGTCATCTTCTTTGACCGGATAAATGCGGGTATCAAAGTAGTGAGTGGGCTTGTTGCTATCGCTTAAACAAAATTCCAGCTGCCCGGGTTGGCCGCTGTTCAGCACGTTTTCGATGACCGCATAGAACTGTTCGGCCTGGGTCTCGGGTAATTGATTGTAGAGGCTCTTACCGATTAATTCGCGCGCCATGGTCGGCAGGGGTCGATTGGCGAAGAGGATGGTGCCTGCAGGATCCAGAAGCATGAGCTGGTGTTCGGAATAATTGGTCAGCGTTCGCCAATGCGCTTCCGGGTCTCGGAGCAACGTATTGCGCAGTGCATCAAGTACCTTGGTAGAGGATGTGCTCATGGCTTTGTCTCGGCTGGGATGTGCGCTGACCAGCAATTTTACTAATTATATCACTTCCAGCCTCTACACGGTTTTGCCCATTTAGGTATTTAAGTACGAAATGCCTAAATCTGGCCGGGGCGGGATATCAGGGCGAGTTCGTCACTATCCCTCACCCAGCGTTATGAAGAATGTATAGAATACCACATTGAACGAGAGCAACCGCACAGGAAGAGACCATCCGCCATGACCGACTCAACGAAAACCCTCTACAACGGACGGATCATCAAACTCAATCTCGAACAGGTGACTTTGCCCAATGGGCAGCAATGCGAACTGGAGATCATCCACCATCCCGGTGGGGTCGCCATACTGGCCCTGGACGGACTACAGCGGATGTGTCTGTTGCGGCAATTTCGGCATGCGGTCGGTGGCTGGCTGTGGGAGATCCCGGCAGGCAAGCGCGAGCCCGGTGAAGCCCCGATAAAAACCGCACATCGCGAACTCATCGAAGAGGCTGGTATGCAGGCCAACGAACTGGTACCGATTGGCGAGATGGTGCCATCGCCGGGTGTGCTGACGGAAGTCGTGCATTTGTTTCTGGCCAAAGAGTTAAAACCGGTTGAACAGGCACATGAAGCACACGAAGTTATCGAGGTGCATTGGTTGGAGCAGGCCAGGGTGAAGGCCATGGTGCGTGCGGGTGAGATTACCGATGCCAAGACCGTGAGCGCTTTGTATCACTGGTCCTTAATGAATCCAAACTCGTAACGATGTCATCTGGCTAAAACTACGATGTTCGCTAGCTTCAAGACAGGCAATGACTTAACCAATAGGTGAACAGGGTATTGGCATAGCGTTGCAGACTCTCCAGGTGGGAATCAATCAATTCCAGAATCACCTGCGCATCATGTGCCTCGTCACAGCGGCGCGCCAGATCACCGGGATTGCGTTCCACCCATTCGCGAATTGTATCGACCTGCATCTCGAGATGAAACTGCAGGGCAAGATGCGGCCCTAAGGCAAAACCCTGGTTGCTATAGCGATCATTTGAGAACAGACGAATTGCGCCGATAGGTAAATCGAAAGTCTCACCATGCCAGTGAAACACCGCCATGGTGTTGGGCAGGCTATCGGTCCAGGGTGTGTGGTTTTCACAACTGACATCGGCCCAGCCGATCTCCATACAGTCACCGGAATAGACCTTGGCGCCCATCGCCCTGGCCATGAGTTGGCTGCCAAGACAAATGCCCAGCACCGGGATGTGTTGTTTCATGGCTTTCTGAATTAATTTTACTTCGGCCTCGATCCAATCCAGCGGGTCGTTAACACTCATCGGTCCACCCATGAAAATCAGACCGGCGGTATTTTCCAGATCGTTTGAAACAGCCTGGCCTTGATCGATGCGCACTATCTCAAAGGGAATGGCGCGTTTTTCAAGTATGGTTTGAAGGTGTGCGGGTCCTTCGCAGTCGAGGTGTTGAAATATCCGTATCGGTTTCATTTAAGCCGGGTGTCATAGTTATTGTTATGCATTGAAATCTAGCACAGTCAATGGGATGTAACAAACTCGCACTTTGTGTTTATTCATTGGCCGGTAAGTCCAGGGCGATGGCAGCGCCGCCCAGATCACTATGGGTGACGGACAACCTGCCTTGATAGGCTTCCACGATATCCACGACTACCGCCAGGCCAATGCCCTGTCCGGGTACTGCCTGGTCGATACGACCGCCACGTTGCAGGATGAGATCGACCTGGGATGGATCGATACCCGGGCCATCGTCGGCGATGGTTAATTTGGCGCGGCCCTGATGCAGGGTACAATTTATCTGCACCCGTTGCCGACACCATTTGCAGGCGTTGTCCATGATGTTACCAAGCATTTCCAGCATGTCGCCTTCGTCAACGCGCAGCATAAGCTTGGGCGGTAAATGCTGATCGAATTGAATATGTTTGTCCTGGTAGACTTTTGCCAGGGCCTTAATGAGCTTATTGATCAACGGTTCGAGGGCAATACCTTTACGAATCGGTGAAGTGCCGGCCGTGGCGGCACGCTGCAGTTGATGACCGATGATGTGGTTCATGCGCTGCAATTGTTCATTCAGGGTATCGCGCGCCTTGGGTGGTTGGATCTCTTCCAGTCCGCTGCTGATTACCGCCAGGGGTGTCTTTAGACTATGCGCGAGATCAGCCAGGGCATGGCGGTAACGAGTCTGTTGAGTATGTTCGTGTTCCAACAGGCCATTGATGTTATCCGTGAGGCGTAAAATTTCCGTTGGATAATTTTGGGTGATGCGATCCTGTTTGCCGGATTCGATGGCGTTGAGTTCGCCCACCACACGACCCAAAGGTTTTAAACCCCATACCAATATAATAATTTGTACCAACAATAAAATCGCGGCCAGGCCTATCAACCAGCCCCACAAGGTCGTGCGGTAGTCACTGATTTGCTGATTGAAAGTGGCCATGTCGCTGATGACGTTAAAGGTCAACGGCACGGGTTCCTTCTCGGTATACCAGTTAATACCGTAACTCTTTAAATAGAATTCCTCCTGGTTGAGGTTGACTTTGGTGACACTCTGCTCACCGGCGGGCAGAATCAGCGGTTTGGGAATTCTTACGCCAACAGTGGACAGTGACTTCCACACCACTTTGCCTTTGGCGTTAACGATGATGGCGTACAGGCCGGAACTGGGCAGACTGAATTTGGTTTCCAGTAAGCGTGAGGGCATGTCGATGTCCTCATCACTCTTAACTTCCGTGCTGGCTAATAACAAGGTCAGTTGTGTATTGAGATTTTCCCGCAGGCCGATGTCGGCGCTTTCGTAAAAGGCCTCGTCGAGAGTATACCCGGCCAGGACAATAAACACGGCCAGCACCACACTGGCGGCAACGATGAGGCGGGCACGCAGTGAATTCATGAACCCGAGTCACATAAGGTGAATCGGTAACCTCGACCTCGCAGCGTTTCGATGGGTTTGAGCGTGTTATCCGGATCGAGTTTGCGCCGTACCCGGCCGATGATGACTTCCATGACATTACTATCGCGATCCTCGTCGTGAGGGTAGAGATAATCATTGAGATTGTCTTTGGAGATCACCTTATCGTGATTGCGCATGAGATATTCGATCAGGCGATATTCAAAGGTCGTGAAGTCGACATGTTGGCCGTTGAGTTGCACCCGTTGGCTGCTCAAGTCCAGCACAATCGGACCGCACTCGATAGCTTGTTGGGTTTTACCACTGGCGCGGCGCAGTAAGGCCTTGACCCGTGCCAGTAATTCTTCCATTTGAAATGGCTTGGCCAGGTAGTCATCGGCGCCGGCCTCCAGACCGTCGACCTTATCCTGCCAGCGATCGCGTGCGGTCAGGATCAGGATCGGCAGAGTATGACCCTTGTCGCGCAATTGTTTGATCACATCCAGTCCGGAAATGCCCGGCAGGCCGATGTCCACGATCGCAACGTCGATGGGGTATTCCTGCGCGAAGAACAGACCTTCTTCACCCTCACTGGTTTCGTCGACCATGTAGTCCTGTTGTTTGAGTTTGCCGGCGATCTGTTCCCGAATGCCGACTTCGTCTTCAATGATGAGAATGCGCATGTTCAGTGTGCCGAGAGGACGTTGCCGTTATTGCCATCGATGGTGACGATGTGCATACCGCCCTTGCTGTCCAGCACCTTCACTCGGTAGACCGGTGTCGAATCTTGATTGGATAAGGAAACATTGATGATTTTTCCGGGGTACTGGGATGCCGCAATGCTTGCGGCCTGGGATTTTGAGATGGCGGGTTCAGCCGATACCGCCAGTGTCGAGCCGAGTAATACGCTGAGCAGACCAATAATCAGAAGCAGACGTTTCATCGTGGTTATCCGCACAAGTAAGAAAGGCATAAGCATACAACGGGTGGCGTGGAAGGTAAATCAAACGGGCCGCAATGCGGCCCGTTTATATTACCCATTGTGGACACTCATGCTTAATGAATGACAACCGCAATACCCAGCGGGGGTGCGATATAAAATCCACTTAGACTGATATGACTGCCATGGCCGTAGTAGTGGTTATGTTGTTGCCGGTAATAACCATAATGATGTCCGTGCTTATGCTTATGCTTATGCTTATGCTGCGGCCGACCGTAGTGATGACCCCTACGGTCGTGTTTGCTATAGCCGCCATGCTTACCATGATCACGGTACTGGTCTCCGCGATGCTCGCTGCGCTGACGATCGTGGTGGCGGTTTCCTCCGTGCTCGGAATGGTGTGGTTGCGACTTGAACAGGTCACCACTATGACGGCCGCCATCTGCGCTTGCGAAAGCGGGTAAGCCGGCCAGGCCAAGAGCAGCGAGAGTAATTGCCAGGGTCTTCGTGATTCGGTTTTTCATAATACACCTCCGGTGTTGTTGCTTTTCAGCGTTGACGGGGTACAGACTACGGGGGTGTGGATGAATACCAACTGAATGATGCGCGATATTTAACTTGTTGATAAACAAATAGAAAAACATGCTGGTGTAACACGATATGAGTTTTCCTGACTACCAGGGTCACTCCCTGGTGAATTTAATGGCCTCCTTGCGCGAGCGCTTTGGGGATCAGCACGGTGACTATGTGCCGCTTAAGACCGCGCAGCTGGATCTGGCGGAGTATGATCAGATTGTGTTGCTCGTGATTGATGGTCTGGGTTTCCACTATTTACAAGAGAGTCAAAGCTGGCTCAAACACCATTGCCTGCAGGACTTGACCTCGGTGTTTCCCTCCACCACGGCCGCCAGTATCACCACCTTCCTCACCGGCGTCGCGCCCCAACAACATGGCCTGACCGGCTGGTTTACCTATTTGTCGGAACTGCAGCAGGTAACGACCGTGTTGCCCTTCACGCCACGCGGTAGCAACGACTTACTCAGCGAGCAGGGACACGATATCGGTAAACTTTACGGCCATCCGATCTTTTTTGACCAGTTGAGTAGCGAAAGTTATGTCGTGTCGCCGCACTGGATCCTGAACACGGACTTTAATCGTGCGCATACCGGCAAGGCGAACACGCTGGGTTACGACACGCTGGATGAAATGTGTGGTGCGATAACCCATTTGCTCACCAGTGGTGCCAGGCAAAAATACATTTACGCCTATTGGTCAGAGTTTGATCATCTTTCCCACGTGCATGGCAATGGCAGCCAACAGGTCAAACAGCATTTTGCGCAACTGAGCACGGCGCTGGATCGCATGCTGAAACAGAGCCGCGGGCGTCGCTCGCTGATTTTAATTACCGCCGATCACGGCTTCATCGACACCACGCCGGATAAAATGATCACCGTTAACGATCATCCGCGTATGCACGAGTGTCTGCGCCTGCCCCTGTGTGGTGAGCCGCGCACCGCCTATTGCTATTTACATCCCGACAAGCAGGAACAGTTTTGCGATTACGTCAACAGTGAGTTTTCCGACCGGCTTGAGCTAATGGACAGCCAGGCGCTGATCGAGCAAGGGGTGTTTGGCCTGGGTGAACCGCATCCGGATTTGCTCAACCGGGTAGGGGATGTGACCTTGATCATGAAAGACAACTACGTGGTCAAGGACTGGCTAGAGACAGAGAAACGTTTTTTTCATTATGGGGTGCATGGCGGCGTTAGTGATCTGGAAATGTTTGTGCCGCTGGTGGTGTTGCAGGCCTAATAGGATCACTGAGTTAACTGATCACGCCGACTCGCCTGATACTTGGCCGGATTGATGTGGCGCAGAAACCGGTTCTGTACCTGCCAGACTTCTTCATCGTTCAGCGCAGTCAGCAAATTGAGCTTACCCTTGTCAATCAATGCCACCAGCAGGCCATCGCGATACATGATGTGCAGGGTATGGCGGGTGGGGAGTTTTTTGCCGGGGGTGATCACGCCCGCCAGATTCAAGGGGTCGCAGGCGTTGATAATACAGAAGCGCTCCTGTTTGGCATCGCGTTGGTTGCGCAACGGCGCGATGGCCTCGGGCAGGGCAAATTGTTCACCACTGAAGCCCGCGACGAAACGCCCGCCACGGATCTCGCCTCGGGCCTCCAGGCGGCGTAATTCATAATGTAGTTCACGCCAGCTGGCCTGGATGTTTTCCCGTTCCAACATCGTCCGAAAGACCACCCCATAGCGTTTTAGCAATACCCGTGCGATATGCGCGACCGAGGATTCTGGTTTGTCGCTGTGTTTGCTTTGCACCAGGGACCAGCGCCCGGCGTTATGTAACAACTGACTGTTCACACGCGCGGCGTGGCGGCGCTGTGCCGATTTTTGCGCTGGCGCGATCAGGGCGCGCAGGCCGGTAAAGCTGTCCGCGCTCACAATACCGTTGGCGGCCAGTTCGGCGAGGGCGTCTTCGAGTTGGGTGGCAAGCAATTCCACCTGGGCCTGTAATTCATCGTAGAAACAAGCACCGTTTTGTTGCAGCACCTGCAATACGCTTTGTGCATGGCTGGATAAAGTTGCGTGCTGGGGTGCGCGCAGCCAGTGTTGCTGGTGGGCGCGCGGCAACAAACAGATGGCGGTATTGCGTAACAGCGTGCGGCGTTTTTGACTGTCCTGTTCGGCCTTATGCTCGACAATCCGCCGCCAGGTGATGCGGCCGGTATTGCAGAGCTGATCCAGGTACTGCGGCAGGTAAAGCTGCATGCGCACCGGCAGGATATCCTTCTCCCAACTCAAGGCTGGGATCGCAAAGCCTTCCAGTTGTTCGATGACAGGTAACAAGGCATCGGCGCCTTCAACAGGATCGGTGACGTGTTGCCATTGAAACAAAAAGCGCATGAAGGCCTGGGCACTGACCGGTTCGATCTGTTTGCGCAGGTTCTGGATCGTATAGCGGTTGATACGCGCCAGCAGCGCACGCTCACACCATTGCGTCTCGCCCGTTGCTTCGAACTCCCCTTGCATCACAAAGCCTTCGTTTTGTAAAGCGGCCAGGCATTGTTCGATCTGGGCTGAGGGCAAAGCAAAATCTCGGGCCAGGCGGGTGACGCTGATAGGCCCCAGGCACTCAAGACGCGACTTGAGTAACTGGTTTAAAGCCTGATCATGTTTGCAGTCTATATATATAGGTATCACCGGAATGGCCGGTTGCAAGGTCGCGTCCGGATAGAGCTGGCGATGTTCATGCAGGCGTTCCGCGCATACCCAATGGGATTGGTTATTTAGGCTGACATGGGTCACGCGTTGTTCCTGCGCCAGTTGCTGCAACAGTTTCATCTCTTGTGGAGGTATTTCGTTTTTACACAAAAAGCCCAGTTGTACCAGTGCGTCATAACACTCATCGGCATCTCGCCAGCTGGGCCAGGCCTGTTCACGCACCAACTTGATCGCGGTGGGACTCAGTGTCGCCAGTTCGTTGGCCATGCGCGGATCGGCATACCGGCGTTGGCTGATATTTTGTGTGCGTCGTTCTTCGGCGGGGGCATCATCCAAAAAGGCGTAGGGGCGGGCGGTCAGGATTTCTCCGCACAGCGCTGAAGGCCCGGCCAGATCCCGACAATGGATTTTCACTTCGCTGTTTTCGATGCGCCGATACAATTGTTCCAGGCCATCGATGTCCATGACCTCATGCAAGCAGTCATAGAGGGTTTGTTGCACCAGCGGATGATGCGGGATTTCCCGATCACCACGTATATTTTCCAGGCAGGCCAGTTGATCCGGAAACACCACGGCAATCAGGTCTTCGGCATTGCTGCGTTGAAACTGGGCCGGGACCCGTTTGCCGTTGCGATTGCGTGGCACCGCCAGGCTGATGTTGCAGTTCCAGCGCCAGTGGGTGGCAAACATCGGCGCATCCAGCAAGGCCTGGGTCAGTACCTGGCGCAGGCTGTTGCTATGCAAATAATGCTGTACTTCTTCCAATGGAAAACTGTGGGTCGGGCCTAAGGACAATACAATTGTGTTATCGGTGGCGGCGGCCTGGAGTTCAAAATTAAACTGTCGGCAAAAGCGTTTGCGTAGCGCCAGTCCCCAAGCGCGGTTAATCCGACTGCCATAGGGGGAGTGAATCACCAGGTGCATGTCGCCGACTTCATCGAAGAAGCGCTCGAAGATAATGTTCTCGTGATCCGGCAGCACGCCGAGGGCAGCGCGTGCGCTCGCTAAATAATTTGCCAGCTCCTGTGCGGCGGTGTCGTTTAAATCATATTCTTTTTTTAAATAATCCAGCGCATGAGGAATGTCCTGGCTGAGTTGCACACTGGTGTTGTCGATTAAGGTTGAAATGGCGACGGACAATTCATCGCTGCGCCCTGGGGCCTCGCCAAACCAGAATGGAATATTCGGCGGTTGCCCGTGGGCATCTTCGACAAAGACCTTGCCGGATTCGATTTTTAAAATACGATACGAGGTATTGCCCAGTTGAAAGATATCCCCGGGTAAACTCTCAAAGGCAAAGTCTTCGTTCAAGTTGCCGACAAAGGTGCCGGCCGGTTGCATGACCACGTCGTAATCGAAATGATCCGGAATCGCACCGCCATTGGTGATCGCCACCAGACGCGAACCGCGCTTGGCGCGCAGGCGATCATTGACGATATCGCGATGCAAATAGGCACCACGCCGACCCCGCGCAGTACTGTAACCGTCGTTGAGCATCTTGATCACGGCATCGAAATCGCTACGGCTCAACTCGCGATAGGGCCAGGCGCTGCGAAACAATTCATACAGCTCACTACCACTGCATTCCTCGGCGGCGATTTCGGCGACGATGTGTTGCGAGAGTACATCCAACGGAGCGGGTGGGATGCCGATGGCATCGAGTTGTTGATGTTTGATGGAATGCAACAGGGCCGCGCATTCTAATAAATCATTATGCGAGAGCGGAAAAATCCGTCCCTTGGGGGTTTTATTCACCGCGTGACCGGAACGGCCGACCCGTTGCAAGAACGTCGCGATCCCGCGCGGCGATCCGAGCTGACATACCAGGTCGATATCACCCACATCGATACCCAGCTCTAATGACGCCGTCGCCACCACGGCGCGCAGTTGGCCGCTCTTGAGTTGTTGTTCCGCCTTCATGCGATGTTTACGCGACAGGCTGCCGTGATGGGCCGTGACGTGTTCTTCCCCAAGACGCTCCGCCAGATGATGGGCGGCGCGTTCAGCCAGGCGGCGGGTGTTGACAAAGATCAAGGTGGTGCGATGGGTCTCCACCAAATGACACAGGCGATTATAGATTTCATCCCACACCTCATTGGCCATCACCGCTTCCAGGGGCGAATCCGGTAACACGATCTGCAAGTCCCGCTCACGCACGTAGCCGGTATCGATAATATTAATCGGTGCACGGTCGTTACCGATTAAATAGTGCGC
>Ga0316188_10001141_pt1 | contig 12467 bp, 8 predicted proteins | sample Phiworburrow1_MG_FD_204933 | JGI IMG/M metagenome (GOLD analysis project Ga0316188, IMG submission 204933) | Coastal sediment microbial communities from Maine, United States - Phippsburg worm burrow 1 | ecosystem: Environmental > Aquatic > Marine > Coastal > Sediment | place: USA: Maine...
CACAGGCCAACGAAATGACCATGGAGGAGGCCGGCCGCGTGCACATGGAATGGACGCCGCGCGGCTGGATGAAGACCGAGCCGGACCTGCTGATTTTCGAGCAGCACCTGTACCTGCGGCAGCCCGGATACGGGACCAGTTACGTCACCGGTAAATACCTGCTGGAGCGCACGCTGGCTGACTATGCCAAGCAGCGCGAGGAGCAGGGTGAACCATTCTCACTGCGTGCATTTTTCGATGCGCTCAATGCCACCGACAGCATTCCCATCTCGATGTCGCGCTGGGAGATGACCGGGCAGGATGACGACATCAACTACCTGCTGACCACGGACTGACAGACCGAATCGGCCGGACGGACCGGCGGCACGGACCGGCCCCGGGCCGGTCTCAATGCCGTGCAGTTCGCAGAACGGCTATTCCGTGCCCGAGGCGGGCTTCCTGAACTTCAGCGTCCAGCGATCCGTGTTGCCGGTGACGGTCTTGCGGCCCACTTCGTAGCGCAGCTCGTCGTCCGGGCGGTAGTGCAGGTCGGAGAAATCCACCAGTTCAAAACCGGCGCCCTGGATCTCCTTGATGGCCAGTACCGGGTCGATGCGGCGGCGGTTCTCGGGGTTGTCGGGCTCCATGGGCCGGCGGCTGTGGTCCACCACGGCATAGATTCCACCGGGCTTCAGCGCGTCGTAAACCGCCTTATTCAGAGCCGCGCGGCCTTCCGCGCCGAAGTTATGGTAATTGCGGAAAGTGAACACGATATCGACATCCGTGATACCCAGCCCACCCATCTCCAGGGCATAGGTCCGTGAGCCCTCCGGCCGGTAGATCTTGGCGTCCTCCGCCAGCACACCGACCTTGTCGAAACCGGCTTTGTCGAGCAGGTTTGCCTTGACGGAGCCGGTGCCGAGCGCCACGTAGAACTCCCCGTTCTCAGCCAGCACCGGTGCCAGCAGCTTCGTATACCAGCCGCCTCCGGGCAGTAACTCCACGACTTTCATATCGTCACGCAGACCGAAAAACCCGAGGGTTTCGACCGGCTTGCGATTGGCGTCGCGGTCGATTTCCCCGGTGGTGCGGACATCGGACTGCATGGCGGCCTTGAGCTTCGCCTCCACCGCGTCGAAGTCTTCTGCCAGGGCGGCGTAGCTGCAGCTGGCGAGAAGCAGTGCGAGAAACAATCTGTGCATGGATGGATCCTCCAAAAAATGTGGGGCGTCCCGCGCAGGGGACCAAAAAAATCAGTGTGATGGTAACCGCTCATACCGTGAACTGAAAGCACGGGAATTTCTTGGCGGTCGCATGCCGTTACACCATCTGGCCAACGCAAGCAAGGATCCTCGCGGCGGCTTGACCCTCAGCCTGCGATCAGCCGCAGGTATTCCTTTTCCGTAACGATATCGCGATTGTCCTCGACGTGGTCGAGCCAGGTCATGCCTTCGAGGTGATCGTTTTCATGCAGGAAAACCCGCGCCGCAAAGCCGCTGAATTCCCTTTCGACTGGCTCGCCATCCAGCACTTGGTAGCGCACCCGGATGGCGCTGGGCCGCGGCACCCGGCCGCGGATACCCGGTATGCTCAGGCAGCCCTCCCAGTCCTTCTCCAGTTCCTCCGAGACCCACAAAACTTGCGGGTTGATCACTGCAAGTGGCTCCATTTCCGGTGCGTTCGGGTAGCGGGGGGTCGGCCTGATGCTGAGGATGAACACGCGACGCGACACGTAAATCTGTGGCGCCGCGATGCCCGCGCCGTTCGCTTCCCGGCTGGTGGCGAACAGGTCATCGACCAGCTCCCTGACTCCCTGGTCGATTGCGGTCACGGGCTCCGCGACGCGGCGCAGTGCCGCGTGCCCCAGTTGGGCAATCTGGAAAATTCGGCCCATTTCAGTCTCTCTTTGGAATATTCATGGCCATCTATTCTACAGCTCGTCCCTGGGCAACATGCAGTCAGGGCTCTTTTCTGCAACCTTGGCCGATCCCATTCAAACCTCGAGGAAAGGAATCTGTCTATAATCTAGGGGACAGCCTTATGCTCACTCCGCGCGCCGGTACACGACGAATCGTTGGGAGAATCAGCATGAACAGAAGTCAAAGCAGTCCGTTGGGCCTATCCGGGAAAGAGTCCGGACAGGAGCGCACGTCCGCCGGCCGGCCTGCCACGCTGGATCGCCGGCTGGTCGACCAGCTTTCCAAAAGATTCGATTCCTCGCGCGTGCGGTTCACGCTGTGGGACGAGCCCGCCGTCAGCGCTGAGAACAGGGGGCTGCCCGTCACGCTCCGCTTCAGCGACCGTGGCGCCTTGCTCCAGCTTTTGACCTATCCGGAAGCGAATTTTGGTGACCTGTACAGTTCCGGGCGAATAACGGTCGACGGCGATCTGCGCATCGTGCTCGACGAGGCCTTCCGCCATGCCAGTCAGAATCCCGGGCTGTCACGGGTGCTCGCGCGACTGCGCGCGACTACGCCTGACCTGTCCGATTCGCGCCGCAATATTCATCACCACTACGACATCGGCAACGACTTCTACCGGCTCTGGCTGGACCGGGAGGCTCTGCAGTACACCTGCGCCTATTACGCCAACCCGGCGATGTCGCTGGACCAGGCCCAGCAGGCGAAAATGCATCACGTCTGCCGGAAGCTTCGGCTCGAATCGGGTGAGCACGTGGTGGAGGCGGGCGGTGGTTGGGGTGGTTTTGCTCTGTTCATGGCGAAGCATTATGGCGTGCACGTGCGCAGTTTCAACATTTCAACCGAGCAGATCGCCTGGTCTCGCGAATGGGCAAAAAGAGAGGAGTTGGCAGACCGGGTCGAGTTCGTCGAGGATGATTACCGCAACATATCGGGCCGCTACGATGCGTTCGTGTCGGTGGGGATGCTCGAGCACGTTGGTTTGGGCAATTACCGGCAACTCGGCGCCCTGATCAACCGTGTCCTGACAGCGGAAGGACGCGGCCTGGTGCACAGCATCGGCCGCGACCGGGTCATACCTCTGAATCCCTGGATCGCCCGCCGGATTTTCCCGGGTGCCTATCCTGCCACGCTACGCGAAATGATGGAAATTTTCGAGCCCAACGGCCTGTCAGTGCTGGATGTAGAAAACCTGAGGCTGCACTATGCGCGCACACTGGAGCATTGGCTCGAGAACTATGAAGCGCATGTCGACGCGATTCGGTCCCTGTTCGATGAAGCTTTTGTGCGCGCCTGGCGGCTCTACCTGGCCGGTTCCAACCGCGCCTTCGAGCATGGCACGCTGCAGCTGTTCCAGGTCCTGTTCAGCCGCTCCGGCATGAACGCGATACCCCGGACCCGGGCGCATCTTTACGCATCCGGTGACTGAGTACACGCAGAAGAGGGCCGCAATCAAGAAGCAGTGGCCGTCGGCGGGCGGACAGGTCCGGCTGGCCAAGGCCACGGTTTCCAATCTGTTCCGCTACCAGCCAACGTCCGGGTCTGCGCAACGTGTGTCGCTGGGCCAGTTCAATGAGGTCATCGCAATCGACAGCGCGGCGCAAACCCTCGACGTGGAAGGTCTGGCCACCTTCGAAACCATCGTCGCAAACACTCTGCCACGAGGTTATCTTCCTCCGGTCACGCCCGAACTGAAACACATCACCATCGGGGGAGCGACGGTTGGCATAGGCATCGAGTCGACGGGCTTCCGGCACGGCTTCGTCCACGACGCCCTGCGCGAAGCCGAAGTGCTGCTGCCGGGGGGCGACATCGTGACCTGCACTGCCGAAAATGAGCACGCCGACCTGTTCCATGCGCTGCCCAATTCCTACGGAACCCTGGGTTACATTCTGCGGGCCCGCCTGGCCCTGTTGCCGGCGCGGCCCTTCGTCCACCTGCGCATCGAGTGTTTCGACACACCCCGCGGCTACCTCGACGCCATGGAGCAGGCGACGACTCGACCCAACATCGACTTCGTCGAGGGACTGTTCTTCGAAGACCGCCGCTTTTTCCTGATGACCGGTCGCTTCACTGACGAGGTGCCGCAGGTTGACGATATCCTGCGTGACCACGTCTTTTACGAGCTGGTGCAGGCGCGCCGGGATATCTACCTGGCGACTGCCGACTACATATTCCGCTACGATCCGGAGTGGTTCTGGAATATTCCGAATACGCCGCTTTATGACCTGTTTCGCCGCCATGCGCCGCGGCGATTCCGTAACTCCGGCTTCTATACCCGCTATGCGGCCTGGAAGAACCGCTTGCGGGAGCATATGCCCGCGCGCCCCCCGCTGATGACGGAGCCGCTGATCCAGGATTGGGAAGTCCCCTGGGAAAAGGCCGGGGAATTGGTCGAATTCTGCCTGCGAGAGGTCGAATTGGATGGCCGGCCATGGGCTGCCGTCCCGATCTGCACGCCGCGGCAGCCGATGCTGTACCCGCTTGCGGCCAACCAACTCTATTTCAACCTGGGCTGTTATTGCCAGGTGCCCAAGGCAGTGGGGCGGGAACCCTACCATTACTCGAAAATCATGGATCGAAAGTGTTTCGAGCTGGGCGGCATCAAAATGCTCTACTCGTCGACTTTCCTGGACCCCGCCGAGTTCGACGCCCGCTTCAACGGCGCGGCCTACCGTGTACTGAAGGCGAAATACGATCCCCGCGGCAAGGCTCCCAGCCTGTATGAAAAGGTTACAGTAAACACGGTATGATGGCTCGCCACAGTTGCAACCCCGGCAGCGGCATGACGCGCGGAGCAAATCATGAGCGGTTCACTTCAAAGCCTGTTTAAGCGGATCAGGCGCAAATCGAGGGCATCGCTCGCAGCTCTGAGAGGCACCGACGCGGCTTACCAGGCCCGGCTACGCAGTGAGAGTGAGCAATTCGACCAGTGCCTCAATGTGCATGAATTGCCGGACATCTTTCATTACTGGTCCAACCGCTACCTGCTCCCGATGTTCCAGCCCTTTGGGTTTACGAGCCCGAACGACTTCTTCCTGAAGCAAGTCTTGCAGAGGTGCCGCCTCGCAGCGCCTTCGCCGGTCACGGTCGTCAGCGTTGGCGCCGGCAACTGTGACCTCGAGATCGAAATTGCGGAACAGTTGGCGGCCGCGGGCCTGCACAATGGACGCATCGACTGCATCGAAATCAACGCCAACATGATCGATCGCGCCAGGGCACGCCTCAAGGGGTCGCCGGCTGCCGCACAGGTCAACTTCCTGCAAGAGGACTTCAACCGCTGGCGGCCGCGCGATGGGTCGTATGACATCATCATGGCTAACCAGTCTTTGCACCACGTATTGGAACTCGAACATCTGTTCGACTCGATCCGGTCTGGACTAAAAGAGGACGGCCTGTTCCTCACCTCCGACATGATCGGCCGTAATGGCCACCAGCGCTGGCCAGAGGCGCTGACCATGGTCGAGCGCTTCTGGCAGGAGTTGCCTGATGCGTATCGCTACAATCAACTGATGCTGCGGCAGGAAGACAGCTACATCAATCACGACTGCTCGACCGCCGGCTTCGAAGGTATTCGCGCCCAGGATATCCTGCCGCTGCTGATTGAAGGCTTTCACTTCGAAACCTTCATTCCCTACGGCAATATCATTTTCACATTCGTCGATCGGCCGTTCGGCCACAATTTTGATGCCGCGGCCGAGTGGGACCGGGACTTCATCGACCGCGTGCACGCGGCCGACGAGGCGGCCATGCTTGACGGCTCGATCAAACCGACCTCGATGATCGCTGTGATGACCTTGAAGCGATGCGAGACTCGCCTGCGGGACCCGAGACTCACGCCACGTTTCTGCGTGCGGCAGACGGATTGATTCGTGATTTCTAACCCAACTTGTCCAACGCCGCCTTGACTCGCCCCGGGGTCATCGGCAACTCGAATAGCCGCACCCCGACGGCATCGAAGATCGCATTGGCGATGACCGCACCCATCGTGATGATGGCGGGTTCGCCGCCGCCGTGTGGTTCAGGGTCCTGGGAGTCGATCAACACGGTTTCTATCTCGGGTAGCCCGGAGAAACGCGGCAGCTCGTAGCGGTCGAAGTTGAGATCCAGGATTTCGCCGCCCCGAAAGTGCTGCTCTTCCGTCAGCGCGTAGCCGAGCCCCATGGTGATGCAGCCTTCCATCTGGATGGTCGCCCCGGCCGGATTCACGACCAGGCCCATGTCCTGCGCACACACCACCCGCTTGACGCTGACTTGGCCACTTGAACGGTCTACTTCCACTTCGGCCATGGTGGCCACGACCGTGTCCGCATCGATACCACAGGCTACGCCCACGCCCTGTCCGCCAGACCCGGCGCCGGGCTTCCAGCCGAACTGTTCCGCGGCAGCTTTCAGGACCCCCAGGAATTTCGCCTGGGTGCAATGCTGCAGACGAAAGGCCAGCGGATCGATCCCGGCTGCATGGGCCATGATGTCGATGTGCTGTTCCCGCGCAAAGGCATTGGTATTGGCCGCCGGCGCCCGCCACGCGCCGGTTGCGAACGGGTGTGATCCCGGTGGGCCGCCCCAGCCGCGGCTGTGCGCCACGGTTCGGTGATGTGGAATTTCGTAAGGTTGTTCGCTGCCCCGTGCGCCCGCATAGTAAACGCGGTAGTCCCAGAACGCCGGCGCCCCGTCCGCCGTCAACCCGGAACGGATCTTGACGATGGCCGCCGGACGATAGGCATCCCAGAAGAACTCATCCTCACGTGTCCAGAATACCTGCACCGGCCGGCCCACGCTCCTGGCCAGGCGGGCCGCCTGTACGCCTTGGCCGCTGCGGCCTTTTCCGCCGAATCCGCCACCTACGAACGGTGTGATTACCCGCACCTTGTCCTCCGGCAGACCCAGCACCGACATCAACTGCTCGCGCAATCCAAACGGGCTCTGGGTAGACGCCCAGACGGTCATCCGGCCGTCTTCCATGCTGGCCACCGCTGCGTGCGGCTCCATCGGCGCATGAGCGACATAGGCGTTGAGGTAAGTCTCCTCGAACACCTGCGCGGCCAATTGTTCGCCTTTCGCCAGGTCGCCGCCGGCGGCCACCGGGTCACCTTGCGGCGCCATGCCCATCAGGTGTTCGTAAACGGTGCGGTCGTCGAACGTCGCCTTGGGTACGGCGTATTTCGCCTGGACCAGCGCATGCGCACGATCCGCCACATCCCGCTGTTGGTGCAGGACGGCCACCAGGTCGCCGTCCTGCACGACGCGCACGCCGTCCATTGCAGCCGCGGCCGAGGTGTCGAGCTGTTCGAGCGTTGCACCATGTGCCGGCGGACGCAGGATGCGTGCATGCAGCATGCCCGGCAGGCGGATGTCGGCTGCATACTCGGCCTGCCCGGTGACCTTCTCGAGGGCGTCGCGCCGTGTTAAGGAGTTCCCCATGACCTTGAAGTTCGCTGCCGTCTTGGTTGGAGCTGCGGTGGTCACGTCCCGGGCGATGGCCCGGCCCTTGGTCAACGCGGCATAGGAAATTGCACGGGTCCGGTCGGTCCGGTCGAATACCATACCTTCCGCCACTTCCAGCCTCTCGAGCGGTACGCTCAGCTGCTCGCCGGCGAGTTCGAGCAATACGCGCCGCGCCTGCGCCCCGGCGGCGCGCAGTTCGGGGCCGAAGACGCGCGTGGTGAGTGAGCCCCAGGTCCCGCGGTCGAACGGGCAGCGGTCCGTGTCGCCCATCACCATGTCAATCATCCCGACCGCTACGTCGAGTTCGTCGGCAAGCATCTGTGGCAGCGAGGTGATCACGCCCTGTCCCATCTCTATCTTGCCGGTGAAACAGGTCACCCGGCCGTCCTCGCCGATTCGCAGGTAGGCATTGAATGCCGGCTCAGAGGGCAGCGGCGTTGGGGATGCTTCGGCCAGGGTGAAGCGCGGCAGCGTGGTGAACAGAACGACGACACCGCCGCCAACCCGTTTCAGGAACTCGCGTCGATCCAGAGTGCCGGGCGTCGCGGGCTGCATTTCGTCTATCGGATCATGTGGGTGCATGGTTGCCTCCGGTCACGCTGACGAATTCCGGGCGACGGACCGAACCGCCTCCAGGATTCGCTTATGCGCGCCGCAGCGGCACAGATTGTTGTCCAGTCCGCCGATGATGTCAGCGTCGCTTGCCGAGGGATTCCGGTTCAGCAGATCAACAGCCGCCATGATCATGCCGGGCGTGCAGTAGCCGCATTGCAGAGCATCATGCTCCGCGAAGGCTTGCTGAACGGGATGCAGTTGCTCACCTGCTGCCAGTCCCTCGATGGTGGTCACGGTCTTACCCGCGACGTCCGAGATGGAGTAAAGGCACGCTCTTGCGGCCTGGCCGTCGACCAGCACCGTGCAGGCACCGCACAGCCCCTCGCCGCAGCCATACTTCGTGCCCGTCAGTGCCAGCTCCCCGCGCAGAATCCACAGCAGCGGTCGGTCGGGCTCTGTTTCGAGCCGTGCCGCTTTGCCGTTAAGGGTAAATTCAATGATCTGCTTCATACGGCCAGCCTGCCAAAGTCATACATGGCACCTGAGCCTACGACTGATTCGAAATTCCTGCAAGCCAGGGATCGGAAGGCAGGGGTGGAGCTTATGCCGCTTCTGGTTCCTGCCTCAATGCCTCTTCTGGTTCCCCCGGCTGTTTCCGCGATTCGGGTTTTGGCCTGGGCCGCGGTCCTGCCGGCCGACGCCCTGCGCCATACCCCGGTTTGCCTGCGGGCGGTCGGGTGCGGCGCGCATCTGGCGCTGTTCAGGTGCCCGGGCAGGGGCTGCGTTTTGTGGGGGCCGCGGCGCGCGCTGCCGTTGCGCTACTGTGCTGGAGCGTTGTGGCTGGTGCGGCATGGCACGCGTTTCGGTCGGAACCGGCTGCAGTCGGTGCTTGGTCTTGCTGCGGGCCGGCTGCGGTGCGCGGTCAGCCGAGGTGCGGCGGTATTGCGCCGAGCCACCCGGTACGGTCGCAGGCTGCGTTGTCTGACGTCGATCCTGGCGCTCATTCGCAATGGTGCGGGGCGGACGGCTTGGCGCCTCCTTTGCTGGCTTGACTGGCCGACTCATGGCTTGATCCTTGGCCTGCTGGGCATTTCTGCGCCCGGCGTTGGGCGGGGCGAGCCGCTGGCTTGGCTGGTTTCGCTTCTGCGCCGGCGTGGTCGCCCTGGCGCCGCGTTCCTGCGCTGTCTGCAACCGGGGCTGGGCCTTGGCTTTGCGATAGACCTTGCCGCTGCTGTCGGCCACCATCAGGCTGCGCGCGGCGGCCTGGTTGGTGTCGCGAACCTGGGCCTTGAGGCGCAGGTCCGCGGGTGTGACACGGTCGTTGCGATTGCGCCCACCGGTTACGTCTCCGCTGCGCTGCGGGTTGCGATAAGCCTGGCCACCGGCGAAGGCGCCGTTGCGTCCCGCGCCGCCTTGGCCGGGCTGCGGGCGCTGGTGGCGGTCGCGTGTATCGGTTACACGGGCCCGCTGACCGGGGTCGCGGTACAGGTTTTCGTTGCGGCCGCGGTAACCGTCGCGGTATGCCCGGTGACGGGGTTGCGGGTGGCGGTCATGTGCGTAGCGGTGGTGACCATAGGGCGTCGGCCGGGGACGGTAACCCCGCGGCCCCCAGTAACCGTAGTGGCGGTGATGCCAGGGGTAAGGCTGATGCCAGTAGCCGCCACTCCAGTAGCTGGCATAGAACGGACCCCAGCCCCAGCCCCAGTTCCAGCTCAGGCCGAAGCCCCAGCCGCTCCAGGGGTTGTAACTGACGTGGAAACCCCAGGTGCTGGGACGCGGATAATAGTAGTAGGGGGAGACCCAGGGCCGATAGTACCAGCCGGTCCCGTACACCACGGTGCCGTGGTACACGTAACTGCCGAGGTAACCCGGCGTATAGCCGACATAGACCACATCCGGCGTGCTGTCATAAATGTACACGTACTTGACGTGGTAGACGGGTGAAGTCGGTGCGATCCGGCTGACGGATTGCGGCCGCCAGGCCGATACCTGCCAAGGGCCGTTGGGGTTGTCGGACACGTACCAGACGCCGTCCTCGACCAGGTAGTACTGGCGGTCCGATTGAAGCACCGTGGCGCCGGTGTTGGCCGCGTATTCCAGGTCGGTGCCGTCCACCGGCCGGAAGTCGGGTTCACCGTCATAGCTGACGTCGACCTCGGCCGGGCCGCGCGCCACGGCGGCCGTTTGCGGCACCTGGGCCTCCAGCGCGGCCTCGGTGGCTTCCTCCGTGCCGGCGACATGTACGCGGGCGTCCGCCTGGCTGGAGTTGCGGGGGATTTCGGCGAAGGCCGGTGGCAGTTGGTCGGCTGCCCGGTAAGTCCACGGTCCCTCCAGTGAAGCGGCCTGGTACCAGCGGCCGGCCAGCACGATGTAAAACTGCTGCGAGCCGACGTGCATGAACACGTCGTCGTCCGAGTTCTTAAGCACCAGCAGATCGTCCACCAGGGGTACGAACGCGGCGGGCCCCTCGGTGACGATCAGTTCCGTGGGACGCGTGGCGACGATGATTTCCGGTGCATTCGCCGCGGTCACCGGCTCAGCCGGCGCCCCGGCTGACGCGGTGTCCTCATCCGGCTTGACCATGGCCGCAATCCCTTGCGGGGGAGCGGCTTCGAAGCGGTACGGACCGGTGGCCCGGTCGGCGCGGAACCAAACGTCGTTGGCCACGTTGAGGTAATAATGCATGCCATCCGAAAGCAACGGATAGGGCGTATTGATCACCGCCTGGTACGGGCTGTTCTCGACATCACGCAGTACCGGATCACCGTCGAGCGTGACCAGCAGCGCAGGATGATCGCGATACACGATCTGCGGCGGCGCCGTGTTCAACTGCTGCAGCGACTCCTGTTCCGCGGCTGCGCTCTGCAGGCCCGCTTCGAGTTGGTCCAGCGAGAAGTCGAGGTTCCAGCCGGGCGACTGAGCTGCGAGGGCAGTCGCCAGCTTATCCTGCAACTCGTCCGTCCCATCCGGGAACCGGGTTTGCGTGAGCTTCAGAGCGGTTGGCTGAACTATGCGATTCTTGCGGTCGATGGTGACACTGGATTCCAACCAACCCGCTCCGAACACGGGTTCCGCATCGGCCGTGGACCGATAGGCCAGGGCAGCGCGATAGCGAACGGTGTTGCCTGAGATGCCGTCCACCTGCAGCGGGTAGATCGTCACCAGGCCGTCGTCCACGGGCAGCGTACGCGGCCAGCCGTCGTCTTGCGCCAGTGCCGAGGACAGGCCCAGCGCCAGGGCGCACGCCAAACATATGCCTTGCCAGTATCTGTTCATGTCCAGGTCCTTCCCGGCCAACTACCGGGGCTTCCGCGATACGCGGCAGCCCGCATTTGGACTGCTACGATTGAACTATAAACAGAGTTGGCTGAACGTACGGTGAATGCGCAATTGCAGGCACATTCGGGCATCGCTGCCGGCATTCGGGTTATAGTCGACGCCACCTGCGTGAAAACAAGAACAACGCTGGAGGCTTCATGACAACCTGGTTTCGCCGTTTTCTCCTCCCCGGGTTCGTATTCCAGTCCATGTGCATCGCCGGTGGCTACGGTACCGGGCGCGAGTTGGTGGAGTTTTTCCTGCTGTTCGGTCCGGCCGGCGGATTGCTGGGGATGCTGCCCGCCACCCTCATCGTCAGTGCCGGCTGCATCGTGGCTTTCGAGCTGGCCCGGATGACCCGGACTTATGACTACCGCAGTTTCCTGCAGGTGTTGCTGGGCCGGGCCTGGTTCCTTTACGAAATTGCCTACCTCTTCTCCATCCTGCTGGTCCTGGCCGTCATCGGCTCGGCGACCGGGGCGCTGTTCGTCGAAACCTTTCATACGCCGGGCTTCGTCGGCACCGGCCTGCTGTTGGCGGTTATTGCCTTTTTGGCATTCAAGGGCACGCGACTGATCGAAGGCGTGCTGTCGGCCTGGTCGTTCGTGCTATATGGTGTCTACTTGACGGTGTTCGTGCTGAGCGTGCACGTATTTGGTCCGATGATCCGCGAAGCCCTGATCACCTGGCCCGTTGAGCCCGGCTGGTTCCTCACCGGATTCCGTTACGGGGTGCTGCAGATGGCGCTGGTCCCGGCGGTGCTGTTTTCGACCACGTATTTCACGGGCCGGCGCGACGCACTGATCGCCGGCGCGCTCACTGGCCCGATCCTGATGATTCCCGCGGCGCTGTTTTACTTCGCGATGCTGGGGCACTACCCCGATATCGTTGAGCAGCCGGTGCCGGTCAACCACATCCTGGGAGATTTGGGTTCACGGTTTCTGGTCTTTGCCTTTCCGATTGTTTTGATTGGAACGTTTATTGAAACCGGCACGGGCATGATCCACGCCTTCAACGAACGCCTCGCCAGCGGCTTCAGCTCGCTCGGCAAGACGCTGCCGACATGGGCGCGCCCGGCCATCGCGGTCGGCCTGCTGCTGAGCGCATCGCTGCTGTCGCGGCTGGGCATCATCGACCTGATCGCGATCGGTTACGGCGCCATGACCTGGGTGTTTATCGGCGTGCTGGCCATTCCCTTGCTGACCATCGGCGCCTGGAAGGTGTTCGGGCCGTCGCGTGCAAAGCCAG
>Ga0316188_10001142_pt1 | contig 12464 bp, 8 predicted proteins | sample Phiworburrow1_MG_FD_204933 | JGI IMG/M metagenome (GOLD analysis project Ga0316188, IMG submission 204933) | Coastal sediment microbial communities from Maine, United States - Phippsburg worm burrow 1 | ecosystem: Environmental > Aquatic > Marine > Coastal > Sediment | place: USA: Maine...
GCGCGAGTTACTATGGAATAGGTGAGCTCCAAAGCCTGCTGGAACACACCCACAAGTTTGAGTCGCGCTACGATAACACCCTGCTCGGAGGTGGTAACGTGAATGAAATTATCGCCCAAAGGTCTCCCGCAAGACACGCAGAAGATGTTCGAATGCCCCTGATATTGTTCCAGGGTCTAAATGACAAGGTCGTCCCTCCCGAGCAGTCGGAGAACATGTACAACATATTATTGAAGCAAGGCCTGCCGGTTGCGTATCTTGCTTTTGAGGGAGAGGGTCACGGCTTTCGTAATGCACAAACCATTGCTACCAGCCTGGAAAGCGAACTGGCTTTCTATGGCCGAATTCTCGGCATCGCCGTGGCTGGCGACCTGCCCGAGGTGGCGATCCAGAATATGCCTGCACACTGAGGCGACCTGATCTAATTTTATGAAATTCTTTCGGCTCATAATTTTGCTGACACTGGCACTGTGTTCCGCGGCTCACGCCGAGGTGACGTTTTCCGTGTCTGGCGTAGAAGGAGCGGAAAAAGAAAACGTGGCGGCCTACCTGAAGGCAGGCTCTTACCGTCCGGGCAAAAACCCAACTGATCTTCGGCTTGCCAGGCTGTTGCAGCGAATTGAAAAGGACGCCAGCTCGGCCCTGGAGCCTTTCGGCTATTACACGCCCGTTATCACCAGTGAACTGACCCGGGATGGTGATGATTTACGGGTCAAGGTGAATATCGACCCGGGCGACCCCACCCTGTGGCAAATGCTCGAAATACGGGTAAACGGTAGCGGCAAAACCGAGCAGGCATTTCAGAACATTCTTTCCAGCCTGCCCATGCTGCCAGGCCAGCGCGCCCTGCACGACCAGTACGATCAAACCAAGAAGCGCCTGCGGCGCACCGCGTTGGACCTGGGTTACTTGAACGCCGAGTTTGAATCCAGCGAGATCTTGATTAACCCGGTTACACGCTCAGCGGATGTTCAGCTAATCCTGCAGACCGGAGACAGGTTTCACTTCGGGCCGTTGATCATCGACCAGGACGTGATTAACGATGAGCTGTTATCCCGTTACGTAAACATCACCGAAGGAGATCATTTCTCTTCCACCCGCTTGCTGATAGCCAAGCAAACACTGTACGCCACAGACTTTTTCAGCACGGTAGAGGTCAGTGCCGATCGCACAGACGCGATAGACGGCGTGGTTCCTGTACGTATCACCGCGGAAAAAGGCAAACGACACCGCTACGGGGTCGGCTGGGGTTACGGCAGTGACACCGGCTACCGGGTGAGCGGCAACTGGACCATGCGTCGGATAAATAGCTCCGGACACAGCCTGGCCTTTGACGCCCGCTATTCACCCATTACCTGGAACTTCAACTCAACCTACATCATCCCTATTGGCAACCCGGTTCTGGAACGCCTGGCGCTTAGCGCCGGCACCGTTGATGAAGACCTGGGAGATGCAAACAGCAAGCGCCTGTATACCCGGGCCACCCTTATTCGCGTTCCCGGGCAATGGCAGCGCCAGACAACGTTGAGTTTCCAGGACGAAACCTCAAACCTGGTGGACTACACCCGGCATGACCAGTACTGGGTTCCATCGCTGCGCATGATACGCACCTGGTCTGAAACCGGACTTGGCCTGGTCAACGGCTTCAAGATTCTCGGTGAATTCCAGGCCTCCGGTACCGGCCTGGGCCTGGAAACCAATTTCATCCAGGCCAGTTTGCAGGCGAAACTCATGCTGCCCATGGGAATCCGCGGCAAGCTGTTGCTGCGCGGACAAGCAGGCACCACATGGACCGAGGACTTTGACTTGCTGCCGGTCTCACGCCGCTTCTTTACCGGTGGCGATGACAGCGTCCGCGGATACCGATACAACAGCATCAGCCCACCCGGACCAAGCGGCGCCGCACTGGGCGGAAAGCACTTGCTGGTGGGCAGCGTGGAATACGATCACACAATCAAGGGCCCCTGGGGGGTCGCGGTCTTTGCCGATAGCGGAAACGCATTCAATACCACCGGGGACAAATTTGAAAACAGCGTCGGAGTCGGCCTTCGCTGGCGGTCCAAGATCGGTGTGGTAAAAATCGATATTGCGCAAAGTATTTCCGATCGAGAGCGGGCGCCTCGCCTGCACGTTTCAGTGGGGCCGGAACTATGAAGCGACGGCTTCCGCCATTGAGTTTGCTATTCCTGCTGCTAGTCGGACTGGGGCTGACCTGGGTGCTGCACAGTTCCGCCGCCCTGCGCTGGGGATTCTCGCTGGCCTCCGAAAATCTGCCCCTGACACTGGAAGCGGCTTCTGTGGACGGTAGCCTGGCCGGACCCATGCAGCTGCGGGGCCTGAATATCATCAGCGGGAATATCGCCATCACCGCCCAGGACCTGGAGCTGGACTGGTGGGCCGGAGACCTGCTGCGAGGGCGGGTTAATCTCAAGCATCTCAAGGCCCGGGAGCTGGTTATTACCAGCCTTGAATCTACCGAGGCCGAGCAGCAGCCGGAAAGTAAATCCGACCCCCTGACTTTGCCCGAACTTCCAGTGAGCCTGAGCCTGAAGAACATCACGATTGACGGTCTTTCTTTTGTCAGCAATGGAAGTACCGCGCGACTGCTTGAACGCTTCAGGGGTGCTGCCAGCTGGAATTCCCGGGCCGTCAACGTCAGTGTTGATGAACTGCAACGCACGGATGTCAGCCTGTCAAAATCCCGGCTGCAGATAGAGGGGCAACTGCCACACAAATTAAGCGGAACTCTTGAGTGGAAAATTCCGGGACTGCTCAGCAGCGAACTGAGTGGCCAGACAGAACTCGGTGGAGAACTGGCTAAACCCCACACCCGCAGCAAGCTGCTACAGCCGGCCCAGGCGAGTCTTGAACTCAGCGCGGACCTTGCCCTTGGGACGCCCCTGGTCAAAGGCACGCTGGATACCCAACAGCTTAATCTCAGCACCCTGAACGATAGCTGGCCGGATCAATCCCTGACTGTACATACGGATTTTTCAATTAATGGCAGGTCTATTGACGCACAAGGTGCATTGCAGTGGGCCGAATTGCCCGGCCTGGAGATCGCACTGCAGAGCATCATCGAGGCAGACCATATCCAGTTAATGGCGCTGGATATCAGACCCCGGGAGACCGGCGGAAACATCCTGTTGGCCGGCAAGATTCCGCTGTCTGAAGAACAGGAATTCCAACTGACCGCCCAGTGGAATGACCTGGACCTTGCCACGGCTGGCAGGCAGTTGCGCTCGACTGGTACCGCCAGCATGTCGGGAACGCCCTCCGCCTACACCTTGCAAGCCCGCACCGACAGTCAGATTGATGACTATCCCAAAATCGCTCTCCAGGCTTCCGCAACGGGAAGCGAGAAGGGATTGCGTATCTCAAGCTTCCTGGCAGAACTGATGAATGGCAGCGTAGCGGGTAACGCTGAACTGGACTGGCAGGATGGCCTGCAGGCCAGGGCCCACATGAACGCAACGGGACTGGACACCACAACCCTGGATGCCTCCTTCCCGGGGCAGATTCCCCAGGGAGTATTGAACCTGGCCGCTGGTCTTGAACTGGGCATCAACGAGACCGGCACACGTCTGTCAGTAGACCTGGAAAAACTCAGCGGTGAAATGGGCGGTGAAAAACTCTCAGGCCACGGCTCCCTGACACTCATTCCGGAGCAACTGAAACTGGATGCCCTGGAATTGCACCTGGGGGGAGGCATGATCAATGCCTCGGGCACGCTGTCAGAAGACCTGGATTTCGATGTACAGGTCACGAAAATGCAGGTGACACACTGGCTGCCACAACTGGAAGGCACCCTGGCGGCGGAACTTGCTCTGTCCGGGCCACTGAAGAATCCGAAAGTGGAAGGGTTTGTGTCCGCCAGTCAAGCGAGCTTCGGTGACTGGCGAGGCGACCTTATCAAGGCTCAATTATCAGTAAACCTGGCTACCCAGGTCCCATCAAGTCTCTCCCTGCAAGCCAGGGGATTACACAACGCGGGGCACCTGCTGGGTGATCTGGACGTCCAGGCCCAGGGCGTGGCGGAAAATCACGAATTCACAGTCACCTTGACCGGCGGTGAACAAGAACTACTCGCCGAGGCCCGGGGCGGTTACCGGGCTGAGTTCGGGTGGACCGGAGAGGTCTCGAAAATCGAGCTTATCCCCTCGTCCAAAATGCCCACGCCATGGATCCTGAGCGCTGCGGCACCACTGGAAATAGGCGCCCGCGACTATCGCCTGGGGAATCTGTGCCTTAAGCAGGGAGAGGCACAAGCCTGCCTGTCGGGAAACCTGGTTGATGGCGCGGGTGATGTAGACCTGAAGGCGTCCCAGGTGTCCCTGTCGGAACTGAATCCTCTGCTGGGAAACACCCTTGATATTTCCGGCCTGCTCAACGGCGAGCTACAGGGCCAGTTCAACGAGCGCGGCGAGCTGACCGGGCTGGTCACGCTGAAAATAGACGAGTCGAACATCAACTGGTACCGCTCCAATGGAGACCTCATTTCCGTCTCGATAGTGACGGCCAGGCTGGACGGTATTGCGGATCAACAAGGCATAGACCTGCAAGCCATGCTGGACCTGGGCGAACAGGACGGCATTCAGCTCGCCCTGAACCTTCAAAGAAGCCCGGGGCCCGCAAGCAGTTGGCCGGCCCGGGGATGGCTGTCGGTAAATCTCGATGACCTGTCACGCTACGACAGCATGATGCCAGGCCTGGAAGAGCTGACCGGGAAACTCAGTTCCCGGCTGGAGCTCTCTGGCAGCCTGGACGAACCGCTTACCTCGGGGCAGCTGAGCCTGGAAAACATGGAAACCTATTTACCTGAGGTGGGCACCCGGATTTCCGCCGTCAGCGTGGACCTGAAAAACCAGAACCAGAGCACCCAACTGGTCGCCAGCGCCACCGTTGGCTCCGGCCAGGTCGCATTGAACGGCGAGGTGGCGTTGCTGCAGGGCAAACCCGTCGCAGATCTGCACCTGACCGGTGATGGACTGACCCTGGTGGATTCTCAGAATCTTTACCTGCAGGCATCCCCCGACCTGTCACTGACCCTTGATGGCAACGACATAAACATCACCGGAAAGCTGTATGTACCCCTGGCTCGAATCAGGCCGGTTGACCTGGGCGGCGCGGTCCGCAGTTCCCCGGATGCAGTGGTGCTCAACAGCGAGGGCGGCCGTAAAGACCGCGGACAATTCAAGGTCACCACCAAGGTGGTGTTGGAACTGGGAAATCGAGTCAAGTTTGATGGTTACGGCCTGACCGCCAATATCACCGGGTTCCTGGAATATCGAGACGTACCCGGCAAGATCCCCACGGGACGGGGCGAGCTCAATGTGCTTGATGGAAAGTACAAACTCTATGGCATGGAACTTGACGTGGAGCGTGGGCAACTGCTGTTCGCAGGCGGCCCCCTCGACACGCCGGGATTAAGTATTCGGGCAACTCGCGAAACCGATAATGTACGGGTTGGCGTCGACGTGGGAGGCACATTGTCAGATCCAACCCTGACCATGTTCTCTTCACCCAGCATGCCCCAGTCAGAAATCGTCGCCTACCTGCTGACCGGCAAACCCATGGCCGACCTGGACTCCGCCAGCGGTCAAAAAGCCAGCGCTGCAGGCGATGCCCTGGCGCTGGCAGGCGGCAGCCTGCTTACCGGTGAAATCGGCTCCCGGGTGGGCCTGGATGAGGTGGCACTGAGCAGTGACGCCGACACGGGCAACGAGGAACTGGTGCTGGGCAAGCACCTGTCCCCCGATCTGTATGTCAGTTACGGCATTGGCTTGTACGAGGCCATTAATACGCTAAGAATTCGCTATCAATTAAACGACAGGCTGTTCCTGCGTTCGGAGTCCGGTGTCGCCAAGAGTGTGGATATTTTCTGGTCTGCCGAGCGATAAGCCGTCTTACAGGTCCAGGTAACCATCCTTTTCGTGAATCTCGATCAGGGTGGGCCGATCCAGGTTCGAGCTGGCCATTACCAGTTCGACTATCTGTTCCAGGCTGCCAGCCCGTTCTGCATGACAACCCATGGCCCGGGCTACGCCGACAAAATCAGGTGTAAACAGGTCTACACCAATAATCGGCAGCTGCTTGGCCACCATGTAATCCTTTATCTCTCCGTAACCGTTGTTGTTCCAGACGATCACCGCGCACCCGACCCCTGCCTCCACGGCTGCGGCAAGTTCACCCACGGTGAACTGCAAACCACCGTCACCGATGATGCACACCACTGGTCGATCCGGCGCACCCAGCCTGGCGCCAATCGCCGCCGGCAACGCCCAACCCAGGGTTCCGTACCCGGTAGTGCAGGTGATATAGCCCCGGGCCTGGTTCACCATGAAGTGATGATTGGCCTCATAGGCCAACTGGGTCGAGTCGGTCACCATGATAGTTTCGGGAGGAAGCGCTTCACGCAAAACATCCAGCAGATTGACCCGCCGTTTCAGTGTGTCATTAAGGCCCGAGGCAATTTCCGCCTTGAGGCCGGCGACTCGCTCTACGCCCTTGCCCTGCCAACCCGCCACATCCAGCTCTTCCAACGCCAGGTTCAGCTTGGCAAGCGCCTTGCGGGCATCACCCAGTATTGGCAGGTCTGGCCTGTGGGTGCGCATCAACTGCTCGGCCTCAATATCAATCCGTATGAGGCGACCGTTGATCTCGATGGGATCAGGATGAAGATTGCGGTCGGTTTCCGAAAACTCTGTCGCCACCGCAAGCACCAGGTCCGATTCCGCGATGAGTTTGTGAACACAAGGGAAAGGCAGGGTCGCCCCTGCACACAGCGGATGGGCCTCGTCCACCACGCCCTTGGCAGCCAGGGTCAGAAAAGCCGGTGCGCCGAGTCTCTCCACCAGCTCAACAGCCTCGGCGCTGGCATCCACGCTGCCGCCACCAAACAGGATCACCGGATTGCTTGCCGCGGCAAGTTCGCGAGCGGCCTGCTGAATCACCTCGTAATCCGGAGAAGGTTTCGGGCAAATCACCGCATCGTCGTGGATGAACTTTACTTCCTGGGTGATCACGTTCACCGGAATTTCGATGTGCACCGGGCCGGGACGCTCGCCACTGAACGAGGCAAAAGCACGGGCCAGGACCTCGGCAAGATCCTTGGGGTTCAACAAGGTGTGACTGAACACCGTGTAACCGGCGGTAACATTGCGCTGATCAGGCAGCTCGTGCAGGCGGCCCATACCCATGGCCAGGTCCTGGGTATTATTCACTGCCGAGATGACCAGCATCGGGATCGAGTCCGAATAGGCCTGGCCCATGGCCGTGGCCGCGTTGGTCACACCAGGACCGGTAATCAGGAAACACACACCCGGCTTACCGGTGACTCTCGCGTACCCGTCAGCCATAAAGCCGGCGCCTTGCTCATGGCGTGGCGTGATGTGTCGAATGCCGGTAGCTGGAAGGCCCCTATACAGTTCGACAGTGTGCACACCCGGGATCCCGAAAACGGTATCCACGCCATATGCCTCCAGCAATTTAACCAGCACCTCACCGCAGGTTGCCATCACTCAATCTCCCTATTTAGCCTGTTGCTCACGGCCAAACAACGACCTTAACCAGGCCCCGATATCATCAATTTCCTTGTTGCACACCGCATGGGGCATGTCATAGGCATGCCACTGCAGGGAATGCCCCCTTTCCAGCAAACGCTCCCGTGCCAGTTCACCCAGGCCTATGGGCAAAACAGGATCCTGCCGCCCGTGGGCCATGAACATGGGAATGCCCTTGGCCACGTCGCTGGCTTCGTCGTCCAATGTCCTGGCCAGGGGCATATAGGTGGACAGGGCCATGATGCCCGCCAGGGCCGAGGACCTGCGTAATCCCAGGTGCAAGGCAATGGCGCCGCCTTGTGAAAACCCGGCCAGCACAATTCGTTCATCCGGAATTCCACGCTGGTTTTCTCGCTGTATCAAGGCCTCAACCTGGGCGGCGCCGGCGCGTATTCCCTGCTCGTCCACCTTGCCATCGCGATCCAGGTCCAGGATATCGAACCAGGCACGCATGGCCATTCCACCGTTCAGGGTCACCGGCCTCACCGGCGCATGGGGAAAAACAAAACGTATGCTCAGCCCGGCCAGGTCCAGCGCAGGAACAATCGGTTCGAAATCATGCCCGTCCGCTCCCAGGCCATGCAGCCAGATCACGCTGTAATGCGGATCTTGGCCGGTGCTGACTTCAACAGTTTCCAGAATCTCGGACATTGTGCCTCGCCAAGGGGGTAAAGCGGCACATGGTAACAGACGTCTATACGGCGCCTGGCTGATTTTCCGGTGCGTCTGGCTGTTTTTCCGGTGCGCCTTGTGCGAAAGCCGGTATGGATTCCAGGTGCTCTGTCACCGCACACAAGGCCGGATAAGGCATCAGGTCCACTTCAAAGCGCCGCGCGTTGTAAAACTGGGGCACCAGGCAGACATCGGCCATGCTGATCTGGTCTCCAAAACAGGTCTTGCCAGGCTGCCCATGGCGTTGCACCAGCTTTTCCAACGCGGTAAATCCTTCTGCAATCCAGTGCTGATACCAGCGGGAGAGTACGACATCCGTCAGATTCAGTTCTGTTTTCAGGTATTGCAGAACCCGCAAGTTGTTCAGCGGATGAATATCGCAGGCAATCAGCTGGGCCATGGCCCTTACCTGTGCCCTTTCTCCGGGCGCCACTGGCAGCAAGGGCACCCCGGGATGGGTTTCTTCCAGGTATTCGATAATCGCCAGGGACTGGGATATCACCACGTCGCCGTCCTCCAGCACCGGGATCAGGCCCTGGGGATTCACCTCCAGGAAATCGGGCTTGCGATGCTCACCGCCATCCCGAAGAAAATGCTTGGGAACCGGCTCGTAGTCCAATCCTTTCAGGTTCAGGGCAATCCGCACCCGGTAGGCGGCGGAACTACGAAAATATGTATACAGCTTCATTCATCCTCTCCCTGATCATCCCCAAGAATCCGGCCATGGCGACCCTCTCCCTGCATAAAGCGTTTCACACCCTGACGCATTTCACCGCCGGTGACCACATCCATTGCGCGCCTGAATTCATTTTTCAGTGCAGCATCGCTGTCCAGGCTCCATTGTTCGTAGGCGCTGGCCCGGTCGCTACGCATACATTGCTGCGGCATCCGGGCTATCTGGGCAGCCAGTTCCATGGCTGTATCCAATGCCTTGCCTGGCGCGCACACCCGATTCACCAGCCCCATGGACCCGGCCTCCCGGGCATCAACTTCGCGACCGGTGAGGATCATGTCCATAGCGTGCCCCATTCCCACCACCCGGGGCAATCGAACGGTTCCACCATCCACCAGGGGAACACCGAAACGCCGGCAAAACACCCCAAGCACCGCATCCTCGGCAGCCACTCGCAAGTCGCACCACAGGGCAAGTTCAAGCCCACCGGCCACCGCGTAACCCTCGATGGCGGCGATTACCGGCTTGGATAATTCCATGCGGGTGGGCCCCATGGGACCGTCTCCCTCCGGATGCAGGGCATTGGGACTTTCTCCCTGTGCCATGGCTTGCAGGTCCGCCCCGGCGCAAAAACTTTTCCCGCCGTGAAGCACCGCCACCCTGGCGTCGCGATCCGCCTCAAATTGCCTGAAGACTTCAGCCAGCGCGCGCGCAGTGGGCCCGTCCACCGCATTACGCCGTTCGGGCCTGTCCAGACCAATCACGGTAATTCCGTCGTATCGCCTGACATTGATGCTCATTACTCGCGCTCCCGTAACCCCTGGCAGGCGAACTCTCTTCGTCCCCGCCCGGAACTTACCCAAAAACCGGTGCATGTTCTATCATGCGTGATCTTGCCATGAACAAGCCGACAGGCCACTGCCAAACAGGCGAAAAGAGAACTGCCCATGACTATCTGGTTCAAAGACCTACCGCTGGAAGAGATCCAAAGGGCATCGTCCCCCCGGAACCTGGCCGATGCGCTGGGCATCGAATTTACCGACATAGGCCCAGACTACCTGAGCGGTAGCATGCCCGTGGACGAGCGCACCCGGCAACCTTACGGCATGCTACACGGAGGGGCCTCGGTAGCCCTGGCGGAAACCCTGGGCAGCTTCGGCTGCTACCTGACCCTGGACCCCAAGACCCATTACAACGTGGGACTGGAGATCAATGCGAATCACGTTCGCAGCGTGCGCGAGGGCGTTGTCACCGGCACCGCCAGGCCCGTGCACATGGGGCGCACCACGCATATCTGGGAAATCAGGATTGTCGACCAACGCGACAAGCTGGTATGCATTTCCCGCCTGACTCTCGCCATACTTGAACGCACTGACGGCTGATACCGGAGCATCAACATGAACCGCGCAGGTAATTCCCATCTCAAAAGACCAGCCGCCGCCATGGCTGCCCTGATGATTGCACTGGTACTGTCAGGCTGTGGTAACAAGGGCAGCCTGGTCCTGCCTGCGGACCCCGAGGCCAAGACAGCTGACGAAACAGCCCAGGGCGCCGAGACAGACCAGACGGAACCCAAAGAGACGCCATGAGCAAATCCAAACCGCTGGTACTGGTTGACGGTTCTTCCTACCTGTATCGAGCTTTCCATGCCCTGCCCCCGCTGACCAACTCACGGGGCGAGCCCACCGGCGCCATACACGGCGTGCTGAACATGCTCAACCGGCTGCTCAAGGATTATGAACCGGAGCGGGTGGCCGTGGTGTTTGATGCGCGGGGCAAGACCTTCCGGGATGACCTGTTTGCTCAGTACAAGTCCAATCGCCCTCCCATGCCTGACGATCTGCGCAGCCAGGTGGAACCCCTGCTGGAGATGGTGAAAGCCATGGGGCTGCCGCTGCTCAGGGTCCAGGGCGTTGAGGCTGACGATGTGATTGGCACCCTGGCGCGCCGCGCCGCGGCACAGGGCCAGCCGACCCTGATTTCCACCGGCGACAAGGACATGGCCCAGTTGGTGGACGAGCATGTCACCCTGGTCAACACCATGACCAACAAGACCATGGACAGGGACGGCGTTAAAGAAAAGTTCGACGTGTTCCCGGAACAAATCGTGGACTACCTGGCCCTGGTGGGTGACAGCTCGGACAATATTCCCGGCGTACCCAAGGTGGGACCAAAAACCGCAGCCAAGTGGTTAAACCAGTACGACAGCCTGGACAATATCATTGCCCACGCCGATGAAATTGGCGGCAAGGTGGGCGAGAGCCTGCGGGAAAATCTTGAACAGCTGGAGCTGTCCAGGAAACTGGCAACCATCGATTGTGATGTGGCCCTGGACCTGGAACCGGATGAACTTATCCAGACCGAGCAGGACCTGGACACCCTGAGAGCCAGGTACACCGAGCTGGAAATGAATACGCTTTTGCGTCAGCTCCCGGGCGGCGCAGAGTCTGCTCCTGCGCCTGCCGTCGAAGCCCTGGTCACCCCGCCGGAAACCACCGACTACCAGACCGTACTAAACCTGGATGAGCTGAAACGCTGGAAAGAAAAACTCGAAGCCGCTGAGCTGGCCGCAGTGGACACAGAGACCACCGGCCTGGACTACATGCAGGCTGAACTGGTGGGCATCTCGGTCAGCGTCAAGGCAGGTGAAGCGGCTTACATTCCGGTATCCCACGACTATCCCGGCGCGCCGGACCAACTGGATCGGGATACTGTGCTGGCACTGCTCAAGCCCTGGCTGGAGAACCCCGATGCGCCCAAGGTGGGACATCACATCAAGTTTGATACCCATATCCTGGCCCGTTACGACATCACCCTGGCAGGCATTGCCCACGACACCATGCTGGAGTCCTATGTGCTGGACAGCACCGCCACTCGCCATGACATGGATTCCACGGCCCGCAAGTACCTGGGGGTGAGCACCACCTCCTTTGAAGACGTGGCCGGCAAGGGCGCCAAACAACTGACCTTCAACCAGGTCCCGCTGGAAACCGCCGGTCACTATGCCGCAGAAGATGCTGATATCACCCTGCGACTGCACCAGACCATGTGGGAGCAGCTGAAGCAAAAGCCCGAGCTGCTGAAAATGTACCAGGAAATCGAGATTCCGCTGATAAGCGTGCTGCAACACATGGAGCACACCGGCGTACTCATCGATACCTTCATGCTGGCCAGGCAGAGCACGGAACTCGCCCAGCGAATGCAGGAACTGGAACAGCAGTGCCATGAAGCCGCCGGCGGTCCGTTCAACGTGGCCTCTCCCAAGCAGTTGCAGGAAATCCTGTTCGAGCGACTTGGACTGCCGGTGATTCGCAAGACACCCAAGGGGCAACCCTCCACCGCGGAAGACGTGCTGCAGGAACTGGCAGGCGACTACCCGCTGCCCAGGCTGATCCTTGAACACCGCAGCCTGGCCAAGCTCAAATCCACTTACACCGACAAGTTGCCGGGACAGGTGGACCGGACAACCGGGCGGGTACACACCTCCTATCACCAGGCGGTGGCCGCCACCGGAAGGCTGTCCTCCTCAGATCCAAATCTGCAGAATATTCCCATCC
>Ga0316188_10001144_pt1 | contig 12458 bp, 11 predicted proteins | sample Phiworburrow1_MG_FD_204933 | JGI IMG/M metagenome (GOLD analysis project Ga0316188, IMG submission 204933) | Coastal sediment microbial communities from Maine, United States - Phippsburg worm burrow 1 | ecosystem: Environmental > Aquatic > Marine > Coastal > Sediment | place: USA: Maine...
CGCGCCACAAACGGGGGATTGGCGCGCGCCGGCGTTTGTGGTGCGCTTTGGTTGACCCGTCCCAACGCTTCCGCGCCACAAACGGGGGGATTGGCGCGCGCCGGCGCTTGTGGCGCGTTTTGGTTGACCCGTCCCAACAATTCCGCGCCACAAACGGGATGGGGGAGGGTCGGTGGTCAGTCGGCGGGGCGGATGCGGAGGGGTTGATCGGAGGCGGTCTTGTTGCGGCCGGTCTCGAGGTCGAAGCGCCAACCGTGGAGGGTGCACACGAACTCACAGCCGTCGATCTCACCGAACGCGGCGAGATCGGCGTTGCGATGGGGGCAGCGCCGCTGGACCATGTAGTCGCCGATGCGGATGTCGGGCTCGTCGAGCGAGGCGAGTTCGTCGGGCGGCGTCAGCTTGCGAACGACCTCGGCCTCGGCGCGTCGCATCCGTTCCCGCGACAGCGACTTCAAGAAGTTGTAGACGTACTCGTTGAACTCGCCGGCGCGCCACGCGGTGAAACGACACGACAGCAGCAGCGAGTTGCTCCAGTCGACCGCCCGGGCGGCGGTCACGGTCTCGACGAGTTCGCGGGGGATGTCGAAACGGAACGAGTAGTCCTCGCCGCTGTGCAGCCTGACTTCGCCGGCGGGGAAGTCGATCAAGATCGGTAGGTCACCGGCGCGCAGCAGCACGTTCGCGCCGACCTGCGAGCGCAGCGTCGGAGCCATGTCGAGCAAGGGCCCCCACCACTCCTGCAAGGTGGCGAGCAGATCCGTGCTGGGCGGATTCCACGAGGCCTTGAGGTCGTCGAGCCACGGCTTCCAGTCGGCCTGGTACTGCGTCAGATACGACCGCTTGTCGGCGAAGATCGCCTCGACGTCGGCCACCGGCATCGGGTGGACGACGTCGATCGCGTCCGGTCCGATCTCGATCGTCGTCCCCGGCACGTTCATCACGCCCGCGCGTCCCACCGCAGCGAGCCGCGCCAGGAACGCCGTCTGGTCGGGAAAGATGCTGAGCTCGTCGCCGTCGATCATGTTGAGCGCGAACAGGTCGTCGTCGAGGAATACCGGCGGCCCCGCGCTCGGCACGACGTAGCGGGCATCGATGTTCTCGACGTAGCGCATCGCCCGGGCGAACTGCGCATCGACCTTGGCCTCGCACAGGACGCGCTTGTCGGCATCGGGCATCTCGTAGACCATCGGGTACCAGATCGCCCCGGAGAACTGCAGCCAGTGCAGGTCGACCGGGCCGTGCCCACGAAGTTGCGCGAGGTCATTCGTGCGACAGTCGTTCTGGTTGACCAGGATCGAGGTGCCGTCCGACACCACGAGCGCGGAATCGCCCCCGGGGCCGTCGGTGATCGACGTCTCGACGTGGATCGCGACGGTGAGACCCGGAGCGATCTCGTGCTCCTCGGTGTCGACCGTGCGGATGAACTCGGTGAAGCCGAGCGCCTGGAGGGTGCGCTGCTGTTCGCGTGTCGGGAAGCCCGGGAGCAGGATCGGGATGTCGCGACGCAGGTGTTCGCGCAACCACGGCTCGTCGTGGTGGTCGCCGTGCAGGTGCGAGATGTACAGGAAGTCGGCGTGCTCGATGCGGTCGCGCAGGTCGTCCCTCAACTGGTCGTTGCGCGGGAAAACGAACCACGAACCGAAGAACGCCGGCACGAACCAGGGGTCGCACAGGATCGATCCGGCGTCGGTCTCGATGAGCATGCCCGCATGGCCGATCGATGTGGCGCGCATGAGATCAGGGTAGGGCTGTCGCGGGCCGGCAGGCGGCCACTGTGGCGATCAGGCGACTGGCGGGTCGGTGAACTGCTGGCCGGCGCGAGACACGTGCTCGGTCCATGCACCGCCATCCCAGTAACGCAGCTCGAAGCGTCCCGACGGGTCGGCGTACCAACCGGCCGGCACGGCCGGTTCGGCGGCGACGACGGGTTCGGCGGCGACAGGCTCGGCCACGACGGGCTCGACGACTGCCGGCTCCGGGTCGGCAGCGAGGACGGGCACCGGCTCGGCGACCTGCGCTGCCAGCGAGGCGATCGAGTCGTCGGCCGGCGCGGTCGTGTCCGATTCGGGAGCGCTGGCCCAACCGGCGGGCTCCTCGGTTGCCGCGACCTCAGCCGCAGCTTCTTCGACGATCGCCGCTTCGACGGCGACTTCGGCGGCAGCTTCTTCGACGGCCACCTCTTCGGCGACGACTTCGACAGCTGCCTCCTCGATGGCGTCGAGCTGACCCGCATCACGGCTCAGATACGCCACGATGTTGGTGCCGGCCGACACGATCGACACGACGCCCCAGCCCTCGGCTGCCTTGTCGTTGAGCATCGGGGTGAGGGAATCTGCGTCGTAGGACGAGGCGGTGACCGAAGAGAACTCCTGCATGGCAGTGATGTTAGACCAACCGCAGCCGACTCACTGTTCTTCTCCGGGTGAAGACTGCCAAGTCAGCTCGGGTCGGCGGTGACACCCTCGGTCAACCGGGCGAGGTCACCTTCCGACGGGTCGCCGTCGTACACCAGTTGGCCGCCGCTGAGCGCGATCAGACGACTGCTCTCCTTGACGCTCGACAGTTCGTGCGTGGCGACCACGAGCGTGGCTCCGTCGCCATGCGCGAGCTTGAGCAGTTCGAGCAGCGCTTCGCGACCGGTGCGGTCGAGGCCGACGAACGGTTCGTCGATCAACATCACGTCGAACGGCCGGACGAACGCCATCGCAATCGCCGCCTTCTGCTTCAAACCGCGGCTGAACGTCATCGGAAGGTCGTCGATGCGCGGCATCAGACCCACCATGTCGACGAGGTCGACGGCCTGCTGTTCCCAGTCCTCGGTCGCGTGCAGCCGGGCGATGTACTCGAGGTGTTCCCACACCGTGAGGTCGTCGTAGAACACCGGCTGGTCGGCGAGGTAGGAGATCGACGCCCGTGCCTCGAGCGACCCGGCGGCGTGGCCGCCGACGGTGGCCGAACCCTCCGACGGCTCGAGCATGCCCACCAGCATCCGCAGCAGGGTGGTCTTGCCGCTGCCGTTGTGCCCGATCAGGGAGATGCGCTGGCCGGTTTCGATGCGCAGGTCGAGCGGCTCCAGCGCCGGCGCGTCGCCGTAGTGCTTGCCGAGTCCGATCGTTTCGACGGCTGCTGGGGGACGCTTGGTGCCCGACGCCTTCGCCTTGCCGGCGGGTGGTGGGGTCGCGCGGCCGGCGGCGGCGGGTCCGGCCGGTTGCTTGCCCGTCGGTTGCTTGGCGGCGGCCTTGGCGGACGGTCGCTGTCGCTTCGACTGCGGACGGTTCGAGCGCGAATTGGATGGTTGGCTCATGATGACGCTGCACGTCCCTCTTCGAAGAAGGTTCGGATCTTGATTCCCCAGGGGTCACGTCGACGGACCCACAGCACCACCACGGTGATGAAGAGCGTCAGCCCGACGATCGAACGGCCGACGCTCGCAGCGTCGCCGCTGAATCGTGCGACGAACACGGGGATGGTGCCGACGGCACTGATGACGACGGGGAGCATCGCCTTCAACACGGTCGAGAAGCCGGCGAACTCCGGCGGCACGAAACTGGTCTCGGCGTTGGCCGGTGTGCCGAGGAGGGTTGTGGCCTTCGGCGCCGTCGGAGCGTCGAGGACGGTGACCACGACGGCGCCCATCGCTCCGGCCCATGCCATCGGAATCGCGATGGCGAAGGCACCGATCGCCACGGAGGAGTCGATGGCGGTGGCGACACCGGCGCCGATCATCGACACGAGGGCGAGGAAGACCGCTGGTGCCACGAGCTGGTGGACGTAGATCCAGCCACGCTCGATCGCGAAGCTCTCGGTGATGTCGGGCCGGTCGATCTCCTGCGACAGCGGTTCGAGACATTCGAGGCCGAGCAGGAACAGTCCGCCGAGCAGCAGGAGTCCGAACAACGGCGACGAGTCGTAGGCGAGCACGCCGCCGACACCCGCGAGGGTGGCGAGCAGCGTGATGCGAACGAGTCGAGCGGCCGGGAGTCGCCGCAGCGAGCGGACGCCGCGCCGCCACACGACGATCGGCGACGGGTGCACGGGGGCCTCGGCCGGCGTGCTGGTCGTTGCCTTCTTCGCCTTCTTCTCGGGCTCGGCGACCGGAGTCGGACGCGATCTGGTGACCGGTTGGGGAGCCGGACGCGACGGCGCGTTGCGCTGGCCCCACTGTCGGGTCCGCAACACCTCGGAGCGCAGCTGGCGACGCAGTTGCACGACCGTGCGAAGGTCCTGGACGGTCGCCGCGAAGCGCAGCTGGGAGACGAGCTCGCCGCGCCGGGCCAGCGGTTCGAGCCGGAGCCGTCCGCCGAGCGCGAGGGCCGCTGCCGCCATCGCGACGGCCACGACGATGGCGATCACGTCGATGCCGCGTTGGCTGATTCCCCACAACGCCAGCCGGCCGGCGAGGTTGCCCGGGCCGATGCGGGCCAGCCCGTCGGTGCTGTCGTTCCAGATTCCCCAGGCGACGAACGCCTGCCACGTGACGACGGCGGTGGCGACGAGCGTCGCCAGCCAGCGCGGGACGCGCAGAGTGTGGCTCAGCACTGCGGTCGAGATGAACGTCGAGCCGACGATCGCGCCGAACGCACCGCAGGCCGCGGCCCATGCAGCTCGCGACCCCTCGACCTCGGTCGCGATCAGCTGGCCGAGCACCGCACCGGTGAGCCCCACCGCGAACGTGGCGGCGCGCAGTCGTTGACCGATCGGGCGCAACATCACCGATTGCTGGGACATCGGCGCCAGGAGCACGTGTCGGATGTCGGCGACCTCGACGGAGATCGGTCCGCCGTCGGCGCCGCTGCGCAGTCCGAGCGCGAATGCGACGACGACCAGCAGACCGATGATCGCCGGTCCGCGCGTGAGGAGATCCTGGGTGTCGACCGCGTCGCCGATCGCACCGTCGATGGCGTCGGAGACCCAGACGACCACGACGAGGCCGACCAGCGCGAACAGGTAGACGCGATAGGCGATGTCGTACCAGTCGAGTTCACCGAGCCGTCGGCGCTGTCGGGTGCGGCGAAGCTGTTTCAGCGTTGCCTTCGCGTCGGACGGCACCGGAACGGCGAGCGCATCTGACGTCATCGCCGAAAGAACGTACTGCCCTCGTTGCATACTTGTGCAGTGAGTACCGACACGGCTCAGTTGTTCTTCGCGCTGCTTGCGCTCGCTGCAGGCCTCGGGGCCATCACACTCGTGGTGCTTCGGATCGCGGCGGCAGCGGGCAGCGACGGTGCGTGGCGACTCGGTTCGGCGATCAGCGACGCCGGCGTCTGGCTCGCGTTCCTGGTCGCCACGGTCTCCATGCTCGGCAGCCTGTACTTCTCGGAGATCGCCGATTTCGTGCCATGTCGTCTGTGTTGGTTCCAGCGCATCGCCATGTACCCGTTGTCGGTCGTCTTGCTCGTCGGAGCGATCCGCCGGGATGCCGGCGTGCGCTGGTATGCCGGCCCGCTGGCGCTGATCGGGCTCGGCATCTCGTCGTGGCATTCGTTGATCGAGTGGCGACCGCAGCTCGACAACGGCCAGTGCGAGCTGACCGGTCCGTCGTGCACCTACGTGTGGTTCCGCGAGTTCGGCCTGAGCCTCGCCACGATGGCGCTGATCGGGTTTCTCACCATCCTCATACTGTTGTTCGTGCGCTTCCCCGCCAGACTGGACGCGTCCACCGAGGTCGAAACGGAGCCTGTGTCGTGAATCCCAAGAACCGCACGCTGATCATCGTCGTCGGTGTGATCGTTGCCATCCTCGGCCTGGCCGGCATCGCCGTGCTCGCCGGCGGTGGTGGTGACAGCGGAAACGGCGGGGTCGTCGATCCCAGCCAGACCACCACGGCCCCCGCAGGTGAGGTCGAACAGAATCGGCCGATCTCGGCCGAGGGGACCAACATCCCGTCGCTCGACGACACGCTCGACCCGGATCCCGGGATCGGCATGGCGTTCCCGGTCATCAGCGGCCAGAGCTTCGACGGCACTCCGGTCACGATCGGTGGCGCCGCCTCGGGGCCGACGTTGATCGCGTATCTCGCACACTGGTGCCCGCACTGCAATCGCGAGGTTCCCCAGCTGATCGAGTTGAACAACCGCGGCGGCGTGCCGGCCGACATGCGCGTGGTCGGCGTCAGCACCGCGGTCGACAACACGGCGCCCAACTACCCGCCGTCGAAGTGGCTGCAGGATGAGCGGTGGCCGTGGGAGGCGTTGGCCGACGACGCCAATTCGTCCGCATTCGTCCTCGGTGGCGGCTCGGGGTTCCCCTATCTGGTGATCCTCGACGCCGACGGCAAGATCATCGCCCGTGACAGCGGCGAGAAGACGGCCGAGGAACTCAACACCTGGATCCAGGACGCCCTCGCCACCGCGTCCGCCTGAATGAGACGCGGGGTCAGACCCCGCGTCTCATTCCCAGGCGGTCGGGAGCGTCGAGTGGTCGCTCACGGTGCAGTCGTCGCCGAACACGACGTAGCGATCGAATCCGCGCAGGAACCAGCGGTCGTGGGTGACCGCGATCACCGTGCCGTCGAACTGCGCGAGGCCCGCTTCGAGCGCCTCGGCGGAGACCAGGTCGAGATTGTCGGTCGGTTCGTCGAGCAGCAGCAGCGTGGCGCCCGACAGCTCGAGCAGCAGGATCTGGAAGCGAGCCTGTTGCCCACCTGACAGGGTCTCGAACGTCTGCTGGGCGCAGCCGTGCAACTCGTAGCGGCGCAACATCCCCATCGCCGGCCCGAGCACGACATCGTGGCCGTAGAGGATGTCGACCAGCGTGCGCCCCGCCCATTCGGGATGTTCGTGCGTCTGGTGGAACAGACCCGGCACCACCCCGACCCCGAGCCGGCAGACGCCGTCGTGGGCCACCGAACGGGTCACCGGGGATCGGCCGCGCGTCTCGTCGCGCGTCTCGTTCACGAGGCGGAGGAAGTGGCTCTTGCCGACGCCGTTTCCCCCGAGGACGGCGACTCGTTCGCCGTACCAGAGTTCGAGGTCGAACGGGTCGGTGAGACCGTCGATCTCCAGCTGCTCGCAGATCACAGCGCGCTTGCCGGTGCGCGCGCCGCGCAGGCGCACATCGATGCGTTGGTCACGGACGTCGGGCGGTCGATCGTTCTTCTCGACGAAGTGCCGGAGCTTGGTCTCGGCGGCCTTCAGCTTCGGTGCGAAGGCCTCGCTGATCTTCGCCCGTTCGCGCATCAGCTTGACGTAGTCCTCGAGCCGTTGCCGTTCGGCGTCGTACAGGGCCTGATCCTGTTCCCGACGGTTGTCGTGGTGGGCCTTCGCATCGGCGTAGCCGGCGAACGAACCGCCGTGGGTCCAGGCGCCCCAGGCTTCGATCGTGACGATCTTGGTCGCCGTGGCCGCGAGCAGCTCGCGGTCGTGGCTGATGAACAGCACCGTCTTGCGGGTGGCGTTGAGTTGGCCTTCCAGCCACCGCTTCGCCGGAACGTCGAGGAAGTTGTCGGGTTCGTCGAGGACGAGGATGTCGAACTCGCTGCGCAGGAGCGCTTCGAGCGCGAGCCGCTTCTGCTCGCCACCGCTGAACGTGCGCAACGGCCGGTCGGCGACCTCGTCGAGCGACGCCGCGAAGGAGCGGGTGACGCACTCGTTCCACGTCACCTCGAGGTCGTAGCCACCCGCATCGCCCCAGGCGGCGAGCGCGTCGGCGTACTCCATCGGGTCGTCGGCGAGGCGCGCTTCGGCGCGTCGCATCCGCTCGGCCGCGTCGCGCAGCCGGAGCGGCGCGATCGACACGAGCAGCTCGCGCACGGTGCTCGCGGGGTGATCGGCGGTGCCGACGAGCTGGTGCATCACGCCGAGTTGGCCGTCGACGCTGATCGTGCCGTCGCTCGCTTGGAGGTCGCCGGCGATCAGTTTGAGCAGCGTCGACTTGCCGACCCCGTTGGCGCCGACCACCGCCACACGATCGCCGTTGCCGACCCGGAACCCGACGTCGCGGAACAGCTCGTCGCCGCCGGGGAGCTGCCAGGCGAGGTGGCTGACGGCGATGGAACTCACGGCTCCGAGAGCCTAGGGATCTCGACGGTTGCTGCGAGTGTCGGTTTCACCGGCGGCTTCGGCGGCGGCCGTCGCCCGTTCGATGACCACGCGAACCGGGAGGTCGAGTGCGGTCGCGGCGGCGGCCGCATCGTCGAACTCGATCTTCGTACGATGCTCGCCGAGCTTCACACCGATCCGCTGGCCGTCGACGTCGACGGTGGTCATCGTGCGTTGTTGCGGCCAGCGCCGCATCGTGGTGCTGCGTACGCCGAGCGTTCCGGTCTCGCGCACCAGCAGCGACCGCAGCGCCGGAACGAGTGCGGGGTCGCACAGCACACTGACCGTGCTCGCCGGGCGACCCTTCTTCATCACGATCGGCACGAGCCAGGCGTCGTGGGCGCCTGCCGCGAGCAGCGCCGAGACCGTGTGCGCGAGGACCTCGCCGGTGACGTCGTCGACGTTCGCCTCGAGCAGTTCGACCGGGGTGCCGTCGTCGCCCCCGGCGGCGCGGACACCGACGAGTGCCTGCACGACGTTGGCGCGTTCGGGCGGGTCGGCCGTGCCGGCTCCGTACCCCACCGATCCGATGACCATCGCCGGAGCGGGTCCGAACCGGGTCGCGAGGGTCGCCATCAATGCGGCACCGGTCGGCGTGGCGACCTCCGACGTGGTGTCGAGGCCGACCATCGGCGCGCCCGCCCCGGCGAGCAGTGCCACGGTCGCCGGCGCCGGGTTGGGGATCATTCCGTGTGCGGTGCGGATCGTTCCCGTCCCGACCGCGATGGGACTGCACCACACCTCGGCGATGTCGAGCGACTCGAGTGCGGCACAGGCACCGACCACGTCGACGATCGAGTCGAGCGAGCCGACTTCGTGCAACTCGACATCGTCGGGATCGATGCCGTGGATGGCGCCTTCGACCTCGGCGAGCCGACGGAACACCGCCCGTGCCCGCGATCGGACGCGGGCGGGCAGGTCGGCGTCGTCGAGCAGTGCGAGCACCTCCCGCGCCGGGCGATGGGCAACCGCGTGCGCGTCGTGCTCGTCGTGTTCGTGATCGTGGTCGTGATGGACGACGACGTTGGCCCAGGTGGCCCCGACGCCGCAGCGTTGGACGCGCTCGAACAGCAGTGCGTAGCCGTCGACGCCGAGCCCGCCGATCATCTGGGCGACCTCGTCGGGATCTGCGCCGGCATCGACGAGCGACGCCATCGTCATGTCGCCGGCGACGCCGGCCTGACAGTTGAACCAGACGATGCGTTGCTCGTTCGTCCCGTCGGTGGTGATCGAGGTCATCGCGTCGGCCAGGTGAGGATCCGGGCGATGGCGCACGCGGCGCCGAATCCGTTGTCGATGCCGACGACGGTGACCCCGCTCGCGCACGAGGCGTGCATCGCCAACAGTGCGGTCACGCCGTCGAGCCCGGCGCCGTAGCCGACACTCGTCGGTACCGCGACGACGGGAGCGCCCGTCAGCCCGCCGATGACGCTCGCCAGCGCCCCCTCCATTCCGGCGATCACGATCAGCGCATCGGCGTCGGTGAGTTCGTCGAGCCGGGCGAGCAGTCGGTGCAGCCCGGCGACGCCGACATCGGTCACGATCGTCGGCTCGATGCCATGCGCCCGCAGTGCGAGCGCGGCCTCGTCGGCGATCGGGATGTCACTCGTTCCCGCCGTCACCACCCCGACGCGCGCCGTCGACATCGTCTCCGGGAGACGCCACACCATGCTGCCGCTGCTCTCGGCATCGGGGAGGCCGTGGGTCTCGATGCAGGCGGTGCGCTGGGCATCGTCGGTGCGCGTCAGGAGTACCGGGCCGCTTCCGTGCGCGAGCAATTCGCCGACGATCGTGACGCACTGGCCGGGGCTCTTGCCCGGGCCGTAGATCGCCTCGGGCATGCCCTGGCGGAGGTGCCGGTGGTGGTCGACGGAGGCCCCGTCGACATCCGCGAAGGGAAGGCGACGCAGCTTGGTGACGGCAGCATCGGGAGTGATCTGCCCCGAGCGCACATCGTCGAGCAGTGCCCGCAGGCTCGGTTCGTCCACCCGCTCATGGTGGCAGGTCCGCCAACCGGAGACGGTCTCGAGCACGAGGAACCGTAACCTTGCCGCCATGGCAGTGAAACGGGTGGGGTTCTTCGGGCCGTTCGGCACGTTCACGCAGCAGGCGCTGCTCACCCAACCCGACCTCGCCGACGCGGAGCACGTCGCCTACCGCACCGTCCCCGATGTCCTCGATGCCGTCGAGCAGGGTGAGGTCGACCTCGGTGTGGTGCCGATCGAGAACTCGATCGAGGGAATGGTCAACTTCACCCAGGACGCGCTGGCCTTCGACCATGAGCTGCTGATCCAGCGTGAAATCGTCATCGACATCGAGCACTGCCTGTTGGCACGACCCGGGGTGACGCTCGCCGACGTGCGCGAGGTGTTCTCGATCCCGGTGGCCACCGCACAGTGCCATCGCTATTTGCGCGAGCAGTTGCCGGACGCCGAGATCCGTGCCGCGTACAGCACCGCCGACGCGGCCAAACAGGTCAGCGAACGTGCCGAGCTCGACGCCGCCGCGGTCGGCCCACGCGTCGCCGCCGAGGTCTACGGCCTCGACATCGTCGCCGCCGACATCGCGGATCACCACGACAACCAGACCCGGTTCGTGGTCGTCGCCCGTGAGGGCGTGCCGGCGCCGACGGGCAACGACAAGACGGCGCTCGTGATCTACCAGCGCGCCGACGAGCCGGGGAGCCTGGTGTCGATCCTCCAGGAGTTCACCGCGCGCCGCATCAACCTCTCGAACCTGACGAGCCGCCCGACCAAGGCGGGCGGCCTCGGCGACTACTGCTTCATCGTGTACGCCGAGTCGCACGTGGCCGACGAGTTGCTCGCGGACACGATGCGGGCGCTGCACGCCAAGCAGGGCGCGGTGAAGTTCCTCGGTTCGTACCCGGCCGCGGGTGACCATGCCGAGACCACGCGCGAGCACGCCGACGCCCGGTGGCGCGAAGCCGACGACTGGGTCGCGGCGATCCGCGGTGCCATCCGCCGCTGAGCTCGGGTGCGCGGCGACGTACGCTCGTCGACATGTCGAACACGTCTGACCGTCCCGTCTCCGTGGTCACCGGTGCCAACTCCGGCATCGGCCGGGCGACCGCGATTCACCTCGCGAAACAGGGCCATCGGGCGATCGGAACGGTCCGCTCGATTGCCAAGGCGGAGAAGTTGCAGACGATGGCCACGGCGGCCGGTGTCGATGTCGAGCTGTTCGAGCTCGACGTCGCCGACGACGATTCGGTGCGCGACGGTTTCGCCGAGATCCTCGCCGCCACGGGTCGGGTCGACCACCTGGTGAACAACGCCGGCGTCGGCGGCAACGCCGTGGCCGAGGAGTGCCCGCCCGAGCTGTATCTGTCGGTGATGAACGTCAACCTGTGTGGCGCCGTCCGTTGCCTCCAGGCGGTCCTTCCGCAGATGCGCGAGCGCGGCAGCGGCACGATCGTGAACATCACCTCGGTCGCCGGTCGCATCGCGGCGCTCGCGCAGTCGCCCTATGTCGCCTCCAAGTGGGCGTTCGAGGGCCTGAGTGAGGGGTTGGCGCAGGAGCTGGCGCCGTTCGGTATCCGGGTGGTCATCATCGAGCCCGGGGTGACCAAGTCGGCGATCTTCGCGAAGAACATCGATGCCCCCAACTCGACGGGGTCGTACGAGGCCCACTACCGGCGCATGTTCCAGTTCTATGCGACCGGCATGGCGAATGCGACCGATCCGTTCGAGGTGGCCGAGGTCATCCACCAGGCGATCACGACCGACGAGCCGCGCCTGCGCTATCCCGTGAGTTGGGGTGGCGCCGAGCTGGCCGAACTGCACGACCGCATCGACGACAGCGACTGGATCGCGATGGGTGCGGTCGAGGAGGACGCGGCCTACTACCAGCGGTTCCACGACGTGTTCGGTCTCGATCTGCGTTGACTGCCCCCGTGCGCATCCTCACCGTGTGCAGCCACAACCGGACTCGCTCGGTGATGATGGCGGCGCTCCTCGAATGGACGTTGACCGCGCGGCGCGTGCCGGTCGCGGTCCGCTCGTCGGGGTTCGGTCCCGAGGGCATCCCTGCCATCGAGGACGCGGTCGTCGCCATGCGGCGGCGCGGCCTCGACGTGTCGCAGCATCGCAGCCGGTCGACGACCGCCGCGCTCGTCGACGGCGCCGACGTGATCATCACCGCCGAGCGAGCCCACGTGGTGCAGATCGCCGCCCTGTCGCCGTCGGCGTTCCCGAGGGCGATGACGCTGCCGGAGTTGTTGGCGCGTGCCGCTGACGGCCCGATGCCGTCGGCGGTCGCCGGCGTGCGCGAGTGGGCGTACTCGCTGACCGCCGAGCGGACCGCCGGGAGCTACCTGCGCGAGCCGGTCCCCGAGGTCGCCGATCCGACCGGCTCGGCGCCGCGAGCGTTCGAGTCGGCGGTCGTCACCATCGAGCG
>Ga0316188_10001146_pt1 | contig 12440 bp, 8 predicted proteins | sample Phiworburrow1_MG_FD_204933 | JGI IMG/M metagenome (GOLD analysis project Ga0316188, IMG submission 204933) | Coastal sediment microbial communities from Maine, United States - Phippsburg worm burrow 1 | ecosystem: Environmental > Aquatic > Marine > Coastal > Sediment | place: USA: Maine...
CTGAAAATGCGTGGTGCGGTGATGGTGCCGGCCCGCTGCATCTCCTTGGCGGTGAAGATCGAGCTGTTGTCATTGGAGGGGTCATGAATTGTAGTGACCCCGAATGACAGGCTGGCGTAGTTGTACCAGTTCTGCTGGGGAATCACTTCGTCACGGCCCTGGCTGCCATGCCAGTGCGCATCCACGATGCCAGGCATAATCGTCATACCACCGGCCAGGATAAGCTTGGCATCCTCGGGAATCGGGGTGTCCACACGACTGCCCACGGCGGCAATCCTGTTACCGTCGATGACTACCACGCCGTCTTCGATGATTTGGTCGCCATTCATACTGATGATCCGCACGCCGGTGAAGGCCAGCTTGCCCTCGGGCTTGCCGTGGGGAACCTGGAAACCAATTTCACGTGACTGGACGTGGGCACGGGCTGTGTCTTCGTCCTTGTTGTCGGTGCTGAACAATTCAGTCTTGGCCTGGTTCAAGGGAAGCGAGAATAGCTTCGCTCCCAGTGACCAGTGCAGTTGTTCTCCATCGCCGGACCAATGCAGGTATTCACCCGCATCCGAGGACAGCTGGACAACCGGAAGGTTATCCATCCTGGGGCTGACTTCCACTGCCTTGCCGGCCATGGGAAGGGGGGTGAGCCAGGCATTGAAACGCTCCCGGAAAGCCAACCATTTGCCGTCGGGGGAAACCCTGAAATCGGTGGCCCAGGTGCTGGATGCCAATACCTGTTCCTCACCGGTGCTCAGGGTCCTGCGAACGAATTCCAGCTTGCCGTCAGGAATTTCCTTGATGTCATAGGTGCCGCCACTTGAGCGCGTGTAGTACAGCTCGTTGGCGGTTGTCCCATAGCGCGCCGACTGGCCGTCACGAATCAACAGGTCGGGTTTTCCACCGTTTGCAGAGACTTCATAAATTCCGGGCTCTTCTCCCCACCATGGAGAGCGCACGTTATCGCCAGACATCTTCCTGAATACGATGCTTTGTCCATCGGAGGAGAAATCAGGTTCGGCGTAGTGGCCGGGATCCGGGGTGATTACTTCGCCCCGACCGCCGCTGGCGGGCATGACCCGTACCGCGCCCAGTTCCGCGTCATTCCAGCTGACGTAGACAATCTTGCTGCCGTCGGATGAGAACGCTGGATAGATTTCATAATGGTCATTCTGCTCGGTGAGCCTGACCGGTTCGCCGTCGGGAAGGTCACGCCGATACAGGTGACCAAGCGCTGAATAGATTACCGAATTGCCATCTGGCGCAACCGTGACCCAGCGAAGCATTTTCACGTCTACCTGCTCGGGCGCTACCGGTGTTGCGAATCGAACTGTCTTACGGGCGCTCTCGGTCTTTTTCACATGAAATGGGATATCGGTGAGTGTATTGCCGGCCAGGTCCAGGCGATTCAGTTTGCCTGCCGACCAAAACACCAGGCCGTTGCTTTCGGGCAGCCAGGCCATGCTCGGGTACAGTCCGTGGATGGCCCAGGTTTCCTGGTTGTCCCTGTTCAGCTGGTCGTAGACCGGGGTCTCGATGCCGCTGTTCAGGTCCTTGATGAACAGCACGGTGTTTTTGCCAACCCGCCTGACGAAGGCCAGCCTTGTGCCATCGGGTGAGGGGGTGGGACGCACGGCGCCACCGGGTCCGCCAGCCAGCTGTCGGGTCTCACCCGTGCGCTGGTCAAGACGGTTGATTGAATAGATGCCGCTATGGGGGTTCTTGTCGTACTCGAAATACGGACCCGGCGTGGTGTCCTGGCTGTAGTACAGGAAGCGGCCATCAGGGGAGAACGCCGGTTCGTTAATATCTTTCTGATCTGTGTTTCGATCTACCAGCTGGATGCCCTTGCCCCCAGCCACGTGGTAAAGCCAGATTTCCCCTGCGCCCAGTGAGCGCTGACGGGTGAAATGCTTGCGCACCGCAATGTAGTTGCCGTCCGGACTCCAGGCCGGGTTGTGTACCAGTCGGAAATCCTCGCTGGTGATTTGGCGCGTCTGTTCGCCCTGGGTGTTCATGGTCCAGAGATTCTCGGCACCGTCGCGATCACTGATGAATGCGATTCGTGTGCCGTCCGGGCTGAATCTGGGCTGCATATCCCAGGCCATTCCACTGGTCAGGGCCCTGGCCTCGCCACCGGCAACCGGGATAAGGAAAATATCACCCAGCAGGTCGAATACCAGTTGGCTGCCGTCGGGACTGATGTCCAGGCTCATCCAGCTGCCTTCGGAGGTGTCGATCGCGATATTTACTGTATCGCCGGGAGGATTGCTGATATCCCATTGCGCATCCTTTGCCTTGTCCTGGGCGTGTATTGCGACGAAGGGCAGCAGGGTGGCGAGTAAAAACAGGGCAATTCTGGTCATTTTCATAAGAAATATCCGGTAAATCGAGATATAGCCTGGCGTCGCCGGTGGATGCCTGACGTGATGCTGGGGAATCCTAACGTATTGCCGGTGGGCAGTCGATTGCCTGCAGATTGATGATAGGCAAGCAGCCCCTGCCTTGGTACGCTTGCCACGGTGCTGGATTCCCGGCGCCATGGCCGGATTCGAGGAATAGACAATTTCTGAGCAGTTACCTCTTCTGCAGCCCCTGGAATTAACCGATTCCTTTCTCGTTCGCGAAAGTGGACGGGCCAGGCGCATGTCCATTCATGTGCACCCCCATGGCCAGGTGGAGGTGGTGGTCCCCAAGCGTACCCGTTCGGCCGACGTCCAGAGCTTTGTGGTAAATCACCGGGACTGGATAGAGAAGGCAAGGCGCTCCATGGGTGTCGACAATATGCCCAGCGTAGCCTTGTTTCCCACGCAAGTGAGGTTCCAGTTCGTCGACCTGGCCTGGACGATCAAGCGTGTGCCGGCAAAGAGCCGGATACGCCTGCGGCAGTCCCAGGGTGAATTACAGTTGCATGCTGCCCAGGGCGATGAGCTGAAGGCGTTTTTGGCGCTACAGAACTGGATCAAGGAACAGGGCAAACTGCACCTGGTTCCCCGCCTGGAGGCGCTGTCCAGGCAGACCGGCCTGGGGTTCCGCCGGAGCCAGATTCGCCTGCAACGCAGTCGCTGGGGCAGTTGTTCTTCTCGCGGGTCGATCAGTCTCAATGCGGCCGCCCTGTTTGTTGAGCCCGCCCTGGTGGACTACCTGATCCTGCATGAGCTCAGCCATACCCGGCATATGAATCATTCTGCGCGATTCTGGAATCTCGTGGACTCCCTGTCTCCCGGTGCGCGCAATAGCGATCGTGCCCTGAACCGGGCCTGGCGTGACGTTCCCGCCTGGCTATATAGGCGCTAGAGTCATGATCCAGGCAAGCCAGGGTGGACGTTCCTTTACTCCTGCGGTGAAAGGCCTGCTGATCGCCAATGTCTGTGTTTACCTGCTGATGATGATGGGCTATGAGCGTCTGGTCGTCGCGCTGTTTGCGCTTTGGCCACCGGGCGCTTTCATGCCCTGGCAGCTGATCAGTTATTCCTTCATCCACGGTGATCCCGGGCACCTGTTTTTCAATATGTTTGGTTTATGGATGCTGGGAACCCAGATTGAGCTGTACTGGGGCACCCGACGCTTCATGGTTTTTTACCTGGGATGTGTGGTCGGTGCTGCGGCAGCCCAGTTGCTGGTGGGGTGGTTCAGCGGTCAGATGTATCCGACGGTAGGCGCCTCTGGAGGGGTCTTCGGGATCTTGCTGGCGTTTGGCATGATGTTTCCGGATCGGAAACTGCTGTTACTGTTTTTCCCGGTGCCCATCAAGGCGAAGTATTTCGTGCTGGGATATGGCTTGCTGGAACTGTGGCTGGGCGTCTTCGGCATGCAGACCGGGGTGGCGCATTTTGCCCACCTGGGTGGCATGCTGGTCGGATTCCTGATGATTCAACATTGGCGTGGCCGCTGGCCATTCTCCACACCGGCCATGCGAGACCAGTGAGGCGATTGCCGCGATTTGTGTTGCACCTGCTGTGGTGGCTGACACTGCCGGTGTTTGTGTTGACCATTCCCCTGGGCCTGGTGGCGAAACGCTGGGCGCTTAAGCTGCCTGAGGCTCCCGGCGAGCGTCACGGCACCCAGGGCAGTCTCCCGGGTGATTTGCTGGAAGAGCCGCCGCGTTTGCTCATGATCGGAGAGTCGCCGGTTGCCGGGGTGGGAGTCAGTGAATTCAGGGAAAGCATCGCTGCTCGGGTTGCAAGCCACTTGTCCATCCTAGGCGGGTGCCCGGTACGCTGGGAGGCAATCGGTCGCAACGGTATCCGGCTTGCCCAATTGGTGGAAACCCTGCGAGAGCAGCCACTGCCTGTATCCAACTGGGTCATATGGCTGGGGGGAGTGAACGACACCACCGGCCTGACCAGTCTTGCCAACTGGCGACGCCAGTTGGCCGAACTGGGGCAGCTTGTTGCCGTATCTGGCCCGGGAAGGCCGGTATTTTGCCCGGTACCGCCTCTGCATCAATTCCTTGGGATACCCCAGCCCCTGCGGTTCCAACTGGGCCTCAGGGCGAGCATGCTGGATCTTGAGCTAGCCCGGGTGTGCAGGCAAAACGGCTGGCAGCGGCTGGAACTGAATATTCCCTCAGCCGCGAGCTTGTTGGCTGCTGATGGCTACCATCCCTCGGCCAGCGGCGCTGACCGCTTGGGACTACTGATCGCTCGTGCCGTGTTGCAGTCCGGGGCTAGCCCTGGTCAAGCAATTCCCGAAGGTTGATCACCGCCGAGTTGGCCCGGGCCAGGTAAGAGGCCATCACCAGGGAGTGATTCGGGAACAGTCCGAATGCCGACCCGTTGAGAATCATTGGACTTCCCATGGGCTGGAGACCGCCTTCCAGTTCGCGAATGATCTGTCTGAGGCTGACCTCGGCGTTCTTGTCCTGGAGCACCTGCTCAAAATCAAACTGGGCAGCGCGCAGGAAATGGATCAGCGCCCAGGACGTACCACGAGCCTCGTAAAACACGTCGTCGATTTCCAGCCATGGGGTCTTGACCTGCAGGCTGTCGGCTTTTGGTGTGCTGGCGGTAGCGGACGGATCATTGGCCAGGTCGGTGTTGACCCGCTCTTGTCCCACACTGGCGCTCAGGCGCTGGGAGAGACTCCCCAGTCGCTTCTCGACCACTGCCAGCCACTCACGCAAGTTGTCGGCCCTGGCGAAGAACTGGGTTTCCGACAAGGCGGGGTCCTGCAGGCGCGTCAGGTAGTCATCCAGGTGTTTGATGCCTTCCCGATACTTGGATTCCGAGGCGGGCAGAATCCAGGAATCATTCGTGAAGTTGAACGCCGGTTCCGCAGTTGACAGCCCCGGGTCCTCGGTGGACTGGGATTGGGAGCGGCTGTAATCGTTTCTCAGCACCCGGGCCAGGTCACGTACCTGGGTCAGGACGCCCAGCTCCCAGGAGGGAATGTTGTCCAGCAAGACGCCCGGAGGTGCGATGTCGTTACTCAGATAGCCGCCGGGTTTCTCCAGCAAGGTGGTGGCCACGCGAATCAGCGTATCGGTGGTTGCATAGCCCACAACCTGGGTGGTGGGGGTGGCGCCCCGTTGAATCCAGAACAGGTCGGGCTCCCTGGACCAGTACCAGGCGAATCCAAGCTGAACTATCAGGAATACCCCGATCACTGCGTAGGCAGTCTTTCTGCGCCAACTGGCAGGTTGTTTCTTGTCGCCGAGGGACGTATTCAAGCGGCGGTTCTGCCACCACTCCCGAATTCCGCTGAAACTCATGTCCATGAGTTGATCTCCATGTTTCTGATTGTCGTCCCTGCCCGGGATGCGATCTCTAGGTTATCTGACATCGGGCCAGGCTGCTTGTTCCAGTTTCGGTAAAACTTCTCCGGCCGGTCCCTGTAGCCTGAAATCCGCCATGCAAGACAGGGGTGTCCGATCCAGGTTGATTTCAAGGAAGCGGGCGCCCTTTGACTGGGCCAGTTCCGCCAGGCTGGCAGCCGGGTAGACCAGTCCGGAGGTACCGATTGCGATGAACAACTGGCAGTCCTCGCTGGCGGTGACTGCCGAGAATTGAGCGTGATTGGGAATGGACTCTCCAAACCACACTACATCGGGTCTGAGCATTGCCGAGCACTCGGGGCAGGTCGGGGGTTCTCCCTCTGCCGGTGGCACATCGGTCATGCACCCCGCTCGAGAGCATCGAGTGCGCATGATATTGCCGTGATACTCCACCACATTGTTACTTCCTGCCCGTTGGTGCAGACCGTCAACATTCTGGGTCAACAGGGTGAACCCGGGGAGCCTGGTTTGCATCCGGGCCAATACCTGGTGTGCCGGGTTGGGTTGTGCCCGGGCGATCAATTCCCGCCTCCAGGCGTACCAGCGCCACACCAGGGAGGGATTCTTGAAATACGCCTCGGGGGTGGCGAGTTCTTCAGGTGAATAATTGGCCCACAGGCCCGTGAGGGCATCACGAAATGTGGGGATTCCGCTCTCGGCAGAAATGCCCGAGCCGGTTAACACTGTAATTCGTTTACTGTTCCGAATCAGGTCAAGTAACTCGCCGCTAATATTCATGGCTGAAGGACTGGATTCCTGGCTGGAGAAAAAAGTGGGGCGACGGCAACCGCCGCCGCCCCGATTTGACTCAGGGAGTCTCTGATATATTCATGAACTTGTATCTTGGGGCCAAAAAAACCAGCTTCTGTGTTGCCAATCTTCGCGATAGCACCACTATCGCGTGGGATTGGCGCCTTGAAGCTGACTTTTTCCGCTCCCAATCTGCTAAGCCCAGAATAAATCAGAGGCTCCTTAGGCTGCTTCGCCCTTGGCGAGCTGGCGCAGCACGTAGTGCAGGATGCCACCGTTAAGGTAGTAATCCCGCTCCTTGGGTGTGTCGATACGCACCTGGGCCTCAAAGCGGATCTGCTTGCCGCCGTCCGCGGTGGCGACCACGGTGACCGTCTTGGCCCTGGCATTGTCCAGCCCTTCGATGCTGATCAGCTCCTTACCGCTCAGACCCAGGGTGCCGGCGTTTTCGCCTTCCTTGAACTGCAGCGGCAACACGCCCATGCCGATCAGGTTCGAACGATGAATACGCTCGAAGCTCTCGGCGATTACTGCCTGCACGCCAAGCAGCTTGGTGCCCTTGGCAGCCCAGTCACGGGAGGAGCCGGTGCCGTATTCCTTGCCTGCCAGGACTACCAGGGGAACGCCTTCTGCCTTGTACTGCATCGCGCCTTCATAGATGGTCATCTGCTTGCCAGTGGGGATATGCACGGTCCAGCCGCCCTCGGTTCCCGGGGCCAGCTGGTTACGCAGGCGGATGTTGGCAAACGTGCCACGCATCATCACTTCGTGATTACCGCGACGCGATCCGTAGGAGTTGAAATCATTCTGCTCAACGCCCTGGGCCATCAGGTACTCGGCAGCCGGGCTGTCCTTGGCGATGTTACCCGCCGGGGAGATATGGTCAGTGGTGACCGAGTCACCCAGCAGGGCCAGTACCCGTGCACCGCGTATGTCTTCAATCGCCTGGGTTTCAAGGGTCATGCCATCGAAGTAGGGCGGGTTCTTTACATAGGTGGAAGCCGGATCCCATTCGTAGATTTCACCTGCCGGAACCTGCAGGCCGTTCCAGTTCTTGTCGCCGGCGAATACATCCTTGTAGCTGCGCTGGAACATGGCGCGATCCAGCGAGTTGTGGATGATTTCGGCCACTTCTGCCTGGCTCGGCCAGATGTCCTTCAGGAAGACGGGTTTGCCATCTTTGGACGTACCCAGCGGATCCTTGTACAGGTCAACATTCATGTTGCCGGCCAGGGCGTAGGCGACGACCAGAGGCGGGGAAGCCAGGAAGTTCATCTGCACCAGGGCGTGAATGCGACCTTCAAAGTTGCGGTTGCCAGAGAGCACCGAGGTGCCGACCAGCTTGCTGTCGGTGACCGCATTGGCAATTTCCGGGCGCAGGGGGCCGGAGTTACCTATGCAGGTCGTGCAACCGTAGCCAACGTTGTAAAAGCCCATGGCTTGCAGGTCCTTGGTCAGGTCTGCCTTGTCCAGGTAGTTGGTGACAACCCGTGAGCCGGGGGCCAGGCTGGTTTTCACCCAGGGCTTGGCGCTCAGGCCCAGCGCCGCGGCCTTGCGGGCCAGCAGGCCAGCTGCCACCAGTACCGCCGGGTTGGAGGTGTTTGTGCAACTGGTGATGGCGGCGATCAATACGGCGCCGTCTTCCATTTCGAAGTCTTTGCCATCCATGCTGACCTGGGCTTTGCCGCCTTGGGCGCGGGCCTTGGCAATGGGCGCCAGGTGGCCTTCGAAGGTGCTCTTGGACTCGGTCAGGGGAATACGATCCTGGGGACGCTTGGGGCCGGCCAGGCTGGGTACCACGGTACCCATGTCCAGTTCCAGGACGTCGGTGTAATCAGCATCCGGCTGGCCATCTTTACGCCACATGCCCTGGGCCTTGGCATAGGCCTCGACAAGCGCGATCTGGTCCGAATCACGACCGGAAAGCTCCAGGTAGCGGATGGTCTGCTCGTCGATGGGGAAAATGCCGCAGGTGCTGCCGAATTCAGGGGCCATGTTGCCCAGGGTGGCGCGATCGGCAAGGGGCATATTGGCCAGGCCATCGCCAAAGAATTCGACAAACTTGCCAACTACACCCTTCTTGCGAAGCATTTCGGTGACAGTCAGCACCAGGTCGGTGGCAGTGGTGCCTTCTTTGAGGGTTCCGGAGAGCTTGAATCCGATTACCTGCGGAATCAGCATGGTCACAGGCTGACCCAGCATGGCGGCCTCGGCCTCGATACCGCCGACACCCCAGCCCAGTACGCCCAGGCCGTTGATCATCGTTGTATGAGAATCCGTGCCCACCAGGGTATCGGGATATGCCATGGGGGTGTCGCCGTCGGTGCCAAATACCACACGACCAAGGAACTCCAGGTTCACCTGGTGCACGATGCCGGTATTGGGCGGAACAACGCGGAAGTTGCGGAATGCGTTCTGGCCCCAGCGCAGGAATGAATAGCGCTGCTTGTTACGGCCGAATTCAATGGCGTTGTTCTCGGCCAGTGAGTCGGCATTTCCATAGCGATCCACTTGCACTGAGTGATCGATCACCAATTCGGCAGGCGACAGCGGGTTGATGCTCTCGGCCTTGCCACCCAGCTTGACCACTGCGTCACGCATGGCGGCCAGATCGACCACCGCGGGTACGCCGGTGAAGTCCTGCAGGATCACACGGGCAGGGGTGAAGGAGATTTCCTGGCTGGGTTCAGCCTTGGCGTCCCAGTTCAACAGGGCGTCCACGTCTGACTTGGTGACGTTCACGCCGTCTTCATGGCGCAGCAGGTTCTCCAGCAGAATCTTCAGGGAATAGGGGAGTCGGGCAAGACGCTCAGCCCCTACAGCTTCCAGACCGTAAATCCCGTAGTCTTTGTCGCCGACTTTGAGTGTGCCGCGCGCGTTGAATGAATCGGTCATCTTCCCTCCCGGAGGTGTGTACCCTAAAAGCGGGAATTATACGCGATGCAGCATGGCCTTCCCAAGGGCGAGAAGGCTAATTGTCGATAAAAGATGGAAAGGGTCGGAGAAAAGTCCTGCCGGGGACATCCAGAGCGGGCGTTTAGTCAGCCAGGGCTTCGTGAATTACCGCGCCACCCAGGCATTCGTCACCCAGGTAAAACACCACGAACTGGCCCGGAGTCACTGCTCGCTGGGGAGTGTCGAAGGCCACTTTCAGCGTCCCGTCCGCCTGCTGGCTCAGGGTGCAGGGCTGGTCGGCCTGCCGATAACGTGTCTTGGCGGCCAGTTTCAGGGGTAATTCGGGCGCATTGCCCGCCACCCAGGCAGCCTGGTCTGCAATCAGGCCATGGCTGAGTAACAGTGGGTGATCGTGACCCTGGACCACCAGCAGTATATTCGTCTCCAGGTTTTTACCGGCGACAAACCAGGGATCCTCGGAACTTTCGCGACGCCCTCCGATGCCCAGTCCCTTGCGCTGGCCAAGGGTGTAATACATCAGGCCCTGGTGCTCGCCGATGGTCTCGCCTTCCGGGGTCTGTATGGGTCCCGGCCTGGCCGGCAGGTAACGGGACAGGAAACTCTGGAAGTGGCGTTCCCCGATAAAACAGATTCCGGTGCTGTCCTTGCGGTCGAAGTTCTCCAGTCCATGATTTCGCGCTATTTCCCTGACCTGGGCCTTTTGCAGTTCGCCCAAGGGGAACAGGGTATGGGCCAGCGCCGATCCGTGCGCGGCATGCAGGAAATAGCTCTGGTCCTTGGAGTTGTCGGCCCCCTTGTAGAGGCGTGCGCCGGGCCCTTCATGGGTGACCCGCGCATAATGGCCGGTAGCGACCAGGTCACCGCCCAGCCGTTTCGCGTATTCGAAGAATACGCCGAACTTGATCTCGCGATTGCACAGCACGTCCGGGTTTGGAGTGCGACCGGCCTTGTATTCCTTCAGGAAGTATTCAAACACCCGATCTCGATATTCCTTAGCAAAGCTGACCTTGTGCAGTGGAATGCCCAGGCGCTCGGAGACGGCCCGTGCATCCTGGTAGTCCTCTGCGGAAGTGCAATAGCCTTCTTCGTCTTCTTCCCAGTTGGACATGAAAAGACCGTGCACGTCATAGCCTTGCTGCTGCAACAGTAATGCAGCAACTGAAGAGTCCACACCGCCTGACATGCCGACGATGACGCGTTTTGTGGGAGTCGAATTCATGGGAGGCTGATTATAGTTGAGGTATGCCTCAGGTACACGCCGGGCATGGGATGTGCCTCCCTAGACAGCACCTGCCATAAGGCTCAGCGCTTCGGGATGTTCTTCCAGGTAGGCCAGCACATCCAGCGGGTAACGCCTGCCAACCTGGTAGTCATGCACGCACTGCATCACCATGGGTCCACGCAATTGCGCCGCCCGGTCTTCCAGTTCACTACGGGTCAGCCACAGTGCCCGGACGATGCCCTCATCCAGTTCCTGAGAGGGATTGTGACCCTCAACACGGCCACAGAATGCGAATCGCAGATATGTGCGGTTTCTCCCGGGTTGCTGCCACTGATAGATTCCCAGCAGGGCCTCGGGAACGAAACGCCATGCAGTTTCTTCCAGGGTCTCTCTTGCGACAGCCTCTGCCAGGGATTCGCCTGCCTCGAGGTGTCCCGCGGGTTGATTGATCACAAGTTTGCCCGAGGCATACTCCTCAACCATCAGAAAGCGATCATCAAGATTAACGACAGCGGCAACAGTAACGTGTGTTTTCCAAATCATTCGGGCAGTATAACCCGTGAGCTGAGCAGGTCCGGTGCCGGACTTGAGAGCTTGATCACAAATTTAACAAGAAGACGGCCCGGTATCGGGCTGGTACGGATAGCAAGAGTCCAGGGCAGATAAGAGTTAGTGAAACCAGGTTCGATAATCACAGGCGCTATTGCTACGGGTCTCCTGCTTGGCTTGGCGCTGCTGGCCCCCGTGACGTTGCAAGCCAGCAATGCGGTTTTGCAGCAGGCCGAATTGCTGTTGAACAATCGCCAGCCGGCCCAGGCCGCAGCCTTGCTGGCGGACTATGAAGATGAACTCGGTCAGCAACCCGATTTCGCCTACCTTTACGGTCTGGCCCTGTTTGAGAGTGACAAGACGGAACAAGCGATTCCCTACCTGGAAATCGCGACCAAGGCAGATCCCCTGTTTGCCGGCGTGCGAATAGAACTGGCGCGTGCTTACTACAAGGTGGGTCGCTTTGAGGACGCGCAACAGCAATTCGAATACCTGACCACCCAGAATCCTCCGCCCACGGCCCAGCGGGCCATTGACGAATACCTTGCGGCGATTGATATCAAGCTCGCCCAGTCCCAGTGGCGTGCGATTTGGCGAGTGGCACCGACAACCGGGTGGGATACCAACGCCAATGCGGCAACAGAGCTGAACGATTTTCTTGGTTTCACCCTTGATCAGCGCAGTCGCCAGACAGAGAGCGCCTTTCTCGATATTTACGGTACCGGGGATTTTTCCCGGTCACTGGGTGGCGGCAGGTCTTTGCGGCTGGGGGCTGAATTGCAGGGACGCCATTACCCGGATGCCAGCTTTGCCGATTCCCTGGGGTTTGTTGGAAAGGCCGGCATGACCTGGTCTGGAACCGATGAATCACGCAGCCTGAGACTGCGCAGCTATCGGATGAATGTCGATGACGATTTTAACAACCAGGGCCTGTCGCTAGAGGGCGCTTGGGACTACAACTTGTCGAAAATGAACCGGGTCGGGATGTTTGCCCGGGTTGGGGTACTGCGATTTGACGATGAATTCGACAATCGCGATGTGGACCAGCTTCTTATGGGCCTGAGCGCCACGTCGGTGCTCGGGGCTACGCGCAGAGCCATGCTGACCGTTTCTACCTTGTTGGGGACAGACAGTCCGCGACAGGATGACTCACGCTATGGACGAGATGTATTCGGTGTCAGGGCTTACGCCGCCTGGCGCATCAACGCCAGGTTTGCCGGTCGCGCTTCGGCTGGA
>Ga0316188_10001147_pt1 | contig 12434 bp, 7 predicted proteins | sample Phiworburrow1_MG_FD_204933 | JGI IMG/M metagenome (GOLD analysis project Ga0316188, IMG submission 204933) | Coastal sediment microbial communities from Maine, United States - Phippsburg worm burrow 1 | ecosystem: Environmental > Aquatic > Marine > Coastal > Sediment | place: USA: Maine...
GTCATCTGCCCGTGCGTGCCGAACAGGATATCGGCGCGGTCGCCGACCGCCTCGCGAATCTTGCGGACATTGTCTTCGCAGCGACTGAGTTCGGTCAGCGAGAGTTCGCGTCCACCCTGGAAACTGTAAGGCCCGGCCGGGTCCTGCTTTACCGCGGTGAAGCCCATGTCGATGTAGTCGAGCGCGCGCGCCGCGGCGGCGTCACCGTCGTGGTAGACATCGGGCGCATCGTCACCCGGGTTGCCGTCGGGCGCAACCGATTCGGGGTAGAGGTAGGTATAGGTGCGCAGTCGATCGTGAAACTGCCCGCCCAGCAACTGGTACACCGGCTGTTCGTGGGCCTTGCCGAGAATATCCCAGATCGCCATCTCGATACCGCTGAATACGCCCATCATGCTGATATCCGGGCGTTGCGTGAAACCCGCGGAATAGACCCGGCGGAACATGGTTTCGATGTGATGCGGATCTTCGCCGGCGATGTAGCGCTCGAAGGTATCCTCGACCATGGCGCAGGCGATGTCGCCCGACACCGGGATACCGTAGCATTCGCCGATACCCTCGATGCCATTGTCGGTGGTCACCTTGACGATCACCCAGAATGAACCGCCAATACCGCTGGGGGGTACCGTAACCCAGGTTTTTATATCCTTGAGAAGCATGCCGTGTTCCCGCCGCCGAATCCGCTGTAAGTTAACTCAATACCGTGATTTTCGAAACCAAAATCTGCAGCGCGCGATTCGCTTGCGCCGGGGTTGTGCGGGCGCACACACGAAAGGCGCCCTGCGGGTGGCGTAAATCGGCTCCCGCCGGCAATGTGGGTCAGCGACTGGAAACGGGTAATACTACCAGTTGCGCGATTTCCACGTGCGCCGGCTGCTGCAACGCGAACAGGACGGTAAGCGCGACGTCGTCCGGGTCCAGGCATTGCTCGAAACTGTCGTAGAACTCCCGCGCCTGCTGCGCATCGCCGAGACGCTGCTCGGCAAAGCCGCTGCGCACCAGCCCCGGCATGATCTCGGTGACGCGGATGCCGCGCCCGGCAAAGTCGAGGCGCAAGGTTTCGCTGAGACCGTGAACCGCGTACTTGCTGCTGACATAGGCACTGCCCGTGGCATAGGGTTTCAGTCCCGCGATCGAACCCATGTTGACAATGTGGCCGCGGCCGCTGGCCAGCATGCCGTCGACAAAGGCATGCGTCAGCCGAATCATGCCCTGCAGGTTGGCGGCGATGATATCGCACCATTGCTCGGCACTGCCCTGCTCGAACAGGCGACGCCCACCGACGTCGTGCCCGGCATTATTGACCAACACCTCGACCGCGCTGAATTCCGCCGGCAGCGCACTGGCTATATCCCTGACCGCGGCCGCATCGGTCACGTCCAGCGCTACCGGGTAAAGCTTTTCGCCCAGTTCGCGGTGCAGATCCTGCAAGCGCTCGATTTTGCGCGCTGTCGCCACCACCCGATAGCCATTGGCAACCAGCTGCCGGCAAATCGCCGCGCCGATGCCGCCACCGCCGCCGGATACCATCGCCACCGGCACATCAGCTCGTTGACTGTTCACGTTTGCGCCACCAGTTCGATCTTGATCGCTTCCAGCAGCTTCTCCATTTGCCGCGTCGAAATTCCCGACGAGAATCGCGCAACGTGCTGAATCGGGGGCGGTACCGGTAAAATATCGCCTTCAACCTCGAGCCCGTAGCCATCGACCTGGCGCCCACCCGGGTGACTTTGCTCGAGCACGCCGAGGTTGACCAGGCCGATGCCGAGACCGCTGCGCACGGCATTGACCATGCCGTCGATACTCGGGCATTCGAACACCACGCGCAAACTAAGCCCCCGACGCGCCAGCGCCTGTTCTGCCCAGGCCTTGTAAAAACAATCCCTGTGATAGGCGACAAAGGGAATCGGTCGGCCGGTGTCGAGGATAAAATCCTTCGACTGCAGCCATACGATCTGCTGGCGTCCGAGCGCATGATCCGACTCCAGCAGGTTGCTTTCGAACACTTCGATCAGCGCCATGTCGACCTCGCCTGACTGCAACCAGCGCACCAGTTCCGGCGTGTGCGCCACGCGCGAGGTCAGCGTGATATTTGGAAAGCTGGTCGAGAATCGCGACAGAATCTGCGCCATGCCGGGCGCGCTGACGTCTTCGGTGATGCCGAGGCGCAATTCACCGGCGAGATCGCTCTGGTGAAAACTGGCGCAGGCCTCGTCGTGCAAACGCACCATGCGGCGCGCGTAGCTGAGCAGCTTCTCGCCGTCGGCGCTGAACACAAGTTTACCCTCGGCGCGCGAGAACAGGCTGCGATTGAGTTTGCTTTCCAGCCGTTTCATCTTGTGGCTGACCGCCGACTGTGACAGGTTCAGCCGCCTTGCGGCGCGGGTGATGCCGCCAGATTCCGCAATCTGGGTGAGCGCACGCATGGAATCGATATCGAGAGTTGACATCATGACAGTTTTCGATTGAATTTATGAAAATATATCGTTTTGTTCATGGCGTGACAATGGTTATATTGGCCGCATTCTCGTTTGCTCGCCATTGCCATGACCCAGTACAACAACATCTTCCAGGCCCTCGACCTGCGCCATCGCCAACTCGACAATCGCATCGTCTTCGGCGCGCACACCGCCAACATGTCCGACCTCGGCCTGCCCAGTGAGCGCCACCGCGGCTACTACGAGGAACGCGCGCGCGGCGGTGCGGCGATGATCGTGGTCGAGCCGATGCCGGTACACCCGACCGCGGTGTTGACGCGCGGCAACTTTCGCCCCTGTGACGACGCCGTGATTCCCCATTTCCGCAAGATCACCGATGCCGTGCACGCGCACGGCACGACCATACTGCAACAGCTCTACCACGTCGGTCAGCACGGCGATTCCGACCTGTCCTTCATGCCGCACTGGTCGCCGTCGGGGCTGTCTTCCTATCACGACTCGGACGGCAGCCACGCAATGCGCGAGAACGAGATTCTGGAAGTCATCGACTGCTTCACCAACGCCGCGCGACGCTGCCAGGCCGCCGGCTTCGACGGCGTCGACCTGTTTGCCGCCTACCACAGCCTGCTCGACCAGTTCTGGACGCCCTGGTCGAATCGGCGTGACGACCAATGGGGCGGCTCACTGCAAAACCGCTGTCGGCTGTCGATGTCGATCGTCGATTCGATTCGCAGGGCCTGCGGCGAGAATTTCATCATCGGTATGTCGATCGGTTACGCCGACAACACGCCGTTCGTGATGACGCTGGAAGACTTCCAGGCCGTGATCGAACTGCACGATCGCAGCGGCAATCTCGACTACGTCTCCTGCGGTTCCGGTAACTACGTCGACGTCGATCGCATCATGCCGACCTTCGTCTACGGCGAAAAACAGGGCGTGCCGCTCGCGGCAGCGCTGAAACAGGTGGTCCGCCATGCCAGGGTAACCGCCGAGAGCCATATCCGCACACCCGAGAACGCCGACTACACCATCGCCAGCGGCAGTTCCGACCTGGTCTCGATCGTACGCGGCCAGATCGCCGACCCGCACCTCGTCAACAAGGCCCGTGCCGGGCGCGAAGACGATATTCGTGGCTGTATCTCCTGCAACCAGATGTGCTGGGGGCGGCGCGCGCGCGACTACTGGATTTCCTGCCTGATCAACCCCTCCGCCGGGCGCGAATTCGAATGGGGTGGAGATCGCTTCGACAAGGTTGCAACGCCGAAGCAGGTGCTGGTCGTCGGCGGCGGTCCTGCCGGCATGGAGGCGGCACGCGTTGCCGCCGAACGCGGTCACCAGGTCACGCTGTGCGAGGCGCTCGGCGACCTTGGTGGCCAGTTCCGCCTGGCCGGGCTTGCGCCAAGGCGTGGCCAGATCACCGAACTGATGGGCTGGTACCTGCGCCAGTTGGAGCAACTCGGTGTCGAGGTACGTTACTTTTCACCGATGGACGAGCAGGACATCATCGAATTCGGCGCCGACGAGGTGGTACTGGCAACCGGTTCGTTACCGGACGGCCTGGCGCGCCAGCGCTGGCTGCCCGCGGCCGAGGAACTGCCGGGCCTCAGTAACGGCAAGGTCTTTTCCTGCGAAGAAGTGTTTCGTGACCAGGCGGAACTCGGCAAGGCCGTCATCGTGCTCGACGAAGGCGGTAACTGGCGTGGCACCGGCACCGCCTGGCACCTGGCTGATCAGGGTCACGAGGTCACAATCGTCACTCCTGACCCGATGATCGGCAAGGAAATGGTGCGCGCGGCTTCCGATATCCAGACGCGCGCGGCGCTCGCCAAACTGGGCGTGCGCTTCGTGCTCGAGAGCGTCATCGAATACTGGCACGGCGACCGTGCCGAGCTGCGCTCGCTACTGGACGGTTCGACTTCAAGCATCGACGCATCGGCCATCGTCACCGCCACCACCAATAGCGTCGATAACTCAGTCGAGCTCGCACTCGCCGAGACCGATACCCGCTTTCACGTGATCGGTGACGCGGCGGCACCGCGCACGGCCCCGTTTGCCTTCCATGACGGCCGTAAGATCGGCCTCGCAATCTAGCCGGAGAATATTCCATGGCAGACCTGAAAGGCATCAACCTGGCGATGCAAACACCGATGCATGCCGACGGCAGCATCGACTACGCACGCTGGCAGGAATTGATCGATATCTACATCGACGCCGGCGTACACGGGCTGGTGCTCGGCGCCGGTACCGGTCAACACCCCTACCTGACGCGGGCCGAATGCGACCGCCTGTTCGAACTGGGCGCAAAGCGCATCGATGGTCGCTGCAATTTGATATGCCAGACCTCCGCGCTGGTGGTCGATGAAGTCATCGAGCGTTCGCAACACGCGCAGGGGCTCGGTGCGGACGCGCTGATGATACTGCCCCCTTACCTCGAAGGCCCGGAAGACGATGACGGCCTGTTCGAGTTTTATCGCCGGATCGATGCCGCCGTCGAAGTCGATCTCATCGGTTATAACATTCCGCAGACTACCGGCATCGGTATCTCGGTCGATTTGTTCAAACGCCTGAATATGCTCGATCACTTCAACTACATCAAGGACAGTGCGGGCGATATGACCACTCACCAGGAGTATCTCGCCACCGGCTACCGGGTGCTGAACGGCTGCGACCCGAATACCGTATTCGCGCTGATCGCAGGCGCCGACGGCTGCATCTGGGGCGGCGCCAACTACATGCCGCGGGAAAGCGTGCAACTCTACCAGCTGGTCGCCGACGGCGATCTCGGCGCGGCCATGGCGCTGTGGTCCCGCATGATTCCTGCGCTGCTTTACATCTGGCGCGGCAACTACATTGCCAAGGTCAAGGCTGCCTGCAGCCTGCGCGGCTTTGCCGGCGGCGGCGTTCGTGCGCCGCTGCAAAATCTGAATCCCGGAGCACAAAATGAACTCGCAAAATACCTCGAACCCCTCGACCGTGGCTGAGCCCGCGCCAAGGCGCAGACGCCAGGGCGGCAGCGCCGGTCGACGGGCACGGGTCGCCAACGCGGCTATCGTGCACCACCCCGAAATCAGGCGTGGCATTCCGATCATGGAAGTCACCAACCAGGAAGGGGTCGAGTTGATTCACGATTTTGCGATGCGCGTGGTCGAACAGATCGGCTGCGACTTCCAGGACGGGGAGTCACTCGACTACTGGCGCCAGACCGGCGCGGAAATCGACGGCGAGCGCGTGCGTATCGGCCGCGACGAGTTGCTGGCCCTGGTCGAGAAAATCCCGTCATCTTACCTGCACCACGCGCGCAACCCGGAGCGCACGGTACGCGTTGGCGACGGCCACGCCGTGGTTTCGCCCTCCTACGGCGCGCCCTTCGTCCGTGACATGGAAGGCGTACGCCGCTACGCCACGCTCGAAGATCTGAACAACCTGCAAAAACTGAACCACATGGCGTCAACGGTTCACATCGCCGGCGGCACCATCGTCGAGCCGGTCGATATCCCGGTTCCGCACCGCCACCTGCACATGACCTACAGCGGTCTCAGGTATTCCGACAAACCGATCATCGGCAACGTCACCGCGCGCGAGCGCGCCGAGGACACGGTCGACATGATGAAGCTCGTCTTCGGTGACGAGTTCGCCACCAACAATACCGTGACCACCTCGCTGATCAACGCCAACTCACCGCTGGTATGGGACGAGACCATGCTGGATGCGCTCAAGGTATACGCGATGAACAACCAGGCAGTCATGTGTTCGCCATTTTCGATGGCGGCCGCGAGTACGCCGGCGAGTAACGTCGGCACTGTCGGCGTGGTGCTGGCCGAAGCCCTGATGGCGATGGCGATGACGCAGATTATTCGGCCCGGCGCACCGATGCTGTTCGGGGTACCGGCGATGACGGTAGCGCTGAACACCGGCGCACCGGTGCATGGCTCGCCGGATTCGGCCATGGTGCAGTTCCTGTCGAGTTCGATGGCGCGCTACTACAAGCTGCCGCACCGCTCGATTCTGAACGTGGCGACGTCGAAGTCGGGCGACATGCAGGCGGCCTACGACTCGATGTGGGGCCTGTTCCCGAGCATGTTATCGGATGCCAACTGGCTGACCATGGGCGGCGGCATGCTGGAAGGCGCACTCACCGTGGGCTACGGCAAGACGATGATTGATTTCGAGCAGCTCGACGCCTTTTATCACTTCCTGCAGGGCCCCGACTTCAGCGACATCGAAGAAGTCTTCGAAGCCACCCGATCGGTGGGTCCGGGCGGGCATTTTCTCGGCGAGACGCACACGCTCAACAGCAACCTCTTCATCTTCGAGTCGCAAAACAACAATTCCTATGAACAGTGGGATGCCGAAGGCCGGCAGGACAGCGAGATGGTCGGCGTCGCCAAGGCGAAACGCTGGCTGCAGAAATACGAGGCGCCGCCGATCGATGCGGCGCTGGACGAGGCCTTGCTGGATTTTATCGCCCGCCGCAGCCGCGAAATTCCGACCTGATCTAGTCCGCCGCAAGCGCCGCCGCAAGCGCGCGCTGGCTCAAGTTGAAACCGCTGTTGGCGGCCGCCTCGAACAGCCGCTGCAGCTGCGCGAGCGTTTCGGCATCGCGACCTCCACGACCATGGGCCGCCAGGGTCCGCCCGCGAGCGATAAAGTAGTCGCTGCGCGGCAGCGGTTGCGAGCGGGTATAGTCCTGCAGTGCCTGGGCGTAGCGCTCGACTTCGTCCCAGGCGCCGATCTGCAGGCATGCTTCCATCGCGTCTTCGTAAAAATTGAGGTAATTATGGCCAACGCTGCCCGCGTCCAGCAGTGCCTCGGCTTCCGCCAGGGCCTGGTGGCACTGGCGCTCGTTCTCCGCTGACAGCGCCAGGATACCGAGTGCGATTGGCCCGCCAAAGGTCATGCCCGACTCGGATTCGCGCAGTATGGCAATGCCCTTCTGGGTCAACTTGCGCGCCCTGTCACGGTCGCCGCGCAGCAACGCGAACCGCCCCAGCAGATAGACGCAGACGCCCTCGAACAGACGCGCACCGACCCGGCGAATGATTTTCATACTCTTTTTCAACCACTTTTCGCCTTCCTCGAAATCGCCCACCAGCGCCCAGAAAGACCCGCCAATCATCAAGGCCATCATCTGCGCACGCGGATCGTTTATCTGCTCGGCCTGCTGCGCCGCCTCGCGATAGCCCGCGATGGCCGATTCGATGCTGCCCTGCCAGCAGCTCACATAGCTGCGCATCGACAGGTTTGCGGCGATGATTCGACCGAGCGCATGCGCGCGCGCCAACTCGATACACTGATCGAAATAATCCTGCGCCGAAAGAAACCGGCCGCGGTTGTACTCGGCGTTGGCAAGCCCGCTCAGCGCCTGCGCCTCGACCTCGACCGAACCCGCCGCGCGGGCAAACTCCAGCGATAAATTGTTTGCCTCCAGGCAGGCCTCGATCTGGCCCCGATAAAAGTGGACCTTACCCATGATTCGATAAATACGCGCATGCTCCAGCAACAGCTTGTGATCGAGTGCCACTTCGAGCGCCTTTTCCAGCAGGTCGAGCGCTTCGCGATGTTCGCCAGTGACCGCGAGACCCTCTGCCATGCCAACCCAGGCCTCGCAGCAGCCGACCTCACCGCTCGCGACGCTGGTGGCGTTGCGGTAGGCCTCGATCGACCTGGCGAGGTCACCATGGATGCGCAACAACTCTCCTTCCAGGCAGCGCAGCGCGAAGGACTCGTCTTCTGGCGCAATTTCAAGCCCGCGGCGCACCAGCTGCAGCGCTCGCTCTGGTCGATATAGCGCGGACTCGCGTTGCGCCGCCTTGAGGTAGGCATCGACAGCGCCGCCATCGCCGGCGCGATCGAGATGCTGCGCGTGCAGGATGTAGTCGGTCGCCTGGTACCAGTCGGCCGCCTTGCGATGCAATTCGTTGCGCTGGTTGCGCAGCAGCGAGGCATAAATACCACCCTGGATCAGGGCGTGTGTGAACATGAAAAAAGCGCCATCGGGACGCACCAGGTGGTGCTCCAGCAGGGCCTGGCATTGGTAATCGGCGCGATCGACGAGATGGCGCAAGCCGTCCAGGTCGAAACGCTGGCCGAGTATCGAGGCGGCGCGCAGTGCAATCTTGTCGATGCTTTCGAGCTGGTCGATCCGCGCCAGCACGATGCTCTTGATCGAATCCGGCACGCTGTCGATGCCACCTTTCCCGGCCACCAGCAATAGTTGCTCGAGGAACAGCGGATTGCCCTCGGCCCGTTCGATACACTGGCGCACGAAATCATCTTTCTCGTCGACAAAGTCGCTTGCCAGTTGCAGCGAATGTTCCGGTCGCAGCGGACCCAGGTCCCAGGTAATGGTCGGATGTTCGCCGGCGCGGGCGCGCCAGGAAAGGTCGACCGGATCGTCTTCCCGCCGGGTCGTAAACAGGATCAGCAGCGGGCATTCGGTCACCGTGCGCGTGAGCGCGCTCAGGTATTCCAGCGTCACCGGATCGGCCCAGTGAATGCCTTCGACGATCAGCAGCATGGGTTTGCGCCGCGCGAGTCGGGTAATAATCTGGCCGACGACCCGGTGCTTGCCCTCGATACGCGATTTCGCCTCCATGGCGTCGTACAGGGTGCGCAGCTCCAGCGGCTGCCTTAAATCCAGCAAATCGTTGAGGAAGACGCGCTGCTCCGGCTCGACCAGCCCGTTCTTTTCGGCGTCATCGAGCGCGCGCAGGCGCCGGGACTTGCTGCTGCCCGGGCCGATGCCGAGAAAATCGCGCACCAGCGAGGGGATCGCTGCCTGACCCTTGCCGGTACCGAAATCCAGCACCAACGCGAGGTAAGTCTGGTAGCCACTCTGCCGGGCCAGCATGATCAATTCCTCGACCAGTCGAGTCTTGCCAATACCGGGCTCACCGCGGATCAGCAAACTCTGGCCGTATCCGCTTTGCTGGCAGGCCTGCAACAAACCCTGAAACTGCGCCTGTTCCGAGACCCTGCCAACGATAGGACGCGCCGCCGACGCTTGCGACGGGACCGCGCTGCTGCGAATCTTTTCCAGGGCAAACACCGAAACCGGCTGCGACAAACCCTTGGCGCTTACCTCGCCGACATCGGTGGCCTCGATCCATTGCTGGGCCAGTGCGCGCGTGTGCTCGGTGATCAGTATGCCGCCTGCTTCGGCGCATTGCTCCATGCGTGCCGCCAGCGGCACATTCGGCCCGGAGGCATCGTACTCGGGCCTGCCTGGATCATCGCCCACCTCGAGCACGACAACTTCGCCCGAATGCAGGCCAACCCGAATCTGTATGCCGGCGGCGTGGTTTTGTTGCAGTTTCCTCGAATAGCGCGTCACCGCGGCCTGCATTTCGAGTGCGGCCTTGCAGGCTTCCAGCGCATGGCGCTCGCTCGCCATGGGTGCGCCGAACATCGCCATGACGCCATCACCCATGACTCGGCACACGGTACCCTGGTTGTTCTCCACGGCCTGGCACATCAGCTCGGTGGCCTGGTACAGCAGCTCGTGCGCTTCCTCCGCGTCGAGCGCCTCGGTGAGCGCGGTGGAATCGACCATATCGGCAAACAACAGGGTCACCGGTTTACGCTCGCCGGGTGTGCGCGACCACGCGGTTATCTCTTCGTCACCGTCAGCCTTTGCATTCGGCAGGCTTGCGCCCTTGCTGTCATCGCGATCCGGCATGGGCAGATCGGGCGTCAACTGGTTGATTGCCCGGAGAATGGTCTTGCGATGCCCGAGCGCAGTTATCCCGATTTCCCTGAGATCGGCGTCGCAGAGCTCGGGCAGAATATCAAGCCCGACTTCGTGCTCGACAAAGCTGGTGGCGTACTGACCGAGACCAAGCCCCTCGAGCCATTGGGTCACTTCTTGCGACATACTTTGCTACCGCAGCCCTCCCGGCCGCCAGTATAACCAGCTTGCCATTAAATGTCCGCAGCCGGCGCGGCGCCCGGACACAGTGGAACTGCCGGGTCAGGCGGTATTATTCGTTCGAATTCCGGACGACCCGAGCTTTCCCGCTTGACTCCATGCTTCATAGTTTTCTATTGTTGGCCGAGTTGTCGATTCGACTGCACTGGTTCAGGCGGACGATTACCCGAGACCCGGCGCAACACATGACACTGAGAATCCCTACCGATTCATCCAACCGCGGCAGCATCTGCCCGGTCGCGGAACTGCCGGCACAGCGAACCACGCAGCAACTCAACCGGCAACCGCGCCGGGGGCCGCGCTGCTTGCAGAACCGACCAGCGCCGAGTCAGGGCAGCAACGATGAGTGACCAGCCATTCTCGGCGTGGAACCCCGGCATCGAATCCGAAATTCCGACGGCGCTGCGCGAACTGGAAACGATTTACGATCCTGCCAACGTCTTTACCCGGCTCGATGAGGTCAACCAGCTCGCGCAGGAAACCGGCCTGAATCCCGAAGAACTCGTTGCCTTTCGCCCCCACCGACTGGTATTGCACGAACTGATTGTGCGCGTCACCGCGGACATCGTCGTGCGTGAGGGCGAGAATGAAGAGGATCTCGGCATCCACTTTCGCGACATCGCCAACCAGACCTTCAGCCAGTACATCATCCCCGGGCTGATGCAGATCGAGCATGGCTTCGATACCATGCGTACCCGGATCGAAGACCTGGTCTCAACCGAGCTCGAGCAGGCGCTGCAGTCCCGGATCGCAACGGCCACGGCAAAACCCTCGGGCTGGAAAAGCTGGTTCAAGGCCCGGCCGAAACCGTCGGCGAAGCCGGTTCTAACCCGGCAGGAACGCGAGTTCGAGCTGATCAACAGCTTCAAGCAACGCGGACTGGCCAGCGCTGACGAATTGCCCGCGGCGGTGTTTCGCAGCCTGTACCGCATCCTCGGCGCCATCGCGACCACGCGCGGGTTTATCGGTAATGATCCCGACTACCTGCGCGACATTTGCGTTCGACACGCCTGCAATTACCTGGGCACTCGTGAAATCGGTCGCCAGGTTGGCGGCCTGGTAAACCGGGCAATCGAGGCCGAGGGTTACGACCGTATCGCCGATGCCGACACACCGATCCTGATCAGCCTGAAGGGCGCCTCCGCCTCGGGCAAAAGCTCGCTGCGGCCGATGCTGAGCGAAATGATGGCTGATCTCGGTATCGAGGAGCATGGCTACGGCACCATCAGCCCGGATATCTGGCGGCGCATGCTGATCGATTACGAGGCGCTCGGCGAACATCACAAGTACGCCGGGCGCTTTACCAGCCACGAAGTCAATATCATCGACAACAAGCTCGACCATTACATTCGCGCCAAGGCCGACAAGCGTAATTCCATCCCGCACCTGATGGTCGATCGGTTTCGCTTCGACAGTTTCGCCAGTGAAAAAATCACGCGTGTTCTGCACAGGACCTACGTACGCTACATCGACACCATGTACATGTACTTCATCGTCACGCCGCCCGAGGCGACGGTCGAGCGGGGTTGGGAACGCGGCCTGGCGCGCGGTCGTTACAAAGCCGTCGAAGATTTCCTCGGGCACTGCATCGAGGCTTACGCGGGCATGCCCAAACTGCTGTTCAAGTGGACTTCGAACAAGACGCCCACCTATTTTTTCGAATTCCTCGACAACAGCGTAGCGAAGGGCAACTATCCGGAACTGATCGCGCGCGGCACCCAGGGCAAGATGCAGATCTATCAACTGCATTCGCTGATCGATATCGAGCGCTACCAGCGCATCAACGTGCTCGCGACCTGCCCGCAACAGGTCGCGGCCCCGCCGGAACAGTTGCGCGTCGCCAACAACCTCGGCTTTCTGCAGCAGTGCATCACCCGCTTTGCCCTGATCGAGTTTATCGACAAGTCGACCGAGCAGTGCTACCTCGATATCCGCCGCGGCAGTTTTGCAGTGCGCGACGCCGCGCTGTTCCAGCAAAACCTGGCGGATGCCCAGCTGCGCGAAGTCGTGGAACTGCTGGCACCGGATTTGCTGCGCGCTTGATGCCTGGGCTACACTGCCGCACAAAC
>Ga0316188_10001148_pt1 | contig 12426 bp, 12 predicted proteins | sample Phiworburrow1_MG_FD_204933 | JGI IMG/M metagenome (GOLD analysis project Ga0316188, IMG submission 204933) | Coastal sediment microbial communities from Maine, United States - Phippsburg worm burrow 1 | ecosystem: Environmental > Aquatic > Marine > Coastal > Sediment | place: USA: Maine...
CTTGAGCCAGTCAGGTTTGCGCGGTGGTCGTGTCATGGTAACTGCCGAGTAGCGGTCGTTGCATTATCTTGCCAAAGTGGCCGGTCAGCGTCTCGGCAACGGCATGCTTGTCAACCGGTCTGCCGAGCTCCATGCTCATGGACGTCATCGCGATACCTGGCAGACCGCAGGGAATGATCGCCTTGAAAGCAGAGAGGTCGTTGTCAATGTTCAGGGCAAAGCCATGATAGCTTATCCAGTGGCGGACTGCCACGCCAATTGACGCAATTTTGCGTTCCTCGATCCATACGCCGGTTTTACCTTGCTGTGATTCACCCGCGAGGCCATGGTCGGCGAGGGTGCAGATAAGGATTTTCTCCAGCAGGCGCAAAAAACGGTGCAGGTCCCTCTGGTAGTGATTCAGGTCAACGATAGGGTAGCCGACCAGTTGCCCGGGAACGTGCAGCGTGACGTCACCGCCGCGACGGCTTGCCGCGCAGTCGATCCCGGCAGCTTGAAGCGCTGCATCGTTCCAGAGGAGATTTTCTTGCCTGGCATTACGGCCAAAAGTGATGACCGGGGGATGTTCCAGCAGAATAAGCAAGTCGAACGACCAACGCCGACGCTGTCCAACCAGACTTTCCTGGCGGGCCTGGGCGTCCCGGTAGGCGATCAACCCGGGACGCCAGACTCTGAACCCTTGCGGCGTGGCCGCCGGGCTTACAACCGACTTGTTTGGGCCGATGATAAATTCAAACCGGCTCAAAGTTGCTCTTGTCGGCACCGCAGAGAGGGCAGACCCAGTCATCGGGCAGGTCGTCAAATGTAGTTCCGGGGGCGATGCCGTTGCCCGGGTCGCCTTCAGCCGGGTCGTAGATGTAGTCACAGATTACACAGCGGTACTTAGTCATGGTTCACTCCTTCTAAAGTATTGTAGGACCCTCCAGCCGGATGGCCGGATAAAATATCCGACTTTGCACGATCAGACCTCTGTTCTGGCAAGTCGGGACATAAAAAACGACGGGACTATTCTCAAAACTCAAGACTTTGCCGCGGAGAGACAGGGCTCAACCATGCCGCTCAACGGACCAGTTCCAGGTCACTCTTTCCTTACAGTCATTGTAACCTAAATTCCAGCGGTCTTTACACTATTCAATCAAACCGATCAATGCCTGGACGGTTTTCTCAATGCCTTCTGCAGCTTCGGAAATGCGGCCGGCAAGCATGTAGGCCGGGCTTGAGACCAGTTTGTTCTGGCGGTCGACGACAAACTCCCGGACGGGGCACTGGATATGTTCCGTACCCATTTTGTTGAGCGCTTCTGCGGTTCCGATGTCGGTGCCGATAGTCAATTGCGGTGAGACATTGGTGCTACCGAGGACCCTGGCAAGAACCGCCGGGGCGATACAGACGGCAGCGATCGGTTTCTTCGCGGCATACATCTCTTTGATCAGGCGAGCCACCTCGGCATTGACCGAGCAGTCGGGACCCTTGACGGCAAAGTCGCAGAGGTTCTTGGCCGCACCGAAGCCGCCGGGCAGGATCAGGGCGTCGATTTCGGCAGCCTTGACCTTGGCCAGGTCCTTGATGTTACCGCGGGCTATGCGGGCGGATTCAACCAGCACATTGCGGGATTCCCCTTCGGCAGGTTCTCCGGCCAGGTGATTGATAACATGCATCTGCGGAACGTCAGGAGCCATGCAGACCGCCTCTGCGCCGGCACGGTCAATGGCCAGCAGGGTGATAACTGCTTCATGAATTTCGCTGCCGTCATAGACGCCGCATCCGGACAGGATTACTCCAATACGTTTTGCCATGGGTCTCCTCCTAAAGATTCTGGTGACAGTCTGTGCCGTACTTATCCTTCGGACTCTGTCAAGATTAAAGAAAAATCCGGTCATGTCAAGGCTGTCGGAAATGTGTACTGGCCGTTACCTGACCGGTCATGATATCCTGTCAGTCATGTTCTCGTCATTTATGCGCAAGATCAAGGCGAAACAACTCGACCTGGAGAGCATCCAGGCAGTTCTTTTCGACCTTGACGGAACCTTGATAGATGTTGACATGCACCGCTTCGTGCCGAGCTACCTGATGCGCTTGACGGAGCAGATGAGCGTTGAGGTCTGCCCCGCTAGGGCGACCCGGGCCCTGCATCATGCGGTCGCTGCCATGTTTGCCAATACCGATGCCGACAAAACACTCGAATGCATCCTGCTCGAGGTGCTGCAGTCGGAACTGGCTTTGTCGCCTGGCGCATATGCGGCCAGCCTGGAACGTTTCTACCGCAACAACCTCGACTCCCTGCAGCACCTGGTTGCCGGGCACCCCCTCTCGCCGCGCCTGGTCGAAGCTTCCCTGGAGCGGGGGTGGCAGGTCGTGCTGGCGACCAACCCCATATTCCCGCGGGCGGTGATCGATGCCCGTATTGCCTGGGGGGCTCTGGACGGTGGCGCATTTCACCATGTGACCGATTATGAAACGGCACATTTCTGCAAGCCGAACCCGAGCTTTTTCGCAGAGATCCTGGACCGGCTGCAAATTCCTGCCGCAGCCTGCCTGATGATCGGCAACGACACCTTGCATGATCTCGCCGCCTGCCAGGTCGGCATGCAGACCTGTCTGCTGACACCCTGGAGCATCCATCGTCCAGGTGCGCACTTCACGGCTGACTGGCAGGGGAGTCACGAAGATCTGCTCGCCATGATCGCAACGCATAGTTGCATGAGCAGGCAGAGAGCAAGCTACCCAGATTGACATAAGGACTTGCTTTCGTTAACCTGCTGAGTCGTAATCAAGGGGTATGGAACAGATGTTCAAGTTCTTATTCAGGTTGTCGGGCTGTGCGCTGCTGGTGTTGCCGTGGCTGTTGCTCGGCGGCTGCAACGAACGGCAAGAGACGCGTCTGACGAGCTCGGTTCGCCAGGAGGAATCGCCGCCGCCGGTGGAGGCCCCGGCCCCGGAACTGCTGCTCTCGCAAAGAGCGTTTATCGAAGTCTCGGAAAAGGTCACTCCGTTGGTTGTCAATATCCGTGCCGAACGGGTGCGTATGGTTGACCGGATCAGCCCCTTGTTTGAGGGTTTCTTCGGCGAGTTTTTCCACTCCTCCCCCACCGAGCAGCGTGAACGCAGCCTCGGTTCTGGGTTCATCCTCAGCGAGGACGGCTACATCCTGACCAACGAGCACGTGGTCTCAGGAGCCGAGCAGATCAAGGTCCGCCTCACCGATCAGCGGGTGTTCCCCGGCAAAGTCGTTGGTGTTGATCCGAAAACCGACGTGGCGGTGATCAAGATTGATGCGGCAGGCCCGCTGCCGGTTGCCGTGCTCGGCGATTCGGACCGGCTCAAGGTCGGGCAATGGGCGCTGGCCATTGGCAATCCGTTCGGTCTCGACAGTACCCTGACGGTCGGTGTGATCTCGGCCACTGGCCGGACTGACGTGGGGATCGAGGACTATGAAAACTTTATCCAGACCGATGCTTCGATCAATCCCGGCAATTCGGGCGGGCCGCTGCTGAATATTTACGGTGAAGTGGTCGGTGTGAACACGGCAATCGTCGCCAGTGGCCAGGGAATCGGTTTTGCAATTCCGATCAACCTGGCCAGACTGATCGCTGACCAGTTGATCAGCAGCGGACAAGTCACCCGCGGCTGGCTGGGCGTCAGAATCCAGCCGCTTGATGCCGCGCTTGCCGAATCTTTCGGCATGGACCGGGTGACCGGAGCCTTGGTGACCCGCGTGCTGCCGGAAACTCCAGCTGAAAGGGCCGGTATCCGGCGCGGCGATGTCCTGCTCAGTTTCGACGGCAAGCCGGTTCGCACCGTTAAGGAATTGCAGTTGCTGGTCGCCAGCTCACCGCTTGGTCAAAGCGTCCCGGTTGAAGTGCTGCGCGAGGCGACACGCCTGACGCTCGAAGTCGTGATCGTGGCGCGCGATGAAACGGCGCAGCCTGTCAAACGGACCCAAGCTGAAGAGTTGGCCCCCTGGCTCGGTATGAGCTTTGAGGAAACCGGGGGCGGAGTCCGCGTCACAGAGGTTGAGCCAGGAAGTGTTGCTTCCAATGCCGGCATCCAGGACGGAGACCTGGTTCTGGCGATCAACCGCCATGCAGTCAAGACGCTGGCTGACGTGCGTGCGGCCCGCCAGAGGGCACGGGTGAAAGAAAGTGCCCTGCTGCTACTGCAACGTGGTGATACAAATCTGTTCGTAGCTCTGCCGTTCGAGGAATAGTGAAACAGGTGTGATCCGCTCGTGAAAATTTTATGTTCACTCCAAATGTGGAGGTCTCATGGCCAAACTGGTAGATAACCCTAAACTGGCGTTTCGATTAGCCCGTGCCATCGTCTCGGATATCGCCCTCTATAATCCGGAAAAGGTCAAGGAGGGCATCAAGAATGATTCGGTTTTTGATGTCCTGGCGGGTGAACTGGAGGAAGGTCGTGAGCATTTCTATGGTCGGGTTTCTCCTGACCTGACGGACCGCGCCCACCTTTACGACCGGGCGATTGTCGACGTCATGATCAAGCAGGCCGGCAAGATCGAGAGTTCGATCTGGTAAAATGCATGCCTGCTTCATGCTGTCTTCAGGTCACCGCCGCGCACGTGACGGTGAGGCTGGATCGTTTCCTGGATGACAGCCTGCCAGACCTGACTCGCTCTCAGATCAAGCGCCTGATTGACGAAGGTGCCGTGACTCTCGATGGCGTCAAGAGCAAGGCCGGCGTCAAGCTGCGGGGAGGCGAAAAGATTTGCGTGGTTCTGCCGGCGCCGGTGTCCCCCTCGGCTCGTGCGGAAAATATCCCGCTGGCCGTGCTTTACGAAGATGCGGCCCTGATCGTTGTCAACAAGCCTGCTCATCTCGTGGTGCACCCCGCTCCGGGTCATCAAGGCGGGACCTTGGTGAATGCTTTGCTGCATCACTGCAAGGACCTCTCCGGGGTGGGAGGTGAACTACGGCCGGGTATCGTCCATCGGCTCGACAAGGAGACCTCCGGGGTGATGGTCGCAACCAAGGACGACCGCACTCACCAGCATCTTGCCAGGCAGTTCAAGGCACACACGATTCAGCGGCGCTACCGGGCTCTGGTTCACGGCGTGATGCCGGGTGCCAAGGGCACCATTGACCAGCCGATCGGCAGGCACCCTGTCCATCGCAAGAAGATGTCTACCGAAGCGCGCGCCAGCCGCCACGCGGTCACCCACTGGCAGGTGTTGCGCCGTTATCCAGCAGATCGCCTGACACTCGTTGACCTGCGGCTGGAAACCGGCCGGACCCACCAGATCAGGGTGCACTTGGCTGGGCTGAACTGCCCGGTCGTTGGTGACCCTCTCTACGGTGGGCGCAGCCGGATCAGGACCCTCGGCGATAGCGCTTTGCAACAGATGGTTGGTCGACTGGGCCGGCAGTTCCTGCACGCCTGGCAACTCGGTTTTGATCACCCCGACGGCACCGCAATGCTGTTCCAGGTGGCGCTGCCGCCGGAACTGCAGGAGATACTCAGTTACCTGGGAGAGAAATACCACTACCCGCCTGCCGACCTCGATATCCCTTCGTATGCGGGGCCGCTTGAAACGACATCACATGAAAACAGTTAAACAGGGCAAAATTCATTACCTGCAGCCAGCCTGGGTTGACCAGGACAACCTGGTATGCGGATTTACCACGCGTAACGGCGGCAGCAGCCGACCGCCTTTCAACTCGCTCAATCTCGGCTTCAATTCCGGTGATCAACCTTCGCAGGTGGAAGCCAACCGAGCTGCCGTTGCCAGGGCCTTTGATCTTGAACCACACCTGCTCCTGACGGTCAATCAGGTCCACGGCAGCGAAATACTGGTGATCGATCAGCCCAATCCTGAAGTCTCGCATTTCCAGCGCGTGAATAGCGATGCAATTATTACCAACCAGCGCAACATCCTGATCGGGATTCTGGTTGCCGATTGTTTCCCGGTCATACTTTATGACCGGCAAAAGCATTCCGCCGCGGTCATCCATCTTGGCTGGCGCGGCACTGCCGCCGGCCTGCTCGGGCGTACCGTGAAAGCGATGCAGGAGATTTTCGACTGCCAGGCGGATGACCTGTGTGCAGCGGTCGGCCCGGGAATCGCCGCCCACAGTTACGAGGTCGATCGCCCGGTGCGCGATGCTTTTCGACAGGGGACCGACCAGTGGGGACGAATTGCCACGGAAACCAGCCTCGGCCACTGGCAGCTGGATCTGCTGCAGAGTGCTCTGCTGCAGCTTGATGAAGCCGGTGTCGAACTGCCGGCAATTGACGTCGTCAAGAAATGCACTTGCTGCCACAAGGAGACCTTTTTCTCCTACCGACGTGACAAGGGCAGAACGGGCCGCCAGATGGGCTTCACTTTGCTGCGCTGAGTTATTTTCGAGAGGTCGGAATTATCATGGACAGGGCACATGTCCTTATTATCGAAGACGATGCCAGCGTTTGCGAGCTGCTTTTCTCCTGCCTGGGCAATGCCGGGTATCGAGCCTCAATTGCTCAGAGCGGCGAAGCTGCCCTGCAGCAGATCGAGGAAGACCCGCCGGAGGTGATCGTGCTCGATCTCAATCTTCCGGGGATGAACGGACTGGATGTCTGCCGTGCCCTGCGCCAGGATCCCTGGATGAGCAAAATCCCGGTCCTCATGCTGACCGGAAAAGCGGAAGAAGATGACATCGTCGCCGGACTGGAAGTCGGTGCCGATGACTACATGACGAAACCCTTCTCACCGAAGCTTTTGACGGCTCGCGTCAAGGCGTTGTTGCGCCGTGGCAGCAGTCGTCAGGAGACGGTGCCTGCTGCAGGAGCCTCGTCCGCCGCAGAGGTCGTCAGGCAAACGCTCATCGTCAAAACCCTTGGCAAATGCGAATTGCTCATCGCCGATCGTCGACTCTCCTGGGACGAAGAGTTCAGCCCTGCGCAACGCCAATTCATGGCCATGTTGGTGGCTGCACCTGCCGGCAAGGTCTCCCAGGGAGAGGTTCAACTGGCTCTTTGGCCGGACAGCCCGGCAAGCAGGGCCCGCTCGAGTTTTGACTCCCTCCTGTCCCGGGTGCGGCGCACGCTTGACCAGGTTCTTGACCCTTTCGACAGCAAGATGTACCTAGTGGTTAAACGTGGCTATCTCTTCCTGGAAAACGCCCGGATTGACGCCCACGAGTTTCGCCGCCTGGTCCGCAAAGGAAGCCAGCAGGTCGAGTCCGGCGATTTATGGCCGGCGGAAATTTCTTTCTCCTCTGCGTTCAGCCTGTGGCAGGGAACCTTTTTGCCAGGAGGTTTAGGTATTGACGCCGCGTCAGTGTTTCAGAATGACATGGAGCAGCTGTACCTGGAGACCAGTCTGACCTTCGCCCGTCTGCTGGCAGAGCACAAGCGTTACCAGCAGGCCGCCAAGCTTTTGCGTGGTGCCCTGCGCTACGACCCCACCAACGACAGCGTCACCCGGTTGCTCTATCAGTTGTACCTGGCTGGAGACAGTCCCGGGCAAGCCAACCAGATCCTCAAGCAATATATTGAAGTGCTGGACAGGGAAGGCTTCCACAAAGACGAGGTGCAGGAGGCGATCGAGGGTTTTGCCAAAGGCAATCCGCCGCAGAGCTGGCTGGCTGGAGGCTGAACAACACAGGAAAGCTGCTCTGCAACGAATAATTTTCGCCGGCAAGCAGGCATTGTGAGAAATTTGTGAGAACTGTTGTGTACAATGCCCACAAAAATCACTTGTGTTTGCAGGCAGGAGTGTTTGATACGCAGAGAGGGTTTGTAATTTGCTTAACAGGGGGCCCCCATTCAATGGATGGGGGCCATTTTTTTGTGCCTCCTCTGGCGGTTCTCGGGGTGCCGGTTAGCGGCTTGCCTGGACCCTGTCCGCCTGAAGTCCCTTGAACCCGGGCCGGAGCCCAGCCAAACATTCCCCTTTCCCTAACCGGCCAGCCCCTCCGGGTCGTGGTTTGCGCAACCTCGACACAGGGATGGACCATTACGCTTAAACGCTTTAATCTATTGACTGTTGCAAGTACCAGAACCTGGTATATTGAATACGATGATCCTTGGGGATGTTTTCGCCTAGCCGTCATCCTCCCTGCGTTCGTCGCCCTGTCGAATAACGAGAAAGCTCTGACCCTAAGATGAGCATGCGCAAGATTTTGATGAGGATCAAAGCGTTCTCTCCTGCACAAGCCCTGATGTTCTCTTATGCCCTGGCCATCCTCACTGGAGCTGTTTTGCTGGCGACGCCAATGGCTGCCAACGGCAAACCGTTGCCTTTCCTGGATGCCTTGTTTACCGCAACCTCAGCGCAGTGCGTTACGGGGTTGGTGGTTGTCGATACCGCAACCAGGCTGAGCCTGTTTGGCCAGGGTGTGGTCCTGCTGCTGATTCAAATCGGCGGCCTGGGGATCACGACATTCTCTGTCTACCTGTTTATTTACCTGCGGGTCGGGGTCAGTGCCCGCGGCCGCTGGATCATCAACGAGACGCTGATGCACACGCCGATCAGCTCGTGGCGCGAACTGATCAATGATATCGTCATCATGACCTTGATCATCGAAGCTGCCGGGACCGCTCTGTTGTCGTTTGTGTTCATTCCGCAACTCGGATTCTGGTCCGGTCTCTACTACGCCATGTTCCATTCCGTTTCTGCCTTTTGCAACGCTGGGTTTTCCCTCTTCCCAGACAACCTGGTCGGCTTCCGCGGCGACGCCCTGTTCAACGTGACCATCATGGGGTTGATTGTTCTCGGCGGGATCGGATTCCTGGTGATTCGGGAACTGCTCCAGGTCGGCCGGATTCGTGCCCGTGACAGAAAGCAGAAGGTGAAACTGTCCCTGCATACCAAGATCGTCCTGGTCACGACAAGCCTGCTGATTATTTATGGAGCGGTGGTGATCGGCGGCCTCGAGGTGCGCGGCGCCCTGGCCGGGATGCCCTTGATGGAGGGGGTCTGGACTGCGCTTTTCCAGTCAGTGACGGCCAGAACCGCTGGGTTCAACACCATCGACCTGAATTTGCTCCGTGCCCCGACGCTTTTCCTGATAATCTTCCTAATGTTCATCGGCGCTTCCCCGGGGTCAGCGGGAGGGGGGGTGAAGACCACGAGCCTGGCGCTGTTTTGGGCGATCTTCTACAGTCGCCTCAAGGGGAGTCCGCATACCAACCTATTCCGGCGGACCATCCCCGCGGAAGTCATCACCAAGGCTCTGGCGCTGGTGATTTTGGCCAGCATTCTGATCGGGGTCGCCCTGTTTGGTCTGCTGATCGTCCAGGCGCCCGATATGGCGCATGAAAACAAGCGAGAGTTCCTGAGTTACCTCTTTGAAACCTTCTCAGCGTTCGGGACCGTCGGCTTGTCGATCGGCGCGACGGCCAAGTTGAATGTTTTGGGCAAATGGATCATCATCCTCTTGATGTTTGCCGGCAGGGTCGGCCTGCTGACCGTGGCGTTCGCCATCGCCGGTAGGACGCGCCGTCATGCAACGCAGTACGCCGAAGAAAACATCATGATCGGGTAAATCAAGGAGAAACCCTTATGAAGAAGAAATTCTGTGTGATCGGCCTGGGCAACTTCGGGTTTCACATGGCCGAGGCCCTCTACAAGGCCGGCCATGAAGTCATCACCATAGATTCGGACAAGGAAAAGGTCCAGACCGTCAAGGACATATGCTCTTACGCGATTTTGGGCGATGCCGGGAACAAGGAGTTCTTAAGCGCCCAAGGGCTGGCGGAGATGGATGCTGTGGTGGTCTCCACCGGGGATCGTTCACACCTTTCGACCCTGATTACCCTGTATGCCAAGGAACTGAAGGTGCGGCGCATCCTGGTCAAGGCGATCAACGAAGATCACGGTCGAATCCTGGAACGTGTCGGCGCGACCGATATCATCTTCCCCGAGAAGGATATGGCCAGGAGAATTGCTCACAACTTGACGAGTCCGAATATCCTGGAGTTTATTCCCCTTGCCGAGGAATACTCCCTCTCTGAAACCGATCCGCCAAAACATTTCATCGGTAAAACCCTGGTCGAGCTGGACCTGCGCAAAAAATTCAACGTCACAGTGATTGCCATCAAGGATATCCTGACTGATCAGTTCCTGCCGGCTCCGCCGCCAACTTACCTGATCAAAGACAGCGATGTCCTGGTTCTCATCGGCAAAACCGAAGACATTGACAAGGCTCTGCGCAAATAAAAACCAACCTAGAAATCATGATCCCTGCCCATGGGCATGCTGTAACACCAGCAACCTGCTCCTGCATTTTGGCTCAGCGGTTGTCATCCGCAGAGAACCCTGTCCAGCGCAAGATGACCTGGCGCAAAGCCTTCCGGTAGGCTTCCCCACCGACGACGAAGCCATCGTTGTGATCGGCCTCTGGAATCCAGAGCAGCTGCTTGTCCCGGGGAGCTCTTGCAAAGAGCTCTTCGGCCATGAACGGCGGGCAGATGGTGTCGCTCTTGCCGTGGATCAGCAGGAGAGGGCTCTGCAACCGGGATATCTTGACCAGATTGTCGTACTTTGCGCCGATCAGCCAGCCGAGCAGCAGGTTCAGCAGCGGGTAGTGGTAGCGTCCCATGGCGGCGATCGAGGTGAACGCCGATTCCATGATCAAGCCGGCCGACGGGGCGTGCAGAGCGGCTTCGAGGCCGATTGCGGCGCCCAGCGAGCGGCCGAAGATGATTGTCTGCTCCGCCGGCCAGCCGCGGCGGTGCAGCAGCTCCATGGCGCCGGCAATATCATCGTAGGTCCCGGCTTCACTGGTTTTCCCTGTGCTTGTGCCGTACCCCCGGTAATCGAAGATAAATACGGCGACACCCAGGCCATGGAGCAGTTGCATGGTTTCCAGCCGGTGGGAGATGTTGCCGGCATTGCCCATGCAGAACAGGACCAGCGGCGCGCCGGGCTGTCCGGGAATCAGCCAGCCGCTGAGCCGGGTGCCGTCGGCTGCCGGGAAGGCGATCTCTTCGTAGGGCAGCCCCACGTTTGCAGGGGTCGCCGCATGGCGGGGTTCGGGAAAGTAGAGAAAGTGATGTTCGAGGGCCGTTCGGGCAGGCATGGCAAAGATCAGCGCGGCCAGCAGGTAGATGAAAAGCCGTAAGGGCAGCCATTTGTCGAAGGCGGTTTTGCGTCCGATAGACATGACACGTTCATTTCCGCCAGAAACTCGGGAAGACAAGGACCAGCACGGTGAAAAGTTCCAAGCGCCCCAGCAGCATGCAGAAGGCCAGCACCAGTTTGCCGAAAGCCGGAACATGGGCGAAATTGTCGACCGGTCCAACCGAGCCGAGCCCCGGCCCGATGTTGCTCAGGGTGGCGATGACCGAGGCGCCGGCTGAAGGGAGATCCATACCGAGTCCAGCCATGATGAAGGAGGCGGCGACGAAGACCCCCATGTAGAGGGCAAAAAAACCGAGAATCGACTGCATCACTTCCTTGTCCACCGGGCGCTCACCGAGCTTGACCAGACGCACTGCGCGCGGATGGATCAGGCGGAAGACCTGGACTTGAGCATGCTTGAACAGGAGCAGGATGCGGGCGACCTTGATGCCGCCCCCGGTGGAGCCGGCGCAGCCGCCGATGAACATGGAAAAGATCAGCAGATACTGGCAAAGGACCGGCCAGAGTTCATAGTCGGCGGTACCGAAACCGGTGGTGGTCATGATTGACACGACCTGGAAAGCGCTGAAACGCAGGTTGTCGAGCAAGTCTGGGTAGGTGCCCCCCATATTGAGCAGGACGATCAAGCATGTCCCGGTCACGACCAGGACGGTGTAGAAGAGAAACTCCTCGTTGCGGAGAAAATCCCCAATCTTGCCGCGCATGGCGAGGTAGTGGAGGGAGAAGTTGACCCCAGCCAGGAACATGAAACCGGTGATCACCCAATCGATGTAGGCGCTGCCGTAGGCGGCCACTGAGGCGTTGCGGGTAGAAAAACCGCCGGTGGCCATGGTGGCGAAGGAGTGGTTGATGCTGTCGAAGAGACTCATGCCACCGGCCATCAGCAGCACAACTTCAGCCCCGGTGAGCAGCACGTAAACCCCCCAGAGCAGCTTGGCAGTATCCTGGATGCGCGGTTTCAGGCGGTCGGCGGTCGGCCCGGGAACCTCGGCCTTGAACAGCTGCATGCCACCGACACCGAGCATCGGCAGGATTGCCAGGGATAGTACGATGATTCCCATGCCGCCCAGCCATTGGGTCAGGGAGCGCCACAAAAGCAGGCTTGGCGGCAACGCCTCGATATCGGTGAGAATCGTCGAGCCGGTGGTGGTGAAGCCGCTCATGGTTTCGAAAAAAGCATTGATAAAGGAGGGCACCGCACCGGTAAAAACAAATGGCAGCGCCCCGAACAGGGCGAAGAAGGTCCAACCGAAGGTGACCACGGCAAAACCTTCGCGAACCGAGAGGTCGGTTTCGGAACGAAACTGGCTGTACAGCAGTCCGCCGCAGGCAGCTGATATGAC
>Ga0316188_10001149_pt1 | contig 12425 bp, 8 predicted proteins | sample Phiworburrow1_MG_FD_204933 | JGI IMG/M metagenome (GOLD analysis project Ga0316188, IMG submission 204933) | Coastal sediment microbial communities from Maine, United States - Phippsburg worm burrow 1 | ecosystem: Environmental > Aquatic > Marine > Coastal > Sediment | place: USA: Maine...
CGAAACCGAGCAGCGACGAGCTCAGGTCGGGCTGGGCCCAAAGCCCGGCGCGAAAACGCCGCACCTGTTCGGCCCAGCGCCGCATGTCGGGCCAGCGCAAGGGCCAAGGGCCCAGACCGTTCCAGGCGAAGCACAGCGCGCGCACATCGGCGGCCAGCGCAGCGTCGGCGCCGTCCAGGAACAGGTCCAGGAAGGCGAGCAGCTTGTGTAAGTGCGCGCCGTCGTGCTGTGGGTAGATCTGCCAGACGAAGGGCGCACCGGCCCACAGCGCACGCACCAGCGAATCCTCGCCGCGCACGAAGTTCAGCTCGCCGGCCCACAGCAGGTGGTCATAGTCGTCTTGCGTCAGCCAAGGTAGCGGCATCCAGCGTTGCGTCGGAATCGTTGCGTCGCCCTGGCGCAGCGCATCCTGCGCGGCACCCGGCGTGGCCAGCAGCAACGTCGGCTCGGACGGCAGGCTGCGCAGCAGCTCGCCCACCGGCGCCTGGGCGTAGCAGAACAGGCTGATCACCCGTTCCCCAGCGTGGGGCGCACAGCCTCGTTCGCGCAGCCAGGCGGTCGCATCGAAGGCTTCCCGCGCGGCCGTCACGCTGCGCTCGCGAATCAGCCCGCCGGTGCCGACGACGAATCCGGGATAGAAGAACCACTTGTCGAGCCCCCGGCCAGGCCCGGCCATCTGCGGGGAGCGCAGCCCGTGGCAACGCAGCACGTAATCCTCGGCGCTGAGATATTCGAGGTTGATCCACAGTGGCGGGGGGCGGCGCATGGCCATGCGCGCGACGAAGTCCTCGGGCGGGTCGCAGCCGAAAGCCTCGATGACCACCGCACTGGGCGCCAGCGTGGTGTGTTCGCCGTCAAAGGGCAGCACGGTCACGCCCGGCGCTCCCCGCGGTGCCATCCACGCCAGCGCGCGGCTATCGTCGATCCACAGCCGCACCGGCTGTCCGCGCGCCGCGAGGTCGGCCGCCAGGCGCCAGCACACGCCGACGTCGCCATGGTTGTCGACGACACGGCAGAACAGGTCCCACGGCGACGGTGCTGACATGGCTCGATTATCGAAGGCGGCAAAATCATCGCCGATGGCCGACGATCAAGACACGCAGCAGCCCGACGCGGCGCCGGCGCGCGAGCGCCTGCTGGCCGAGGTGGCGGCGCTGCCCGGCCTGCCGGGCGTGTACCGCTACTTCGACGCGCGCGACGACGTGCTCTACGTGGGCAAGGCGCGCAACCTGAAGAAGCGTGTGTCCAGCTACTTCCACAAGGACCATGGCGGCACGCGCATCGGCCACATGGTCTCGCGAATCGCCCGGCTCGAGACGACGGTAGTGCGCACCGAGGCCGAGGCGCTGCTGCTCGAGAACAACCTGATCAAGACGTTGAACCCGAAGTTCAACATCCTGTTCCGCGACGACAAGAGCTACCCGTACCTGAAGATCACCGGCTCGCCGCAAGCCACGCCAGCGACGCAGGCAGCGCGCTTTCCGAGGGTGGCCTACTACCGTGGCAGCGTCGATCGCAAGCACCGCTACTTCGGCCCGTACCCGGGTGCCTGGGCCGTGAAGGAGACGATCCTGCTGATCCAGAAGGTGTTCCGCCTGCGCACCTGTGAGGACACGGTCTTCGCGAACCGTTCGCGGCCCTGCCTGCTTTACCAGATCCGGCGCTGCTCGGGGCCTTGCGTGGGGCGGGTGTCGCAGCGGGACTATGCGCTGGACGTGCGCAGCGCCGAGCGCTTCCTGCTCGGCGAACCGCAGCAGGTGATCGACGAACTGCAGCAGCAGATGAGCGTATGCGCCGAAGCCATGGACTACGAACGTGCCGCCGAATTCCGCGACCGCATCGGCGCGCTGTCGCGCGTGCTGCACCAGCAGTCGGTCGAGGTCAGCAGCCTGTCGGCCGCCGACCGCGACGTGGACATCCTGGCGGTACGCGTGGCCGGCGGTCGGGCCTGCGTCAACCTGGCGATGGTGCGCGGCAGCCGCCACCTCGGCGACCGCGCCTACTTTCCGACGCACGTGGAAGAAGCCGCTTCACTGGATGTCGGCGATGGAGCCGACACCGCACCGCGCAGCGTCGAGCGGCAGGTGCTGGAGGCCTTCATCGCGCAGCATTACCTGGGCCAGCCGGTGCCGCCGTTGCTGGTGCTGAGCCACGCGGTGGACGCGGCCCTGATCGAGGCGCTTGCCGCACAAGCCGGCCAACGCGTGCGCGCGCTGCACCAACCGCGCGAGCAGCGCCGCATCTGGCTCGACATGGCGATCAAGGGGGCGGGCATCGCCCTGGCGCGGCTGCTTGCCGAGGAAGGTTCGCAGCGCGAGCGCACGCGCGCACTGGCCGAGTCGCTGGACCTGGGCGTACCCGATCTGGACCGACTGCGCATCGAGTGCTTCGACGTCAGCCATACCGCGGGCGAGGCGACACAGGCCTCCTGCGTGGTCTACGAAGACCACCGCATGCAGAACAGCCAGTACCGACGCTACAACATCCAGGCGGTGACTGGCGGCGACGACTACGCTGCGATGCGGCAGGTGCTAATGCGGCGCTATGCCAAGCTGGCAGAGGCCAAGTCGGTGGCCGAGGGTCAAGGTGCCGGCGCGCTCGCCCGAGTGCCCGATCTGGTGCTTGTCGACGGCGGACGTGGCCAGGTGGGCGTGGCGCGCGAGGTCTTCGAAGAGCTGGGGCTGGACCTGTCGCTGATCGTTGGCGTGGAAAAGGGCGAGGGCCGCAAGGTCGGGCTGGAGGAACTGGTCTTTGCCGACGGCCGGCCGAAGGTGGCACTGGGCCACGATTCGGCGGCGCTCATGCTGGTCGCGCAGATACGCGACGAGGCGCACCGCTTTGCCATCACCGGCATGCGCGCGAAGCGCGCCAGCGTGCGCACCGGTGGCAGCCGGCTCGAAGATGTCGCAGGCGTCGGGCCGAAGAAGCGCGCCTTGCTGCTGCAGCGCTTCGGCGGCGTGCGTGGCGTGGCCAGCGCCGGCGTCGAGGACCTGGCCGCCGTCGACGGCATCTCGCGCGAGCTGGCGGAGACCATCTATCGCGCGCTGCACTGATCGGTCGCACCGCCCACTGCGGGCACAATCGGCGGATGTTCTTCACCATCCCGACTTTGCTGACCTGGGCGCGCATCATCGCGATCCCGCTGGTCGTAGGGGTGTTTTACCTGCCGCTGGACGGAGCGACGCGCAACCTGTCTGCCACGGTGCTCTTCATCGTCGTGGCACTGACCGACTGGCTCGACGGCTGGCTGGCGCGGCGCCTGAACCAGACCTCGTCCTTCGGCGCCTTCCTCGACCCGGTGGCCGACAAGTTCCTGGTCTGCGCCGCGTTGCTGATCCTGCTGCAGTTGGACCGTGTCAACGCATTCGTGGCCTTCATCATCATCGGCCGCGAGATCGCGATCTCCGCGTTGCGCGAGTGGATGGCGCAGATCGGCGCATCGCGCAGCGTCGCGGTCAGCATGCTGGGCAAGCTGAAGACGGTGGCGCAGATGGTGGCGATCCCGTTCCTGCTCTATGACGGCGCGCTCTTCGGCGTCATCGATACGCGCATCTGGGGCGCCGGGCTGATCTACGTCGCCTGCGTGCTGACCGTGTGGTCGATGGTCTATTACATGCGCAAGGCCCTGCCCGAAATCCGCGCCAAGGCGCGCTGACGTGGCGACGAATGCACGACACGGCGGCGACCTGGCCGCGTTCATGCCGATGGTGTTCGTGCTGATCTGGAGCACCGGCTTCGTCGTTGCGCGCTTCGGTATGCCGCATGCACCGCCGATGCGCTTCCTGGCCTGGCGCTTTGCGCTGTCGGTGCTGGCATTCGGCATCTGGGTGCTGGCCTCGCGCGCGGCCTGGCCGAAGGGCCGCGGGCAGTGGCTGCACCTGGCCGTCGTCGGCACGCTGATGCATGCGGGCTACCTGGGCGGCGTGTGGAGTGCCGTGAAGCTGGGCATCGGTGCCGGCACCTCGGCGCTGATCGTTGGCCTGCAGCCGGTGTTGACGGCGCTTTGGGTGTCGGCCACCGGACAGGAGCTGCGCATCACGGCGCGCCAGTGGGGCGGCCTGACGATGGGCCTGGCCGGGCTGGTGATGGTGGTTTGGAACAAGCTGGGGCACGGCGAGGTGACGCCGCTGAACCTGGCGCTGTGCCTGCTGGCATTGCTGTCCATCACGGCCGCCACGCTGTACCAGAAGCGTTTCGTCGCCCCTTGCGACGTGCGCACCGCCAACATGGTGCAACTGTCGGCGGCGTTCGTCGTGGTGCTGCCGCTGGCCTTGCTGGAAAGCGAATCCATCGTTCTGGCACCATCGCTGGTCGGCGCGATGGCGTGGTCGGTACTGGTGCTGACGCTGGGCGGCAGTTCGCTGCTGTACATGATGATCCAGCGCGGCGCGGCCACGCGCGTCAGCAGCCTGATGTACCTGGTGCCTCCGTGCACCTCGCTGCTGGCCTGGCTGCTGTTCGACGAACTGCTCACGCCGACCGTGCTAGCCGGGCTAGCGCTGACCGCGCTGGGTGTGTGGCTGGTGGTTCGCGCACCCCTTGTGCAACCGACGACGAGAAAGGAGATCCCCCCATGAAGCCTCATCGCATTGCGGTCATTGCCGGCGACGGCATCGGCAAGGAAGTCATGCCCGAAGGGCTGCGCGCGCTGGAGGCTGCGGCCACGCGTCACGGCATCGGGCTGCAGATCGATCACTTCGACTTCGCCAACTGCGAGTACTACGCGAAGCACGGCGAGATGATGCCGGCCGACTGGAAGGACCGCATCGGCGGCCACGACGCGATCTTCTTCGGCGCCATCGGCTGGCCGGCCACGGTGCCCGACCATGTGTCGCTGTGGGGCTCGCTGCTTAAGTTCCGGCGCGATTTCGACCAGTACGTCAACCTGCGTCCGGCGCGGCTGATGCCGGGCATTCGCTCGCCGCTGGTCGACCGCGAGGGCAGGCCGCTGCAGCCCGGCGACATCGACATGCTGATCGTGCGCGAGAACACCGAGGGCGAATACAGCAGCATCGGCGGGCGCATGTACGAAGGCAGCGAGCGAGAGATCGTGATGCAGCAGACGGTGATGTCGCGCATCGGTGTCGACCGGGTGCTGAAGTTCGCCTTCGAGCAGGCGATGCAACGCCCGCGCCGCAAGCTGACCTCGGCCACCAAGAGCAACGGCATCTCGATCACCATGCCCTACTGGGACGAGCGCGTCGAGGCAATGGCGCGGCAGTACCCCGATGTGGCAGTCGACCGCTTCCACATCGACATCCTGACCGCGCACTTCGTGCAGCGACCGCAGGCCTTCGACGTGGTGGTGGCGAGCAACCTGTTCGGCGACATCCTGTCCGACCTGGGGCCGGCCTGCACCGGCACGATCGGCATTGCCCCCTCGGCCAACATCAATCCGACACGCGCGTGGCCCTCGCTGTTCGAGCCGGTGCACGGCTCGGCGCCCGATATCGCCGGACGGGAGGTCGCGAACCCGATCGCGATGGTCTGGTCGGCCGCACTGATGCTCGATTTTCTCGGCCATCGTGAGGCCCACGACCGCATCGTCGGCGCGATCGAGACGCTGCTGTCCGACGCCGACGCGCCACGCACGCCCGACATCGGCGGCCGTGCCACGACGGTCGAGGTCGGCAAGGCATTGGCAGCAATCATCGCCGCCAATTAGTGCCGTGGTCCGGGCTTGTCAAGCGTGTAATCACGCGTCGATCCGCCAGGAATGCGGGGACTGAAGGCATAGAATGGCTATTCGCCTTGACACTGTGTGCGTGCAGGGCTGTAATCATTTCGGGCCTTGCAACGTCGATGACGCTGCTGCCCGCCGCACACCACCATGGGACACTCCAGAACACACGTGAGAGGGGCAGTTGAATGAACAAGTCGGAGCTGATCGAACACATTGCCACGCAGGCCGACATCTCCAAGGCGGCGGCGGCGCGCGCCCTTGACGCCGTCGTCGGCGGCGTGAAGAGCACTCTCAAGAAGAGTGGCAGTGTGACCATCGTCGGCTTCGGCACCTTCGCGGTGACCAAGCGCGCCGCTCGCACCGGCCGCAACCCGCGCACCGGCACGGCGATCAAGATCAAGGCCGCCAAGGTGCCGAAGTTCAGGCCCGGTAAGGCGCTGCGCGACGCGCTCAAGTAGTCCGCGTGCACCAGTTGGGTGCTTAGCTCAGTTGGTAGAGCGGCGCCCTTACAAGGCGTAGGTCGGGGGTTCGAGCCCCTCAGCACCCACCACCGCACAGCCTCGGACTATTGGCCGAGTGAGCGCGTGCGGGGCGCTGGCTTAGAATGCTAGTGCAGCATGGCATGGCCCGGCGCCCGGTAGTTGCGGGCGAGCCACCGGGCACCACATCAGGCAGGTCGAGCGAGGGCGAACCGAGGTTCGCCTTCTTTGCTTGCGCTGCCGGCATCATCCGACCCACGCTCCGCCAAGGTCCCACATGTTCGATTTCGTCCGCTCGCACACCCGTCTGTTCCAGGGCATCCTGGTGCTGCTGATCTTTCCTTCCTTCGTCTTCTTCGGCGTGCAGGGCTACTCCAGCTTCAACAGCGAAGCCGCCGGCAAGGTGGCGCAGGTCGACGGGCACGGCATCACCCGCGTGGAATGGGATGCTGCGCATCAGCGCAACGTCCAGCGGCTGCGCCAGCAGATGCCGGACGTGGACGTGCGGCTGCTCGATACCCCCGAGATGCGGCGCGAGACCCTGGACGGCCTGGTGCGCGAACGTGTGCTGCTTTCCGCCGCCGACCAGATGCATCTGGGTGTCAGCGACGAACGGCTGCAGCACGTGTTTGCCACCGACGCGCAGTTTGCCGGCCTTCGCAACCCCGACGGCAGCGTGAACCGCGACTTGCTGATCGCGCAGGGCATGAGTTCCGAGATGTTCGCGCAGCGCCTGCGGCAGGATCTGGCGATGCGCCAGGTGCTGCAGGGCATCGGTGGCACGGTGGTGGCGCCGAAAGCCCTCGTCGATCAATCGCTGGACCCGTTGCTGCAGCGTCGCCAGGTGCAGCTGAAGCGCTTCAATGCCGCCGACTTCCGCACCAAGGTCAACCCGACCGATGCAGACATCGAGGCCTTCTACAAGGCCAACGAAGCGCAGTTCAAGGCGCCCGAACAGGCGGTGATCGAGTACCTGGTGCTTGACGCGCAGGCGCTCAAGCAGGGCGTAACGGTGCCCGAGGACGAACTGCGGCGCTACTACGAAGAGAACGTCGCGCGCTTCACAGCAGCCGAAGAGCGCCGGGCCAGCCACATCCTGATCGCCGCCGACAAGGACAAGCCTGCGGCCGAGCGCCAGCAGGCCCGGGCCAAGGCCGAGAAGTTGCTCGAGCAACTGCGCAGGTCGCCGGGCCAGTTCGCCGAACTGGCCAAGGCCAGCAGCAACGACCCCGGCAGCGCCGAGCGTGGCGGCGACCTTGACTATTTCGGCCGCGGTGCGATGGTCAAGCCCTTCGAGGACGCTGTCTTCGCGATGAAGGTCGGCGAGATCAGCAACGTCGTCGAGAGCGACTTCGGCTACCACATCATTCAGTTGACGGCGCTGCGCGGCGGCGAGAGGAAAAGCTTCGATGCCGTGCGCGCCGAGATCGAGGACGAGGTACGCAAGCAGCTCGCACAGAAGCGCTATGTCGAGGCTGCCGAGCAGTTCAGCAACATGGTCTACGAGCAGTCGGACAGCCTGCAGCCCACTGCCGACAAGCTCAAGCTGGAAAAGCGCCGCGCCACGGTGCTGCGCACGCCAGCGGCCGGTGCCACCGGTGCGCTGGCCTCGCCCAAGCTCCTGGACGCGGTGTTCGGCAACGAAGCCGTGCGGAACAAGCGCAACACCGACGCGGTCGAGGTCGGCCCCAGCCAATTGGCTTCGGCGCGCATCGTCGAGTACACGCCGGCGCGCACCTTGCCGCTGTCCGAAGTGAAGGACCGGGTGCGTGAACTGGTGTTGGCCGAACAGGCCGCTGCGCTGGCTCGCAAAGAGGGTCAGGCGCTGTTGGCGCAACTGCAGAAGGGCGGCGAGGTGGCCTTGCCCGAAAACCTGGTCATCGGCCGTGCCGGAGCGCAGGGCGTGCCTCGGCAGCTCATCGACGCGGTGCTCGCAGCCGATGCCGGCAAGCTGCCGGCGCCGCTGGGCGTCGATCTGGGCGGCCAGGGCTTCGTCGTCGGCCGCGTCACACAGGTCCTGCCGCGCGACCCGGCGGTGGCCAGCGAGCAGAACCTGCAGGCCCAATACCAGCAGGCGGCGGCCAATGCCGAGATGCAGGCCTATTACAGCGCGCTGAAGAGCCGCTTCAAGGCCGAGATCAAGCCCTCGGCCTTCACTGGCGACGCTGCGGCCTCGGCGCCCGCGCGCTGAGCCAAGGGCAAGGGCAAGGGCAAGGGCAAGGGCCAGCAGCCCAGCCTTTGCGAGAGGGCGCAGGACTATAATTCGACGCTTCGGCGGTGGCTGTAGCTCAGTTGGTAGAGTCCAGGATTGTGATTCCTGTTGTCGTGGGTTCGAGTCCCATCAGCCACCCCATCCGCCGTCCCGGAATACCGCAGCGAAATCAACAGCTTGCGGTTCAGCATCCAGTCCTTGGGATAAATCGGCGGCACACACCGAGAGCGGCTTGCAAGGCGATGCGCCTCAGCATCCCTCTGCAGTAAACGCTGCACGGCCCGCCAGCGGCGCCTTTCCTGGGATAGATCCGGGGATAAATCGCGTCGAAGCGACGCTTCCAGCCGGCCCATTTCCGTGGCGTTCTGCTCCCCGTGCAGCCAACGAGCGTAGGTGCTCAGCAGCATGCCGACGGAGTGCCCCAGTTGTGCTGCGCAGAATGCTGGCGTCATGCCGGACATCAGCATCATCGTCGCGTAGCTGTGGCGGGTGTTGTAGGGCCGCCGGTAGCGCAGCCCCAGAGCTTTCAGCGTCGGCTCCCAGTAGCTGCGCCGGAAGGCGCGCTCTTCTGTCCACGGCTTGCCGTAGCGTGGATCGAGGAAGACGAAATCGCCTGCCAGTTGCGTCAATGCGCGCTGTCGCAGCAGTGCAGCGCGTGCACGGCTGTTAAGCAGCACGTGGCGTGCGGTACTCGTCTTCGTCGTGTTCTTCTCGAGCCCACGAACGATGGCCCGATGCACATGGACCCGGTCACGCTCCAGATCCACATCTGCCCAGCGCAGCGCCGTCGTCTCCGATGGGCGCAGGCCGCTGAAGAACTTGAACTCCACGTAGTTCGCCACACCATCGGGGTACCGCTCGGTCATGTAGTCGATGATGGCCTCCAGCTCGTCGGGCGTGAACGGATCAGGAAACGGTGTCTGCTGCCGCTGGTAGAGGACATGCCGGACGAGGTTGTCTTCGAGGGCATGGTCCGCAACGGCCATGTCCATGGCACGGCGAAGAACGGTGACGTAGTTGTTGACGGGCTTCGCGTTGAGTCCGGGGCGGAAGGTCAACGCGCGCATGACGTGACTGGCCTTCAGTCGGTGCAACGCCCGCTCACCGAGCAGTGCGCCCTTGTCGTCGCACGGCGCGGACTTCCAGAAGCGAACGGCCGACGCGTAGGCCGCGGCGGTGGACGGCTCTACGCGCTGGACCGCCATCCATGCGTCGAGATGCTCGCCTACGGTGAGTGGCCTTCCGTCCTTGCTGGTCGTGGGGAAGTATTCGCAGTGGCAGAAGGTGCCGTCGGCGATTCGGCTGCGAATCTCTGCGGCGAGTCGTGTGGCCTCGCTGAGGTTCTCTGTTGACGGCGGGACCGCCATGCCGTCACGCCTGAGCGTTCGGCGTACGACTTCGCCGTTCAGGCTGAACTGGATGCGGATGGCCTTGCCGCGGACTTCAACACCGGTGCCTTTCCTGCCCATACGTTCCTCCATCGTTGCGCTGATGTCGATTCGATTGAAGCTGCTGGCGTGAGACACGGCAAGCGCGTCCCGCTCGACAAAGTGCCGTGGCGGACAGTTCACGTGGCTCCGACCACCGGATGCCGTAGCGCCGACCGGATGTGAATCGCACGACACCGGGCACACTGTCGGCCATGAGGGAACCGATCATGGATTCGATCAACGCCGCGCTGGCGGCCATCCTGCAAACCGTGCGGACGCCCGGCGACTTCTTTGCGGCTGGCGCGTGCGCCTTGCATCTTCCGCTGATCGAGGTTGAAGGCATCGGCCCGATTGCCTTGCCGCTGCTGCCGGCGCAGGCCGCGCAACTCATCGCGGCGGCTGAACGCGCGCCCTATGGCCGCGGGGCAGACACGCTGGTCGACACCTCCGTGCGCCGCACCTGGCAGATCAGCGCCGACCACATTCGCATCCGGGGCAGGCACTGGCCGGCCATGCTGGACGGCATCGTCGAACGCGCGGCCATGGGTCTCGGCGCAGGTGTTGGGGTGGAGGCCGAGCTGTACAAGCTGCTGGTCTACGACGAGGGCAGCTACTTCCTCGAGCATCGCGACACCGAAAAGTCGCCTGGCATGTTCGGCACGCTCATCGTCGCGCTGCCGTCGTTGCACGCCGGCGGTGAACTGGTGATCCGTCATCGCAAGCGCGAAGTGCGACTCGATGTGCGCTGCGCCGATGTGTCCGAACTCGCCTGGGCCGCCTTTTATGCCGACTGCGTGCACGAAGTGCTGCCCATCGTCTCGGGGTGCCGGCTGGTGCTCGTGTACAACTTGCGACGCACGGGCCGCGGCCGCTTGCCCCGTCCGCCGTCGTACGACAAGCAGACGGCTGCTTTGGGGCGCTTGTTGCGCCATTGGTGCGAAGAGCCGGCGCCACCCGACGAGGATCGGCCGCTCAAGCTGGTCTACCCGCTGGCTCACGCCTACACGCCGGCCGAGCTGTCGTTTGCTGCGCTCAAGGGCGCAGATGCAGCGGCTGCCACCGTGCTGACCACGGCCGCGGGCAGTGCCGCCTGCGATCTCTACGTGGCGCTGCTGCGTATCGAAGAGAGTGGTGCGGCGGAGCACAACGGCTACTTCCGCACTCGCTGGCGTGGCCGCTACAACGACGACGACGACAGCGATGACCAGAACGATGACGAGTTCAGGGTGGCCGAGGTCTTCGATCGCTCCTTGACACTGTCGGATTGGAGACGATCCGACGGCGGCGTGGCGTCCTTGGGTACCTTGCCGTTCAGCGAAAGCGAGGTCTGCCCGACAGATGCACTGGCCGACATGGCGCCGGACGAACAGCACTTCCACGAGGCCACCGGCAACGAAGGCGCCTCGTTCGAGCGCAGCTACCAGCGGGCGGCCCTGGTGTTGTGGCCGCATGCGAAGAGGCTGCGGTTGATCGCGCGGGCGGGTTTCGCAGCCTCATTGCCGGCCCTGGACGGCATGGTCGGGGCCTGGATCGACAGCGGAGCCGAACCGGGTCGCGCGGCCTGGAACGAGGCACACGATCTGGCGGCAGAGATGCTGGCGTGCTGGCCCGTGCAAGCCGCTCGTCGGGTGCACGATGGGCCGAGCGCTGAGAGCGAGGTGCTGTCGCAACTGGTGCAGCTGCAGGATCGCGAGCACATCGAATCGATGCTGACCAACGTTGTTGCGACCGGTGCCTATGCGGCAGGCGACAACGCGGCCTTGATGCAAGCGTTGAAGCTGCTGCCGGTCCCTCGCATCGGTTCGCTGCTGCTGGCCGTCGTGCAAGGCAATGCGGATCTCCACATCGGCGGTTGCGCTGACCTGATTGCACGTGTTGCCGCCGCTTCTGGCTGGCGGGGACAGTTGCTGGGTGCAGCCCGGGCGCTGCTCGATGCCATGCCGGGCGATCCGGCCCGACCACAGTCGCCGGCCGACGAATGGCGCCGCGAGCGCGTCGATGCAGGCGTGGTCCACGACACGCTGCGCGCGTTCGCCCCCGCGGGGCATGCGGGCCTGTCCGGGTTGGCCGACCAGGCCGTGACGCACTGGCTGGCCTGGCCCAAGACCTATGGCATGGATGCCGTCATCGTTCCGGCGTTGCGCCGTCTCGCCGAGCGGCCCGCGCTGCTGAACCGGCCGGCCTGCCTGAGGCTGCGGGCGGCTGCTCTGGACCACCTGCGCGCACGGTCCTCACTGGACTTGGCACCGCCTGCCGACTGGCGGCGCGAGGCCCGCATGAGCTGCCGTTGCGAGCACTGCCTGGCGCTGAGCCACTTCCTGCAGAGTGCGGACCAGGAGGTCTGGCGCTTCAAGGCGCGCGAGGCCGATCGCCGTCACGTCGAGGACTCGATCCGTCAGGGCCGGCACGACATCGACTGCAGCACCGAGCGCAAGGGCAGTCCGCATGTGCTGGTGTGCACCAAGAACCAGGCGAGCTACGAGCGGCGGGTCGCGCAGCGACGGGCGGACCTCGAAGATCTGACGCGTCTCAAGGCGTAGGCCTGTTCGGCCGGGCGGCCCACTGGGGCGAGATGCCATGGTATTCGCACCACAGCTGTGCGATCACCTCCACGGCCTGGC
>Ga0316188_10001150_pt1 | contig 12419 bp, 9 predicted proteins | sample Phiworburrow1_MG_FD_204933 | JGI IMG/M metagenome (GOLD analysis project Ga0316188, IMG submission 204933) | Coastal sediment microbial communities from Maine, United States - Phippsburg worm burrow 1 | ecosystem: Environmental > Aquatic > Marine > Coastal > Sediment | place: USA: Maine...
ATCTGAATAGCCTTCCCTTCGATGAGAATGGGTTCGAATGCCTGAAGGCCTAACCGGTGCAACGTCGGGGCGCGGTTCAGAAGCACCGGATACTCTTTGACCACCTCATCCAGGCAGTCCCATACCTCGGGAGTCTCCTTTTCCACCATTTTCTTGGCACTCTTTATGGTGGTCACATAGCCGCGCTCTTCCAGTTTGTTGTAAATGAACGGTTTGAACAGCTCCAGGGCCATCTTTTTGGGAATGCCACACTGGTGCAGTCGCAAATCGGGACCGATGACGATAACTGAACGCCCAGAGTAGTCCACCCGCTTGCCCAAGAGGTTTTGGCGAAAGCGGCCCTGTTTGCCTTTTAGCATGTCAGACAGGGACTTGAGAGCTCTCTTGTTGGGACCGGTGATGGTCTTGCCCCTTCTGCCGTTATCGAACAAAACGTCCACGGCTTCCTGCAGCATCCGCTTCTCATTGCGAATAATGATCTCCGGCGCATTTAACTCCTGCAAACGTCGCAAGCGGTTATTGCGATTAATAACCCTGCGGTAGAGGTCGTTGAGGTCACTGGTGGCGAAACGCCCACCGTCGAGGGGAACGAGGGGCCGCAAATCAGGAGGCAGTACCGGGATCACTTCCAAAATCATCCACTGGGGCTGGTTTCCCGACTCCCGGAATGCATTGATCACCTTGAGTCGTTTGGCCAATTTTTTCCGTTTGGCCACTGATTTGGTCTTGGTCATCTCCTGGCGCATTTCTTCGGCAAGCCCATTCAAGTCCAATTTGCCCAGCAGTTCATTCACGGCTTCCGCCCCAATGCCTACCTTGAAGCTGTTGCCGTGCTGCTCGCGTAATTGACGATACCGCTCTTCGCTCAGCAGTTCGTGATTGTTCAGTGGGGTATCCCCAGCATCCAGCACAATATAGCTATCGAAATAGAGAACCTTCTCCAACTCCTTGAGGGTGAGATCCAGAAGATTACCCACCTTACTGGGCAAACTTTTCAGGAACCATATGTGAGCAACGGGGGCTGCCAGTGCAATGTGGCCCATGCGTTCCCGTCGCACCTTGGACTGAATAACTTCGACACCACATTTTTCACAGACGACCCCCCTATGTTTCATGCGTTTGTATTTACCACAATTGCACTCGTAGTCTTTTGTGGGCCCAAATATCTTGGCACAAAACAGGCCATCACGCTCAGGCTTGAAAGTCCGGTAATTAATGGTCTCCGGCTTCTTGATCTCTCCATAGGACCATTCCAGGATTTTCTCCGGCGAGGCCAGAGAGATACGAACCGCGTTGAAACTCAAAGGATCTTTGGGCCGAACGAAAAGGTTGTACAGTTCTTTCACTGCAACCTCCCTGAGCAGGGGCAACCAGGTGCACCCCCCTCACTGCATATTAAAGCCAGGGACACAGATTTTCACAGATGCTCACAGATATCTATCGTGTAGGATTGTGAAATACCTTCCCTCTCATCTACGAATTGGGGCCAGTACTTACTGAAATTGAACCCTCTCAGTTGGTGTCCAAGTTACTATCCTAATAATCTGTGTTCATCTGTGTCCAATATTTAAATATTCATGCTATAGAGTTACTAGTCGGCGTCTTCCAACAAGCGGACATCCAAACCCAGGGCCTGGAGCTCCTTCACCAGTACGTTGAAAGATTCCGGCAACCCAGCCTCGAGCGTATTCTCGCCCTTGACTATTTTTTCGTACATACGAGTCCTGCCAGCCACATCATCGGATTTCACCGTCAAGAACTCCTGCAAGGCATAGGCAGCACCATAAGCCTCCATTGCCCAGACTTCCATCTCACCCAAACGTTGCCCACCAAACTGCGCTTTACCACCCAATGGCTGCTGGGTTACCAGTGAGTAAGGACCAATGGAGCGTGCGTGCAGCTTGTCGTCCACCAAGTGGTGCAACTTCATAATGTACATGATGCCCACAGTGACTTTGCTGTCGAATGGCTTACCATTGCGGCCGTCATACAGGGTGGCCTGTCCCAACTCTGGAAGGCCTCCTTCTTTCAGAAACTCCCGAATCTCTTCCTCCTCGGCGCCATCAAATACTGGACTGGCCACATGGAAGCCCTCTCGGTAGTGGGGAATCAGGCTCTTGAGTTCGGTTTCATCCGCCTCGTCAAAGTATTTCTTGAATTCCTGCTTGGAGTAGAGTCGCCGGAGCTTCGCCTTTATAGTCTCCTCACTCTTGTATTCCTCCAGTAACTGAACCAGTTGATCACCAATCCCTTTGGCGGCCCAGCCCAGGTGTGTCTCCAAGACCTGGCCCACATTCATGCGCGAAGGTACGCCCAGGGGATTCAGGACAATATCCACCGCGGTGCCTTCGGCAAAATAGGGCATGTCCTCTACGGGCAGAACTCGGCTTACCACCCCCTTATTACCGTGCCGACCGGCCATCTTGTCCCCCACCGACAGCTTGCGCTTAACCGCCAGGTAAACCTTGACCATTTTGATCACACCTGGGGGCAACTCGTCGCCCTTCTTGAGTCTGGCGATTTTGTCTGCGAAGACCATTTGCACCAGTTCGATCTGTTCGTGGTAGTTCTCCCAGATTTCTCGAATCTGTCCGGTCACCTCAACCTTCCCCTGCACCTCGATATCCATCCACTGGCCGGGGGCCAATTGGGCAAGGATGTCACCAGTAAAAGTGCCGCCCTTTTTGATCAAGATCTTCTTGCCGTCCTTGACGGGTATGGCTGATTTCTTCTTTGCCAGCAACCGTTCGAGCTTCCTCAGCGCGCTTTTCTTGATTATCTTTATCTCGTCACGCTGATCCTTCAGCAACCGCGCTATTTCCTCGTCTTCAATGGATATGGTCCGCTCATCCTTGTCTACACCTTTACGGGAAAAAACTTTGGCATCAATAACGATGCCCTCCACGCCCGGAGGCACCCGGAGAGAGGTGTCTTTCACATCCCCCGCCTTTTCACCAAATATAGCCCGGAGCAATTTCTCCTCTGGAGTGAGCTGAGTCTCACCTTTGGGCGTTACCTTGCCCACCAGAATGTCGCCGGTTTGGATTGTGGCGCCAATCCTAATAATTCCGCTCTCGTCGAGGTGTCCTAACGCCTCCTCACCGATGTTGGGAATGTCGCGGGTGATCTCCTCTTTGCCCAGCTTGGTATCCCGGGCAACCAACTCGAACTCCTCGATGTGGATGGAGGTGAAGATGTCCTCTTTGACCACGCGCTCGCTCACCAGGATGGAATCCTCGAAGTTGTATCCACCCCAACTCATAAAGGCAACAGTGACATTCCGGCCGAGGGCGAGTTCTCCCATTTCAGTGGAGGGACCATCGGCAATGATCTGCCCACTGCTCACCCTTTGTCCAGGACGAACGATAGGCTTTTGGTTGAAACAGGTGTTCTGGTTGGAGCGCTGGAACTTGGTGATCTTATAGATATCCACTGCGGAGGCGAGCGACTGGTCTTCGCCATCACCTTGGGAGGCCCTGACCACAACGCGAGAGGCATCTACATCTTCCACCATACCATCGCGCCGGGCAATGATTGCAACCCCTGAGTCCTGGGCCACAACCCTTTCGATACCGGTACCCACTATCGGAGCTTTGGCCTTCAAAAGAGGTACGGCTTGACGTTGCATGTTTGAGCCCATCAGGGCCCGGTTGGCATCATCGTTCTCCAGGAAGGGGATGAGGGAAGCCGCCACGCTCACCAACTGGTTCGGACTCACGTCCATGAATTCCACCTCGTCGGGACGGACCATTAGAAACTCGCCCTCCAGCCGGCAAGAAACTTGTTCCCTGACGAATTTGCTTTTGCTGTCCAGAGGAGCATTGGCCTGGGCAAAGGCTTGTTTTTTCTCATCCATGGCGCTCAGATAGGCAACATTGTTGGACACTTTGCCGCCTGCCACCTCGCGATAAGGAGTTTCGATGAAGCCGAACTTGTTCACCCGGGCGTACGTGCTCAACGAGACGATCAGGCCGATATTGGGACCTTCCGGGGTTTCAATGGGACATATGCGCCCGTAGTGAGTGGGATGGACGTCACGCACCTCGAAGCCCGCCCGCTCTCGCGTAAGGCCTCCGGGTCCGAGGGCGCTTAGTCGCCGCTTGTGGGTAATCTCGCTCAAAGGATTGGTCTGGTCCATGAACTGGCTCAGTTGGCTGGTGCCGAAAAACTCTTTGACCACTGCTGATACCGGCTTGGCATTGATAAGATCATGCGGCATCAGAGTCTCAATCTCTTGAAGACTCATGCGTTCCTTGATAGCCCGCTCCATCCTGACCAGCCCAATCCGATACTGATTTTCCAGAAGTTCCCCAACCGCACGCACCCGCCGATTGCCCAGGTTATCGATGTCGTCCACTGCCCCCTGGGTGTCCTTGGTCTTGACGAGGCGTTTTACCGCCCTGAAAATGTCATCTTCAGTGAGGGTGCGGTGACTGAGCGGCAACTCTTCGGTTCCCAGCTGTTGATTCAGCTTCAGCCGCCCCACCTCGGAAAGGTCATAGTGATCAGGGCTAAAGAAGAGATTCTTGAAAAACTCGGCTGCCACCTCAGGGGTGGGGGGATTGCTGGGCCGTAGTTTTCGATAGATTTCCAGAATCGCCGTCTCTGAATCCTCAACCTTGTCAACAGCAAGGGTATTTCGAAAAGACGGACTCACGTCGGCGCCTTCCATGTGGAGCAAGTCCAAAAACTCTATGCCCTGGGCCCGCAAGGTAAGCAAATGTTCCTCGGTGAGCTCTTCATTGCACTGGATAAGTACCTCTCCGGTTTTCTCATCCACCACATCACGCCCGACCACTCGACCCACCAGGTTCTCATCCGGAAATGGAATTTCGCTAATCTTCAACTCTTTGAGCTGCTGGATAAGCTTGACTCCCAGCTTTCTTCCTTTCTTGGCCAGAACTTTTCCACTTTTCGGGTGAGTGATATCTAGCGGTGAACGCGTACCTGCCAGAAATTCATCATCCAGCAGCTTGGCCACCCCATCTTTTCTGAGATAAACGCGTTCGGTCTGGTAAAAATAAGCGAGTAGCTCAGCAGCGCTGTAGCCCAAAGCCTTGAGCAGGATGGTGACTGGAAACTTGCGTCGTCGATCAATGCGCACGTGGAGGATGTCTTTGGGGTCGAATTCCATATCGATCCAAGAGCCGCGCAAGGGGATGATCCTGGCAGAGTAGAGAAGCTTTCCGCTTGAATGGGTCTTGCCTTTGTCGTGGTCGAAGAAAATACCTGGGGAACGGTGCAACTGACTAACCACCACCCGTTCAGTGCCGTTGACAATGAAGGTACCGTTGTTGGTCATCAACGGTATGGTACCGAAATAAACCTCCTGCTCTTTAATATCCCGAATGTGCTTGGCACCACTGTCCTTGTCCACATCGTAGACCACGAGCCGCACCGTGATCTTGATTGGTGCCTCGTACGTCATCCCCCGCTGCAAACACTCTTCCACATCATACTTGACTCTGCCAATGCTGTAGCGGACAAACTCGAGAGAGGCAGTCCCACTAAAGTCGCGAATGGGAAAGACCCCTTTAAAGACGCCCTGCAGACCTTTGTCGACGCGTTCATCGGGATCCACTTCCTGTTGCAGAAACCGTTCATAGGACTCTCTCTGCATCTCTATAAGGTTTGGGATCTCGACTATGTGTTTGATCTTGCCAAAATTCTTCCGCACTCGATAGTCATTGGCCAATGAGGTTGCCATATTTTCTCACCTTTGGCGCTGGCTCCATCACCCGGCTTTGGGTCACGATAGCTGACCCAAAAACGACGACGGAGGGGGCTTCCGGCCCCTCGTCAAAGAGAACAGGGACGGAAACCACCAAGTTCAGGTATCCGGCCATCCGCGATATCCCTCGGTCATCTTTGGACGGCTCGAAAGTATTGTGGTGAACGCAAAAGCGATTCGCTCTCACGAGCGGGGTCCACCCTTTTATTCAACCAGGTGCAGACTACTTCACTTCGACGGTGGCGCCAGCTTCTTCCAACTGCTTGACCACATCGTCGGCTTCATCTTGGGACACACCCTCTTTCACTTTTCCTGGCAGCTCATCCACCAAAGCCTTGGCCTCCTTCAGACCCAGGCCGGTGACGGCGCGTACAGTTTTTATCACCTGGATTTTCTTGTCACCCACTTCAGTGATCACCACATCAAACTCTGTCTGTTCTTCCTCAGCAGCCTCAGCACCAGCCGCCGCAACTCCTGCCGGCATAGCCATGGGCATTGCAGCCATAGGTGCCGCTGCGGAGACTCCCAGTTCTTCTTCCAACTCTTTTACTAACTCGGCCAGCTCAAACACCGGCATGTTTTTGATGTATTCTTTGACATCATCTTTGGTCAGTTTCGCCTTCGCCATGTTTCTACTCCTTTATCGTTCTTAATATCTGTTCGCACAATCACGTTTTTTTCAAATTATGATTCTGGTGTACCCTTCTGCTCGATGGCCTTGAGCACTCCCAGAAGATCCCTCGGTGCGGCTGCGAGCACCCTGACAAAATCGCTGGGCACAGCATTCATGACAGCCAGCAACTTCGAGGGCACCGATGCCATAATCCCAAGAAGTTGAGCCTGCATTACTTCTTTAGAGGGCAAGGTGACAACCTTTTTCATGTCCTCCTGAAGCATCAGCCTGCCAGCAAGTACTCCCGCTTTTACCTCCAGCTTGTTATTGCCTTTGGCATATTCCAGCAACACCTTCGCCGGCGTCAGCTCGTCATCGTAGCAAAGGGCGAGGGCATTGGGCCCGATGAGGTGTTCCTCGAGCACTGAGGCCGCAGTACCCCGAAGTGCCAGCCGAGTCAGGCTGTTCTTAACCACCTGGTATTCTATGCCCGCTTCCTTGAGCTTGTAACGCAGTTCGGTGATCTCCGTTACCTTGAGACCACGATAATCGGTTAGAATTGTTGCTTTGGACCGCTCCAACTTCTCGTGGAGCTCGTCCACCATTGCTTCTTTCTCTTGCCGGTTCAATTCTCTTCTCCCCTCCTTTCGTCTGCCAGCGCGATTTTGAGTCGTGCTCTGACAAAGTCACGGGAGGTGCCAGATTTTCAGGGGCGGATTGCCTGTTTCAGTCTCGGTAGGCTGACCCAGAGTCAATTATCCCCTCGCCACACCCAGGAGTTAGAGCTACCTTACTAAAGTGTCTGCTAACATCTTGTGTCTTGGGCTGGCTAGGCACCTACTGTCTTCGACGAATCAACGTTTCGCCTCGGCAGTCAATTTTTACTAATCATCCGACCAACTGGTCTTGGATGCTCTATGTATTAGCTATCAATTCCAAAAAACAAATCACTATCACTAAGGTTTCAGTGTTCCCCGCTGCCGCTTCGCTTCAGACGGGATCTTCGACAGGTTTCAGCTTCTATGTTTCTTTTTCCTGACACCTGACACCTGAATCCTTTCTTAAGTCAGCAATACCTTAACATTGGCCGGATCAATCTTTATTCCCGGTCCCATGGTGGTGGAAATGCCAATGGAGCGTATGTATGTACCTTTGCTGGCCGCCGGCTTCATGCGCATTATGCTATCCATGAATGTGACAATGTTTTCTAGAATCCTGTCTGCCCCAAAGGAAACCCTGCCAACCGGGGCGTGGACGATGCCGGATTTCTCCACGCGAAAATCTATCTTTCCCGCCTTAATTTCTTTGACGACTTTGCCCAGATCAAAGGTGACCGTGCCCAATTTGGCATTGGGCATAAGACCACGAGGCCCCAAGATCTTTCCAATTTTGCCCACAGCCCCCATCATGTCAGGGGTTGCCACAGTTTTGTCGAATTCAAGCCATCCACCTTTAATCTTGTCGATAAGATCATCGCCGCCGGCATAATCTGCACCCGCGTCGCGTGCCTCTTTTTCCTTCTCACCCTTGGCGAAGGCCAGGACTCGTACTGATTTCCCGGTACCATTGGGAAGCACCACAGTGCCGCGCACCATTTGATCCGCACGGCGCGGGTCCACCCCGAGACGAACAGCCAAATCAACGCTTTCGTCAAAACGGGTAAAGGCACACTCCAGAGCAAGCTTCACCCCATCAACAAACTCGTATCTTTGGGAAAAATCAACACTCTCTCTGGCTTTCCTATGCTTCTTTCCTCTTTTAGCCATATTGGTTCTCCAGGCCTATTCTATTGTAATGCCCATGCTCCTGGCGGTTCCCTCGATGATTTTCATCGCTGCCTCCAGGCTAGCCGTATTCAGGTCTGGCATTTTTAGACGGGCAATCTCTTCCACTTGTTTGCGATTGACCTGCCCCACCTTGTCGCGCTTTGGTTCGCTGGATCCTTTGGCAATCTTGGCTGCCTTTTTGAGCAGCACCGAAGCAGGGGGCGTTTTCGTCACATAGGTAAAGGAACGGTCAGCGAAGACTGTAAGGACCACTGGGATTATCATGCCCTCTTCTCCCTGGGTCTTGGCGTTGAAAGACTTACAGAATTCCATGATGTTCACCCCGTGCTGACCCAAAGCGGGACCGATAGGGGGAGAGGGGTTGGCTTGACCAGCGGGAACCTGCAATTTTATATTCGCAATTACTTTTTTTGCCATACGTCGTCTCTCCTGATTGCCAAAGTCTGCTCGTCACTGGCCTGAGCCAGCAGAAACATGGGGGCAACATGAATAACCACAGAGGCAATTCGCGAGGCATAGCGTTGAGGAAAACGTCAAAGTCGCTCGGTGTTTGTAGCCAACCGCTATATCACAATGTCTCTGTGGTTCATGTTCATAGCCTTGCGACCACGCCATCCTGCCGCTCGGCATCCGCAGCGAAATTCGTTATATTTTAGCTACTTGGACAAAGTCGAGCTCCACCGGAGTAGAACGCCCAAATATGCTCACCAAAACCCGCACTTTGCCCTTTTCGGGACTTACTTCATCCACCACACCGTTGAAGTTGTTAAAAGGACCATCGATGACCCTCACCTCATCACCGCGATCAAAAAGATACTTGGGCTTAGGTTTGAGTGCACCTTCGGTCATTTGCTCGACGATGTTTTGTGCCTCTTCATCACTGAGCGGGGTCGGTTTATCTTTGCCCCCGATAAATCCAGTTACTTTCGGGGTGTTTTTTACTATGTGCCAGGTTTCATCGTTCAGTTCCATGCGCACGAGAATATAACCCGGATAGAATTTGCGAGCAGAAGTCTTCCTTTCCCCTTTGACAAGCTCCACCACTTTTTCAGTGGGCACAAGGATCTTTTCAAAAAGATCCTCTTTTCCCAGCGACTTGATGCGCTCCTCCAGGGCAGTTTTAACCTTTTGCTCGTATCCGGAGTATGTATGAACTATGAACCACTGCATTACAAATTCATCTCCGATCATTGTTTGGCCAGATGAGCCGCAAATTCTCAGCCGCCAGCAATCCTCAACTGCACAAGTCTTGGAAAAAAACACCGACCGCTCTGCACTAGCTAAGCAATATCCGCATAATCCTGGACAGGCCGAGATCTACAATACCTAAAAATGCCCCTATCAAAAACACGATAACCAGCACCACCGAAGTGGAGGCAATGGTATCCTTACGGGTGGGCCATGTTACCTTGGACAATTCAATCCGAACCTCGCGGAGAAACTGGCGGATCGTCTCTATCGTACCAGAAGCCTTCTCTTTCACGCTCGGTTTGGCAACAGCCTTACGTTTTTTGGGTACCTTAGTCTCTGCCACTGCCACTGCCACGGCCTGAGACTTGTCGGAAGCAGCTTGTGCAGGAACAGCAGATTTCTTCTTCTTTTTCTTTTTGGATTTCGCCATAATCTCAAAAATAAATGGCAGGCCAGGAGGGAGTCGAACCCCCAACATCCGGATTTGGAGTCCGGCGCTCTAGCCGTTCGAGCTACTGGCCTGCAGAAATAACGGTCTGATTAAATAACTGTAGCAACAATGCTCTGAAAATAGTCTCATCCCGGCCGCATTCAGCCAAATGGGCTCAACCGCGCTCACATGAGTCCAGCTTCGAGCGAGCTTGTACCCAGATGCGCACCTCTACCCGTGAACTCCAGTTGAAGAGCATCCTATTTGGTCTCGCGGTGCAGGGTATGATGTCCGCAGTATCGGCAATATTTACGGAACCCCAACTTCTCAGGGGTAGTCCTCTTGTTCTTGGTTGTCGTGTAATTTCTCCGTTTACACTCTGAACAGGCCAAGGTAACAATTATGCGCATAATCCATCCCAGCTATGTATAAAGCTTAAATCCGAAATCCCAAGCAATGAATCTCAGGGTTTCAGGTGTCAGGTGTCAGGGAAGAGAAACACAAAAGCTGAAACCTGAATTCTGGCTCCCGGCTCCTCACTCTCTGCTCTATGCCCTATGCCCTCTACCTTCCGCAATCCGAGATCTATTCTATAACCTCACTGATGACACCGGCGCCCACTGTGCGGCCTCCCTCGCGAATGGCAAACCGCAACTCCTTCTCCATCGCTATCGGCGTGATCAACTCCACGCTTACCGACACGTTGTCTCCAGGCATCACCATCTCCACGCCCTCGGGCAACGTCACCACCCCGGTCACATCCGTGGTCCGAAAATAAAACTGCGGCCTATAGCCATTGAAAAACGGCGTGTGACGACCACCTTCCTCTTTCTTCAATACATACGCCTCAGCCTTAAACTTCCGGTGCGGCGCAATCGAACCAGGATGGGCTACCACCTGACCACGCTCAACGTCTTCTCGCTTCACGCCACGCAGCAACACCCCTATGTTGTCTCCCGCCTGACCCTCATCCAGGGTCTTGCGAAACATCTCCACGCCTGTGCATACAGTCTTGTGCGTCGGCCTAATTCCTACTATCTCTACATCATCACCTATCTTGATTATGCCACGCTCTAAACGACCAGTCGCAACAGTACCGCGACCCGATATGCTGAAAACATCCTCAACGGGCATCAAAAACGGCTTGTCTACATCTCGCACAGGCTGCGGGATGTACGCGTCCACCGCTTCCATCAACTCAAATATACAACGAGCCTCATCGCCATCGGTGTCATCTGTCTCCAAGGCCTTCAACGCACTGCCCTGAATGATCGGGATATCATCACCGGGAAACTCATACTTCGACAACAACTCCCGCAACTCCAACTCAACCAGCTCTATCAACTCCTCATCATCAACCATGTCTACCTTATTCAAAAACACCACTATGTACGGCACTCCTACCTGACGCGCTAACAAAATGTGCTCCCGAGTCTGAGGCATCGGACCATCATCGGCACCTACTACCAATATCGCCCCGTCCATCTGAGCCGCACCTGTGATCATGTTCTTGATGTAGTCCGCGTGACCAGGACAATCAACATGGGCATAATGACGTTTCGCCGTCTCATACTCCACATGCGCCGTCGCTATCGTGATCCCACGCTCCTTCTCCTCCGGCGCCTTGTCTATCTCATCGAACGGAACAAACTCCGCCATGCCCTTCTTCGATAAATGCTTCGTTATCGCCGCCGTCAAGGTCGTCTTACCATGGTCTATGTGACCTATCGTTCCTACGTTTATATGCGGCTTCGTCCTCTCAAACTTCTTCTTCGCCATGGCGGTTCCTCCTTGAACTCTGTATGCCAAATGCGTGAGTGGGCTTGCTGTCTCAAGCCACCCCTGATCTCTTTCCTTCACACCTCAACCGATGGCCGCAGCCTTCACCTCTTCGGAAATGGAAGACGGTACCGGTTCGTAATGGGAAAATTGCATATGAAAAGTGGCTCGACCTTGCGTCACCGAGCGCAAGTCTGTAGCATACCCAAACATTTCTGCCAAAGGAACGCGCGACTCGATCACCTGGACATTGGTACGAGTCTCCATGCGCATAATGCGGCCGCGGCGAGCATTAACATCGCCCACAACCTCACCGATATATTCTTCGGGGACCACGACCTCCACAGCCATGATCGGCTCCAGCAAAATTGGGGCTGCATCCTTGGCCCCTGATTTGACAGCCATGGATCCGGCGATGGCGAAAGCAATATCCGAGGAGTCCACTTCATGGTACGAACCATCCACCAAGTTTACCTGGATATCCACCAGCGGATAACCAGCAATGATCCCCTGTTCCAAAGCCTCCTTGACTCCTCGCCCCACAGAGCGAATGTATTCTTTGGGTACTGCACCACCCACGATGCGGTCTCCGAACTCAAACCCCGCACCTCGCTCATTGGGCTCAAGTTCTAACCAAACATGACCGAACTGTCCGCGCCCGCCACTCTGTCTGACAAAGCGTCCCTCAACCCGGACCTTACGGGTTATGGTCTCACGGTAGGCCACCTGGGGTTTACCCACGTTGGCATTTACCTTGAATTCTCTGAGTAATCGATCGACTATTATCTCAAGGTGGAGTTCCCCCATCCCGGAAATGATGGTCTCACTAGTTTCTTGCTCCACCTTTACAACAAAAGTAGGATCTTCAGCGGCAATTTTTGCCAGGCT
>Ga0316188_10001151_pt1 | contig 12413 bp, 10 predicted proteins | sample Phiworburrow1_MG_FD_204933 | JGI IMG/M metagenome (GOLD analysis project Ga0316188, IMG submission 204933) | Coastal sediment microbial communities from Maine, United States - Phippsburg worm burrow 1 | ecosystem: Environmental > Aquatic > Marine > Coastal > Sediment | place: USA: Maine...
ACCCCTGCCCAGACGTGCGCCGGGGTGAAGATCGGCATCGAACACACTGGCGATGCGATTCTGAATGTAGAAGGCCAGTGAGGTGCGGTCGCGCTGCCACAGCCAGTGGGCCACGCGTTGGGCCTGGATGGCCTGGTAGCCCTTGAAGTACAGCAGCGGCATCAGATAGCGATCGCAGGCCGGGTCCCGATCGTAATAGGCCGCACAATCGATCTCGATGACTGCCTGCAGCGACGCATCCTCGTACAGGGCCTGTTGACAGACATCCTTGATCAGCCCGGCAGGGAGGCTGGCGCTCTGCAGTCGCTGAGCCAGGTTAAAAGCCAAGGCATGCGCCATCGAGGGATGGTTGAGAATGGCGGCATAAAAAAAACTGGCCAATGCCGGCTCCGCCGCGCTGGCGTTTTTCGCCTCATCACAAATGACCTGCCACATGCGCCCCCCCGCTCGATGGCCGCGCCAGGCCGCCTTGCGGCAAGACAAAGCGCCAGAATATTTCCTCAAAATTGTCCAGCACCGCCCCCTTGAGCGCCAGCGGCTGCGCGCTGATGAGATCGCGCAACGCCCCTGGTTGCAGCCACCGCTCGATCTGCCGTGCCTGCGGGGCATAACTGAGGTGCCAGGGTTCCGGCGCCACACCGCCGTCGTCGCAGCTGTACGGCCGGTAAAACGATGCCTCACCATCGACCTGCAGGCGCTGGTCCAGCCAGCGATGAAGCACATGGCAGACACCGCCCGGCGCAGCCTCATCGGGCGTCAGGCGGAGCTGGTACCCGGGCGGCAGGCGGCCGGCATCGTACACGTCCACATCAGTGCCCCAATGGTGGCGCGAGCCACCTGGCAGCGCCGACCAGCGCAGGATGGCGAACACGCGCTCGCGCTCGGTCAACTCATGCAGCGCCAGCGGTCGGCCCTGCGCATCCAGCACCGCGCGCTGACCGCCGGCCTTGGCGTTCCAGATGGCCAATTGCCGCTCAAAGCTGCGATAGGCGCTGGCAACCGCCAGCACAATACCCGCCCGCTCGGCCTCCGCAGCCAGCTCGCACAGCGCCCCCGCCGCCTCCGGCGTCATCCGCACGGAGGCCTGCCGAAACCTGGACCCGACGTCAATCAGGTGCGCATCGCAGCACCCGCTGAGCTGCTCGAAGGTGGGCCATTGCATAAATTGAGAACCACTCCAAATCACCAGACTCCTGCCGCTCTATCGTACAGCATCGGGCGGCAGATGGGGCCCACCTGGCATAAACTGCCAACGACTCTCCAAGCATCACTGAGGCGACGAAGACCATGCATCGTTATCAATCCCTGGCTTTTTCTGCCGGCGACATCATCATCCGGGAAGGCGACGAAGCCAACCTGGTCTATACCTTGAAGCAGGGGCACGCCGCCGCGTATCAGGACGGCGTCAAGGTCGGCGAGATTCTCCCTGGAGAAATTTTCGGCGCCCTCGCCGCGTTCTGCAACACACCTCGCAACGCCACCGTCCGCGCCAGCACGCTGTGCCGGGTGGAGGCACTGGGCAAAGAGCATTTCACCGACCTGGCACGCGAGCAACCCGAGCTCTGCGTCAAGCTGATACAGGACATGGCGCGCCTGATCGGCGATCTCAATGAGTCCATACGCCTGCTCTCCCACGCCGAAGCCACGGACTGACCACGCTCCCGCGGACCACCTGACACGCCGGCCACCCCCGGCACCACCTCGCTGATGGCGGCGCGCGGCGCCGCGTCGTTGACCGGATTTTTAGGGCATTGAGACCGGGAGAATGCTAGTCTGGGGCGACACTCAGAACAAGCGATGATCATGCGCAGCGAGACCGTTCCTGCCAGCAACAGTGCGCTGTTGCAACCACCGCCGCCCACCAGGCAGCGCCTGACAGCGCCAGCGCCCGCCACCGCTGGCTCCCGCAGTTGGCCACGGGGCGCCCTGTGAGCGGCCAGCAGAAACTGAAGATCGGCCTGGCACTGGGCAGCGGCTCTGCCAGGGGGATGGCGCATGTCGGCATCATTGAAGAACTGGAAACCATCGGCATACGCCCCGATATCATCTGCGGCAGCTCGGTGGGCAGCATCGTCGGCGCCACCTTCATCCTGGGAAAGCTGCCGGAATTCACCAGCTGGGTCAGCGGCCTGAGCCGGGCCGATATCTTCCGCTACATGGACGTGCGGCTCGCCGCCGGCGGCGGGTTTGCCCATGGCCGCAGGTTGATGGAGCACCTCAGCACGAGCCTGGGCAACCCGCGCATCGAACACGTGCGCCCCGCTTTTGCGGCCATCGCCACCGACCTGTCCAGCGGTCGTGAGATCTGGCTCACCGAGGGACCGATCTGGGAGGCGGTGCGCGCATCGATCGCACTGCCGGGAATGCTGAGCCCGGTGACCCGCGACGGACGCTGGCTGGTCGATGGCGGCGTGGTCAACCCCGTGCCCGTGTCCGTATGCAGGGCGCTGGGCGCGGAGATCATCATCGCCGTCAATCTGAACGGCGATCTGATCGGCCGCCACTCCCAGCCCAGAAAGGACACCCCCGCGCCTGCGAACCACACCGCAACGACGGAGGGCCCGCAGCACAAGGTCGAGGTCGACTTCCTCGAAAGAATGTCGTCCAACTTCAAGCTCAGAGCTCAGCCCTTGCTGGAGCAGTGGCTGTCCCGGGATCGACAGGTGCCCGGCATTTTTGATGTCATGGCAGCGTCAATCAATATCATGCAGGATAGAATCACCCGGTCGCGGCTGGCCGGCGAGCCTGCCGACGTCATGCTGAATCCGCGTTTATCCTCGATCGGGCTGCTCGACCTCGACCGCGCCGCCGAGGCCATCGAGGAGGGCAGGAGCTGCGTGCAGCGCAACCGCGAACACCTCGAACAGATCATCCTTAATACCGTGCGCTGAGGCATTCGGACGACCGCCCCCGCTGGCGACAACCGATCAACGAGAGCCCCGAACCATGTACGCCCTTTGCCCCCTCGCAGAACTGCCCCTGTACAGCAGTCGCGGTTTTGAAGTTGCCGGTCACAGTATCTTCGTGGTCAACAGTGACGACGGGCTATTTGCCTACCGCAATCGATGCCCGCATCTGGGCGTCGAACTCGAGTGGATCGCGCATCAGTTTCTCGACGCCGACGGCGCGTACATTCAGTGCGCGACGCATGGCGCGCTGTTCTCCATTGCCAGTGGCGAATGCGTGTTCGGGCCTTGTTCGGGCGAGTACCTGCAGGCGCTCACCTGCCGCGTCAGCGACGGCCAGGTACTGGTAGAGCTGCCGCCGACCGCCTAGGCCGACCGCCTCAGTCAACGGCAGACGCGCTGCAACCTCGCCACGGCCCGTTCCAGATCGTGCATCGTGCTGGTATAGGCAAAGCGCACATGCTGGTCCGCACGGTGGCGGCCAAAATCCGCACCGGGCGTCAGCGCCACGCCGTGCCGCTCCAGCAAATCAAAGCAGAACGCCTGGCTGTCCGCGGCCAGGCGATCGATGCCCGCGTAAAGATAGAAGCCACCCGCCGGGCGCTGCGGAATGGCAAATCCCATGCGGCACAATTCGGGAAACAGGAAATCCCGACGCGCCCGGAACAGGTCGCGGCGCTCATTGAGGATGTCCCGCGTCGCCGGCTCGAAACACGCGAGAGCCGCGTGCTGCGCGGGCGTTGAAGGCGCGATGAAAAGGTTCTGCGCCAGCTTTTCCAGTTCCGGCACGGCCTGGGTCGGCGCCACCAGCCAACCGAGGCGCCAGCCGGTCATACCAAAATATTTTGAGAAGCTGCTGACGACATAGCAGTCATCGGTGATCTCGAGGATGGACGGGGCGGGGCCGTCATAGTTGAGACCATGGTAGATCTCGTCGACGATCAGGCTGCCATCCCGCTGCCGGACCGCCCCCCACAGCGCCTGCAATTGCGCCCGGTTCATGACCTCACCGGTCGGATTGGCCGGGGAGGCGACCATGGCACCGATGGTGCGATCATCCCAGTGAGCCTCGACCGCCGCCGGCGTCAGATGATAGTGGTCGACCGGCGACACCGGCACCAGCGTTGCCCGCCCCTCGACGAGCCGGATGAAATGGCGATTGCACGGATAACCCGGATCGGTCAGCAGCAGCCGGTCGCCCGGACTCACCAGCAATGCCGTCAGCAGCAGAATCGCCCCCGAGGCGCCAGGCGTTACGACGATCCGCCCGGGAGCGATGGAGAGGCCGTACTCGCTGGCATACCAACCGGCAATCGCCTCCCGCAGCGGCTCGATGCCCAGGGCCGGCGTGTATCCCGTGTGGCCGGACCGCAGCGCCCTGATCGCGGCCTCGCAGATCGGCTGGGCCGTGGTAAAATCCGGCTCGCCGATCTCGAGATGCAGGATGTCCCTGCCCGCCGCCTCCAACTGGCGGGCACGGGTCAGCACCTCGACGACGCGAAAGGGATCGATATCGGCCATACGCGCCGAAAACCTGGACATAGCGGCACCCTGTTGGTCCTGCGGCCCGACACCGGCCACTGCGCTCGGCGGCATCCGGCACGAACTCCCCGAACACGGGCAGCGAGAACAGATCATCAAAAAAGCAGCAGCGGTGGTAAAATCAGTCGAACAGCGCTTGACCGCAACTTTAGTCGTAGTAAAGTTGCGGGTCGTCAAACGGGCCCATAAATGAATGGGTGGTATCGTTGCCAAGAAGCATACTAGACCGGGATAAATCAATGCCAGCAAAAGCAGAAACCTTGAACACCCCCAAAGCTGCCGGCGCCGCTAAAACCACCAGGGCCAGGACATCATCCAATTTCACCAATTTCGAGCCCTATGAACTCGAGCCCGGCGAGCCCTATATGAACGACAGGCAGAGGAAGCACTTCTCCAATATCCTGCTAGCCTGGAAATCCGAGCTGATGGAAGAGGTGGACCGCACCGTCAGCCACATGAAGGACGAGGCCGCCAATTTTCCCGACCCCGCCGACAGGGCAACCCAGGAGGAGGAATTCAGCCTGGAATTGCGCACCAGGGACCGGGAGCGCAAGCTCATCAAGAAGATAGAGAGCACGCTGGAGCTGATCGAGCAGAAAAACTCCGATTACGGTTACTGCGACTCCTGCGGCGTTGAGATCGGCATCAAGCGCCTGGAGGCGCGCCCCACCGCCAACCTCTGCATCGACTGTAAAACGCTGGATGAAATCAGGGAGAAACAGCAGCGAGGATGACGGCGGCCGCGCCGGCGGCCGCGCCGATCCGTCACTTCAGCCCGGCGGAGGCACGTCGCCACTGATCGCGGCGCTGCGCTCTTGCCGCCACCTGCCAGGGCAAAGCCGTCAGGCGGGCGCAGGCCAGCCATGACGGCCGCCGCTGCGCTCTACGTCGGGCGCTTTGCGCCATCGCCCACCGGCACCCTGCATCTGGGGTCTCTGATCGCCGCCGTAGCCAGCTACCTCGATGCCAAGGCGGTTGGCGGACGCTGGCTGCTGCGCATCGAGGATCTGGACCCGCCCCGCGAGGTGGCGGGTTCGGCCGAGGCGATCATTGCCAGCCTGCTCGCTCACGGACTGCATTGGGATGGCGAAATCCTCTGGCAGAGCGAGCGAACCGCCTGCTACGAGGCAGCCCTGGCGCAGCTAGCTGGCCGCGGCCAGGTGTTCCACTGCAACTGTTCCCGCGCCCGCCTGGCAGAGCTCGGCGGCCGCTACGACGGCCACTGCAGGCACCGCCCACCGGGCGCGATGGACGCCTGCGCCATCCGGCTGATCGCCGACGACGTCACCATCGCCTTCGAGGACGCCCTGCAAGGGCCGCAGCGGCAGCGCATGAACCGCGACGTGGGCGATTTCATCATCCGCCGCCGCGACGGTATCTTTGCCTACCAGCTGGCGGTCGTGGTCGATGATGCCGCCCAGGGCATCACCCACATCGTGAGAGGCGCCGACCTGCTGCCATCCACGGCGCGGCAGATCTACCTGCAGGGCCTGCTGCAATTGCCGTCACCGCAGTACGCCCACATCCCACTGCTGGTCAACAAACTCGGCCAGAAGCTCAGCAAGCAGAATCTGGCGCCGCCACTGGACGACCGCCACCCCGGCGGCAATCTGCGGGCGGCTCTGGCATTTCTTGGCCAGCCGGCACCACCCTCGGACATCACACAACCCGGCGAATTGCTGTCCTGGGCAACGCAATGCTGGCAGCTGACGGCGGTACCGCGGAGCCCTCTCATCATTGAGCCGGCGCCCTAGCTTGTTTACTATCGCGCCGGGCCCATGCGCTTGGCGGACACGCTCACAGCGCCCCGGCGAAGGGGCACAAGCCGCTCAAACTTGAGCAACAGCCTCGCGAGGAGGGACATCATGCTGGTTCGGCGCACGTTGTTACTGGTCATATTCTTTCTGTTCTTCTTCGCCCCCGGACTGGAAAACTGGATCAAGTCCAATCCCAGCCTCTGGTATCGGCCCTACCTGGTCTGGCTGATCGTAATCGCCGTGGTCTATTTCGGACAGCGCCAGAGCCACTCGCCCGATGCTTGAGATCAGCGAGCTACTGATCCTGGGGATGGGCTACCTGTCCCTGCTGTTCGGCATTGCCTATGCCACCGACCAGGGCTGGATCGGCCGCCGCGTGGTGCGCCATCCCCTGATCTACGTCATGTCGCTGGGCGTCTTCATCAGCGCCTGGTCTTACTATGGCGCCATGGGCATCGCGCAATATTATGGCTACGATTTTCTCCCATACTACTTCGGCCTGTCCGGCTTCTTCATGTTTGGGCAGTTTCTGTTGCTGCCCGTCCAGCGCATCTGCCGGAACTTCCAGTTGGCGTCGCTGGCCGATCTGCTCACCTTCCGCTTCCGCTCGCAGTGGGCAGGCGTCCTGGTGACGGTATTCCTCAGCCTTGGCATGCTGCCCCTGCTGGCGTCGCAGATCAAGGCGGTGACCGACTCAGCGTACATCGTTACCCGCGCGAACGACGCCATCGAGCAGAGCGGCAGCCCGGTCTTCGGGTTTGCCTTCTTCTTCTGTGCCGTGATGACGCTGTTTACGATTCTCTACGGTGCCGGACACGTGTCGCACCGCGAGCGCCACAACGGCCTGGTGGCCGCCATCGCCTTTGAGACGCTGGTCAAGAGCGCCGCCCTGCTGACCATCGGCGGGGCGGCCATTTTCGGCACGTTCGGCGGCTTCGGCGGCCTGAACGACTGGCTGGCAGCGCATCCCGGCAACCTGGCACTCAATGACCTGGAACGGCAAGGGGTGGGGCGTACGCTGCTGCTGATGTCGTTTGCCGCTGCGCTGGGCATGCCTCACATGTTTCACATGATTTTTTCGGAGAAGCCGACCGCCCGGGCGCTCGACGCCGCCACCTGGGGCATGCCCCTGCTGCTGCTGGTGATCAGCCTGCCGGTATTTCCCATCCTCTGGGGTGCGCTGGCCGAACAGACGAACCTGTCGCCCGAATATTACACCCTAGCCATCGGCCTCGCGCTGGAGTCCCGGCTGCTGACCGCCATCACCTATATCGGCGGCCTCGCGGCGGCCAGCGGACTGATCATCGTATCCACGCTGGCGCTGGCGTCGATGTGCCTGAACCACTTGATACTGCCTTTCTATCAGCCCGATATCCATCGGGACATCTACGGCTGGCTGGTCTGGACCCGGCGCATGCTGATCGGCGCGATCATCCTCGGCGGTTACCTGTTTTACCGTATCTTCGGCAACTCTGGCAATCTATTCGACCTGGGCGTCGCCGGCTTCGCCGCCATGCTGCATTTTCTTCCGGGGGTACTGGCACTGCTGTTCGTCCCCTCCGTAAACAGCCAGGGCTTTATCGCCGGCCTGCTGGGCGGCTTTATCAGCTGGTTCATCCTGCTGTTCCTGCCGCTGATGACCGCCAGTCAGCCGCTATTTTCGACTCACGACCAGAGCGACTGGTCGCCGGCCATTGTGTTGAGCTTTACCATCAACGTCATCCTGATGATGGCATTTTCCGCGATGACCCGAAGCTCCCAGGAAGAAAAGTCCGCCGCCGCGCTGTGCTCCATGGACAATCCGCTGTCCGGCCCACACCGCCAACGGCTGCGCTTTTCATCGACAACCGACCTGGAGCGGGCGCTGGCTACCACGCTGGGAGATGCGGCAGCGCGGCGCGAGGTCGGCAGGGCGCTGCAGGACCTCAATATGGACCGGCAGGACGCCCGGCCCTACGCCATGCGCCGCCTGTGGGAGCGCATCGAGATCAATCTGTCCGGCCTGCTCGGAACCACCTTCGCACATGATATCGGGGCACGCGTGCTGCCGTACCGCACGTCGCCCGGGCCGCTGGTCGGCGAGGATATCCAGCTGATGGAAACCCGACTCGAGGACCAGCAGGCCAATCTGACCGGGCTTGCGGCTGAATTGAACAGCCTGCGTCGCTTCCACCGACAGACGTTGATGGAGTTGCCCATCGGCGCCTGCATTCTGGCGCAAGACGGCGAAATCATGCTGTGGAACAGCGCCATGTCCGAGCTCAGCGGCATTGCGTCCAGCGAGGTCGTCGGCGCGCTCATCGACGCCCTGCCCGCGCCGTGGAACGACGTCATGCCGCAGTTCACCGCCAATGACGCCAAACATCAGCACAAGCTGCAGGTGACGATCAACCAACAGCCATGCTGGCTGACACTGCACAAAGCGCGCCCATTCAACCGGGATGCCGGCCCTGGCGATACCATCCTCCTGGTCGAGGACATCACTGAGACGCAACTGCTGGAGGACGAACTCATCCACAGTGAGCGCCTCGCCTCCGTGGGCCGTCTCGCCGCCGGGGTAGCACATGAGATAGGCAACCCTGTCACAGGCATCGCCAGCCTCGCCCAGAACCTGCTGGCTGAAGCGAGCGATCCCGATTTGATCGAACTGGCGCAGGACATCATTACCCAGACCGGCCGCATCAACGCGATCGTGCAAACGCTGATCAATTTTTCACATGCCGGCAGGGGGCATGCGCCCCGCGACGCGGTCAATATCGCCGAGTGTGTGGCCGAGGCCATCAAACTGCTGGTGCTGGACAAGGCGGCAAAGCCGATCAAATACCAGAATGAATGCAGCAGCGGTCACCGGGTCGCGGGCGACCCGCAGCGAATGATTCAGGTGTTCCTCAATCTGCTGAGTAACGCCCGCGACGCATGCCAGCCTCAGCAGACGGTCCTGATCGAGTCGGCCGCGGACGCAGACGCGGTCACCATCAAGATAACCGACCCGGGCTGCGGCATTCCCGCCGCCGATCAGGAACGCATTTTCGAACCGTTCTTCACCACCAAGGACCCAGGTCAGGGCACCGGGCTCGGCCTGGCACTGGTCTACAGTATCGTCGAAGAGCAGGGCGGCACAATTCACGTATCGAGCCCCCCTCCCCAAAGTCTGCAAGCCGGCACGCAGATCGCTCTGCGACTGCCCCGCTATCCACTAGAAGCTGTGGAAAAAAGCGTCGATTCCGGTTAATGTCTTGAGATGTGTGAGGCAATCCTCGGGCTGTCCGTTGCGCCAGGGTGACGTGAGCGTTGCGGCGCGGAAACCGCCCCACCAACCCGGACCGAATGCAGTATCCAGCCCAGGTGGTCAATCGGCAGCTCTCAATTTCTCTTCCTCACTATCACCAGCGAGAACAGCATGACGCGAATTCTGATCGTGGAAGACGAACCCATCATTAGGAAGTCTCTGCGCAGGCTATTGGAACGGAATCACTACGAAGCCAGCGAAGCCAGCAGCGTCAAGGACGCCCTGGAGCGCATTGAGGAGCAGAGCGCTGACCTGATCATCAGCGACCTGCGTCTGCCGGGCGAACCAGGCACCGACCTGATCAAACTGCTCCCCTCTGTGCCGGTGCTGATCATGACCAGCTATGCCAGCCTGCGGTCAGCCGTCGACTCCATGAAGATGGGGGCGGTTGACTACATTGCCAAGCCGTTCGATCACGACGACATGCTGCAGGCCGTGGCGACTATCCTCGGCAACAGGGGCGCCCGGCCCAGCAGTGTCGCCCAGGGGGATCTCCCCGGCTTCATCGGCAACAGCGCGGATATGCAGAAACTCTATGAGCAGATCAAAAAATTTGCTCCCACCACCACCACGGTGCTCGTGCAGGGAGAAACCGGCACCGGCAAGGAACTGGTAGCCCAGGCGCTCCACGCAGCCAGCCAGCGGGCTCACATGCCAATGATTTCGGTCAACTGCGCCGCGATCCCGGAGACCCTGATCGAATCCGAATTGTTCGGGTATGAGAAGGGTGCGTTCACCGGCGCCGCTAATAACCGCATCGGGCTGATCGAGGCGGCCGCTGGCGGCACGCTGTTCCTGGACGAGATCGGCGAACTCCCGCTGGAGGCGCAGGCAAGACTGCTGCGCTTTCTACAGGAAGGAGAAATCAGGGCTATTGGCTCGGTCAAGACCCGCAAAGTCGATGTGAGGCTGATCGCCGCCACTCACCGTGACCTCAAACGACTCGCCCGCAACGGTGACTTCAGAGAAGACCTTTACTATCGCATCAACGTGATGCAGTTCAATTTACCGCCGCTGCGCGCTCGCGGCGATGACATCATCAGGATTGCCGAGGCCTGCCTGGAACAATGCTGCGTCAAACTGGGAAAGGCGCCGATCCGCCTCTGTGCCCGCGCCCAGCGCGCCTTGCTGGCCTACCCGTGGCCAGGCAATGTCAGGGAATTGCAGAATGCCATCGAGCGTGCCGCCATTCTCTGCGACGGCGACACGATCGACTATGATCTACTCAACATCGACATTGCAGCGGATGCGCTGGACGACGGCGACGCGGGCGAGCGCTCGCCACCGCAGGAGAATACTGCGGTGACCAACGAGACTCTCGAGGAGTTGTCGCTCGAGGACTACTTCCAGCGCTTTGTGCTCGAGCATCAGGACAGCATGAGCGAGACAGAACTGGCCCGCAAATTGGGCGTCAGCCGGAAGTGCCTGTGGGAGCGGCGCCAGAGACTGGGGATTCCACGGAAAAAATGCGCCAAGGGCAACTCGCGACAACGCGCCGGCGGGTCCTGACGGGCTGACCCGACGAGGCCGGGAACACCGCCTCCCGCGTTACCTTTGACCAGGACAGGTAACAAGCCTGAGAAAAAAGGTAACGAATAATTAAGGATTAGACGAGCCAACTGCCAAGCAAAAACTCTAACCACCTGTTATTTATGGTCATTTGATTTCTGGCACGAATGGTGCTTTATAAAGATCAATAATAACAATAAACAACAATAAGACGACGCATAATAATAAAAACAGCAAGAAGAGACCTGGATGGGGAGAAGCAACGCTCCCCGTCTTACTTCACCGCAAACAGCCAGCACGCCACTACCCTTTGTCGATACTTTTTTTTCAGCGCCGACTGATGTGCTAGAATCCGCCCGTCCCGCAAGTGCAAACCCTCGACCACAAACTGAAGGACCACGTCCTGACCGATGCACTCAAAACGCCGGATAAGCCGATGACGCAGCCCTGCCACACAAGCACGCGGCGCGCTTTCCGCCCATCGCCCCGGGCGATATGCCCAACATCAGCCTAAGCCCCTGCAGCCCATGCGCGAACTGAACAGGATCGATCGGAATAAAATCAGCCCCAATGCGCTCAAGGTGATCCAGCGCCTGGAACAGGAGGGTTATGCGGCCTACCTGGTGGGCGGCGGCGTACGCGACCTGTTGCTTGGAGAGAGCCCGAAAGATTTTGATGTTTCCACCGATGCCCGCCCCGAGCAAATACGGCAACTCTTCAGGAACGCGCGCATCATCGGGCGGCGCTTCCGCATCGTTCACGTGCTTTTCGGTCGGGAGGTCATCGAAGTGACGACCTTTCGCGGTCATCACCCCGACACGCCCTCTGGTGACAGCAGCCGGCAGGCCGCGACCTCCGAAGCCGGCCGCCTGTTGAGAGACAACGTGTACGGCAGTATCGAAGAGGATGCACTGCGACGCGATTTTACCATCAACGCCCTGTACTACAGCCCTTCGAGCGACAGCATTCTGGACTACTGCAACGGACTGGACGACCTTCGCGCGCAACGCCTGGTCCTGATAGGCGACCCCGAGACTCGCTACCGGGAAGATCCTGTGCGCATGCTGCGCGCCGTCAGATTTCAAGCGCGACTGGACTTCCACCTCAGCGTCGCGGTTACCGGCCCCATCAGAGAACTCGGCCCACTATTGCACGATATCCCGCCGGCACGCATGTTCGACGAAGTACTGAAGCTGTTTATGTCGGGAGCGGCGCTCCAAACCTATCAGGCACTGCGCACCTACCATCTGTTCGGCTACCTGTTTCCCGCCTGTGAGCGCAGCCTGCATCACGGCGATGCGATCAGCATCGCCTTTGTCGAGAGCATGCTGCGCAATACCGACGCACGCATCAATCAGAACAAGCCGGTGAACCCGGCCTTTCTGTATGGCGCGTTCCTGTGGCCGGCTG
>Ga0316188_10001152_pt1 | contig 12405 bp, 9 predicted proteins | sample Phiworburrow1_MG_FD_204933 | JGI IMG/M metagenome (GOLD analysis project Ga0316188, IMG submission 204933) | Coastal sediment microbial communities from Maine, United States - Phippsburg worm burrow 1 | ecosystem: Environmental > Aquatic > Marine > Coastal > Sediment | place: USA: Maine...
TGCCAACGGAATATCAACGGTCGAGCTGTGCCGGATATTCATGGGCCAGGAGTACGCCAGCATCCGCTTTGATCCCGAACACCTGATGCGGCCCGCATTCAGGGAATACCTCGACCGGGTTTCCATGCTGCCCGAAGTATTCTCCAGTGCGTTGCTGAAAATGATCCGCAATCCCGCTTCATCCAGTATCTCGAAATTGGTCAGCCAGCTCGGGAAAGTTATTCCCAGCGGTATCTTTGACAACGAATCCATCCATGATTTTTTGGAAAACGCCTTCAAGGTCTCCGGACACAGCAATGATTTCAATGATCTGAAATGCGCCCTGTACATCGTCGCCGTCGACCTCGACAGTGGCGCCGCGGTGCGTTTTGGCAGCAAGGACCGTCGCAATGTCAGCATTGCACGCGCCGTGCAGGCCAGCGCCGCCCTGCCCGGTCTCTACCCGCCGGTGGAGATTGACGGTCACTTTTTTGTCGACGGTGCGTTGCGCCGGACCCTGCATGCATCGATTGCCCTGGACGAGGGTGTGAACCTGCTCATCGGCGTTAACCCGCTGGTGCCATTCGATTCGGGTGAAAAAGGTCTGAACGCCGAAGTCTCGGACCAAAGGCTGAACCGTGGCGGATTGCCAATGATATTGTCACAGACGTTTCGCGCCCTGATCCAGTCGCGCATGGAAGCGGGCTTCAGAAAATATTACAGCAGCCATCCTTTTGCCGATCTGCTGCTGCTCGAACCCCATCGCCAGGATGAAAAGATTTTCTTTACCAATATCTTCAGCTACAACAGCCGCAATGCGCTCTGCGAACATTCCTACCAGGTCACCCGCAAAGACCTGTTGGCCCGCCATAAGGAACTCAGCGAGGTGCTGGAAAAACGCGGTATGTCACTCAACATGGATTTGCTCGAAGACCCGGACCGTACACTCGCGGACAGTATTGGTGAGGGCCGTTCAAGCCATGCAGCGGTGGCACGTGACCTGTCCAGGGTACTGGATAACCTCGATGAACTGCTGGAAGATCGCAAGGCCAGTTAAACACCCCAACCAACCCGGGATCTGAATAATGAAAAACCCCTCCGCTCAAGGCGTCTCTGTATTCCTTTTAAGCCTCTGCCTGTTGATGTACACCGTTGTCGCATCAGCACGGGAGTCAGCGGACCGGCAAACTCAAGTCACCCGATCAACGCTGGCGGTGGACCTGATTATCAAGGGCGACCATATCGTCAGCATGGACGCCAACGAATCCGTGTATAAGGATGCAGCCGTGGCGGTGGACAAGGGTCTGATCATTGCCATTGGCCCTGCCGATGAAATACTTGCAAAGTACCATTCGGAGCAAATCCTTGATGGTGGCAACCGGGTCGTCATGCCGGGTTTGATCAACGGACATGCGCATGCGGCGATGACCCTGCTGCGTGGCATGGCAGAAGACATGGCTTTGCTGGACTGGCTCACCCGCTATATTTTCCCCGCCGAGATCGAATTCGTGGACGCCGAGTTCGTGCGTGTCGGTACCGAGTTGGCGTGTTGGGAAATGATTCGCGGCGGCACCACCACCTTCGTGGACATGTACTACTACCCCGATGTCATCGCCGAGGTTGTCGCGTCCTGCGGTATGCGTGCACTGGTATCGGCCACCGTGATCGAACGGCCGAGCCCGGGTGCGGCCAACGCGGCGGACTCGATCAGCAAGGGCCTGGCATTCATCGAGCGCTGGAAGGGTAAGAATTCACGTATCACACCGGTATTCGGCCCACATGCCAATTACACCCTGGATGAAGAACAGCTTCGCGCGGTTCGCCAGGCAGCCATCGATGCCGGCGTGGGTATCGCCATCCATATGTCCGAGTCGCAGTACGAGGTCGAGTATTCAAAAACCCATTATGGCAAAACCAGTATCGAGATGTTCGAATCGATCGGTTTACTGGATCTGCCCACCATCGGGGCGCATGTCGTGTGGCCGACCGATGCAGAAATTCCGATTCTTGTTGAACGCAAGGTGGGTGTTATTCACAACCCGACCTCCAATATGAAAACGGCTGCCGGTATCTCACCGGTGACAAAAATGCTCGCCGCCGGTGTGCGGGTCGGGCTGGGCACGGATGGTTCTGCCAGTAACAACGACCTGGATATGTGGGAGGAAATGCGTCTGGCCGCCCTGTTGCAGAAGGTGGAGCGGATGGATCCCGAAGTGATGCCCGCCAACACGGTGCTGACCATGGCCACGCGCGGCGGTGCCCAGGCCATCGGTTTGGGCAGCAGCATCGGCTCTTTGGAGGTTGGCAAACGCGCCGATATCATCCAGGTGTCATTCGATGACGTGCACTTTATACCCACCTACGATGTGATATCCCACCTCGTTTACGTCGCCGATGAGCAGGACGTGACCAGCGTCGTGGTCGACGGCAGGATATTGATGAAGGATAAGGAAATGCTGACCATTGATACTAAGCGTGTCGCCACACAAGCGGCAAAGCTGGCCGGGCGGATTCAGCAGGCATTTAAAAACAGGTAGCTGATGCGAAACTTTACCCGGCTTTTTTAAAACTCATGGATGGCAGCTTTTCTCGAACGAGTGGATGAGCTTGTCTTCGTCCTCAGCCTTCCTGAAAAACTGGTCGAGGTAAGCAAGCTGTTTCGCTTTTTGCTTTTCCGTCAGCAAAGGCAGATCGTCTATGACAGCCAGCACCTCTTCCTTGCTTGATGTGATGGTATGTAACGCGTTGCGCAACACCCTTGTGTCCGTGCAAAAGCCGCGGTATTGGCGCATCCGGACTTTTTTGATCTTCAACGAAGGATCGGGGAAAGCGTAGCTCGCGTTGACTAAACCTGCCAGGTCGAAGTCATAGGGAACGGGCCACAGTTTCGGGCCGATCTTGTAGAGGTCGACATTGTGGCAACAGTTCTCATCATTTTCCGCAGCAACAAAAGACCAGTCGGTATTAGCAATGAGATACTGGAAAACGTATAACAGCGCGGCCTGGTTTGCATCGAGTTGCCCGAGCGAAACAGCGGCAATGCCGGTCAAAGTGCCGGCCACCCGTTCAGCCAGTTGCTCCTGTGTTTCGACCAGGAACCCAAAGCTGTCCGCATATTTTTCTTTCAGGCGGCCATCGCTATCGTTGTACCTGATGTGCACGAGGCGCGTACGGTAACCGACCTCTGAAAACAACCCGAATATTTGATATGCCGCGTACTCCTCAAGGACATCCGCTTCCGAATTGGAAGCTTTTTTGCAACGTGTCACCAGCTTCAGCTTGTCCTGTCCTGCGAAAGGGGTTCCGGCAGTGTCATCTTGATTGAAATTCAGCCTCAATGGAGGAAACTCACAGATGCGCATCCGGCTGTTACCCCTGGCCTTGATCTGCAGATCAACTTCGTACGCTTGTGTGCGCAGACGGAACGGCCATTCGTTGCGCTCCTGCCTGTTTTCAAGCAAAGACCAAAACGGACCCTCCAGTTCAATTTCCAGGGTTGAATCATCTTCGAACAAGGGCGCAGCCCGGAGCGGGCAAACAAGGCCCGCTGCACAGCAGATCAGTATTAATTTCCAGGGTTTCATTACACCCTGGCTATTGCAGCGCCGCCTTCACCCGCTTTGGCGTCATCGGCAACTCGAAGATTCGCACGCCAATGGCATCAAACACGGCATTGGCGATAACGGCCCCCATATTGACAATGGCAGGCTCGCCTCCACCGTGCGGTGCGGGGTCTGCCGAATCAATCAGGATCGTTTCTATCTTGGGTAATGATGAGAAAAGCGGTAAATCGTAGCTGTCGAAATTAAGATCCAGTATCTCACCGCCACGGAACCGCTGCGCCTCCATCAGGGCATAACCCAGCCCCATTGTTATACAGCCTTCCATCTGTATTGTGGCACCGGCCGGGTTCACGACCTGCCCCATATCCTGTGCGCAAACCACACGTTTTACCTTGATTTGCCCGCTGGTGCGGTCAACCTCCACCTCGGCCATTGAAGCGACAACCGTGTCGGCATCGATACCGCAAGCCACACCCACACCACGGCCGCTCGGCCCGGCTGCCGGTTTCCAGCCGAACCTGTCAGCCGCTGCTTTCAGGCAACCGATATATTTCGGATCGCTGCAGTTCTGGAGACGGAATTCAAGCGGGTCGATACCGGCCTTCGCGGCCATGATATCGATATGCTGTTCCCGCGCAAAAACATTGCTGCTGGCGCCGGGAGCACGCCATGCCCCGGTTGCAAAAGGGTGAGAGCCGGGCGCGGCGGTCCAACCCCTGTCGTGCGCTACGGTGCGGTGATGCGGGATATCGTATTGTTGCTCGCTGCCGCGCGCACCGGCAAAGTAAACACGGTAATCCCAGAATGCCGGCTTACCGGCTTTGGTTAAGCCGGAGCGGATCTTGACGATGGATGCCGGCCGATACTGGTCCCAGAAAAACTCGTCTTCACGGGTCCAGAAAACCTGTACGGGCCGGCCGACGATTTTGGACAAGCGCGCCGCCTGCACACCCTGGGGGCTACTGCCCTTGCCGCCAAAACCGCCACCCACAAACGGGGTGAGCACCCGCACTTTATCTTCCGGCAAACCCAGTACCGATACCAGTTGGCCTTTAAGACCAAACGGGCTCTGTGTTGACGCCCACACCGTCATCTTGCCATTTTCCCAACTCGCCAGCGCAGCATGCGGTTCCATCGGGGCATGGGCGACATAGGCATCCTTGTAGGTGTGCTCAATGACATCAACTGAAAGGCGCTCACCTTCGGCGACATCGCCACCTTCGGCAATGGGAACACCCCCGGGTGCCTTGCTCATCAAGTGCGCGTGGATATTCTCTTCGGTTACAGTGGATTCGGGGACGCTGTAATCCGGTTTGAGCATCGACAAGGCACGATCGGCCACGTGGCGTTTTTCGTGCAACACCGCTATAAGATCACCATCGCGTACCACGCGCACGCCTTCGATGGCTTCCGCCGCCGAAGTATCGAGCCCCTTGAGGGTCGCGCCGTGTGCGGACGGTCTCAGCAGGCGCGCTATCAACATGCCCGGTAAGCGAATATCGGCCGTGAACTCGGCCTTGCCGGTGACTTTTTCAACGGCATCACGGCGGGTGAATGATTGACCCATCACCTTGTATTGCGGCGCCAACTTGACCGGCGCGGGTGATTTCATATCACTCGCAATGGCCTGACCCTTGGTCAAGGCTGCGTACGATATTTGGCGTGATTGATCGGAGCGGTCAAATACCACGCCGTCTTTGACATCCAGTTGTTCGACCGGCACCGCCAGTTTTTCGCTGGCCAGACCCAGCAAGATGCCGCGTGCCTGCGCGCCGGCAGCCCTAAGCTCCGGCCCGAATACCCGCGTGGTGAGCGAACCCCAGGTACCGCGGTCAAACGGGCAGCGGTCGGTATCACCCATGACCATGTCAATCACTTCAACGGCCACATCGAGTTCGTCGGCCAGCATCTGCGGCAGGGACGTGACGATACCCTGCCCCATCTCTATCTTGCCGGTAAAGCAGGTCACCCGCCCATCTTCGCCGATGCGCAGATAGGCATTGAAACTGTCTGCGGCAGCTGCAGAAACACTGTGCGACTCCTGGGCCAGGGAAAATCGCGGCGCGGTCGTAAACAAGACCACGACACCCCCACCAACGCTTTTCAGAAAACTGCGGCGGCTGAATGCAGGTGATGATTTCATCTCTTTGTTCGGATCATCCTTGTACATGATTTCCTCCCCTCAGGTCTTCGGGTTGAGCGTTACGGAGCGTACCGCTTCAACAATACGTTTGTGGGCGCCACAGCGGCATAAATTGTCATCCAGACCCCCAATGACGTCGGCCTCACTGGCTTGCGGGTTTTCCGCGAGCTGGCTGACAACCGAAAGGATCATACCGGGCGTGCAATAACCACACTGCAGGGCGTCATGCTCGACAAAGGCCTGCTGGACGGGATGCAGTTTGTCGCCTTCAGCCAGGCCTTCGATGGTGGTTACCTGTTTGTTGGCAACGGATTGGACATCAAGCAGACAGGCGCGTTGGGCAGTTCCGTCAAGCAGAACGGTGCATGCACCGCAAAGACCCTCACCGCAACCATACTTGGTGCCCGTCAACTGCATATCGTCGCGTAAGAACCAGAGCAGTGACTGATCCGACTCGGTATCGGCTTGCACCGGTTTGCCATTGAGCGTGAATTGAACCAATTTCTTCATGGTGATTCCTCTGATTGAACTTTGTATCTATCTGTTTCCGGATGGCGGCATTGTACTAATTATAAGAAGTATCCCGGCTGGAAGTTTAAGTAACAAGGCCCGGATCAATGCCAACCACGGTTTTCAAGGATTTTCAGATTTTCCAGATTGTGATATAAGCGTTTAGAACATATCCTGTCATCAGAATGCTCACAACCGTCGCCAATCCATTCAGGATTGGGTGTGTTTTGAGCACGGCAATTTATTTACAGATATTGATACTTCCGCCCGGTAATCGAGTGTCCTGACAATTCGCACGTAAATTATATGGTGATAAAGCGATGAACAATAAAAATACACTTTACGCACATACAAATTTTGGGCTGGTTATCCTGATCAGTTGTGTTGCCACCATCGGGGGGTTCCTGTTCGGCTACGATAGCGGGGTGATTAACGGCACCGTTACCGGGCTGCAGGCCGCCTTTAATTCGGACAGCATGGGTACCGGTTTCAACGTTGCCTCGATGCTCTTAGGATGTGCAGCCGGTGCATTTTTCGCGGGACGACTTGCAGACCATTGGGGCCGCCGGACGCTGCTTATTCTGTCTGCCGTCTTTTTTATTATCAGCGCATGGGGCTCAGGCATCGCCGCTTCATCGATCGAGTTTATCATCTACCGTGTGATAGGGGGCCTCGCCGTGGGTGCCGCCAGCGTCATGGCACCGGCTTATATCAGCGAAATTGCACCGGCCCAGTACCGTGGTCGCCTGATAACCATCCAGCAGATCGCCATCATTTTCGGTTTGTTCAGCTCATTTCTGAGTAACTACTTTTTGGCGGACATCGCCGGTTCATCCACAACCGAATTCTGGCTGGGCTATCAGACCTGGCGCTGGATGTTCTGGATGGAATTAATACCCGCAGTCACCTTCCTGCTGGCGTTGATGCTGATACCGGAAAGCCCCCGTTACCTGGTTGTTTCCGGTCAGAGCGAGAAAGCCAAAGTCGTACTGGCACGTTTATATGGAGCCGAGGCCGCGTCGCTTAAGGTTGATGAAATCGATGCATCACTGGCGGCAGACCACCACCAGCCGAAACTGACGGACCTGCTTGAAGACCCGGGCGGCAAGATACGTAAAATCGTCTGGGTCGGACTCGGTCTCGCCGCATTCCAGCAACTGGTCGGTATTAATGTCGTGTTTTATTACGGCGCTGTTCTTTGGCAGTCCGTCGGGTTCTCAGAGGGCGACTCCCTGCTCATCAACGTGCTATCCGGCGCCTTGAGTATCGCTGCCTGCATCGTCGCCTTGAGCATTATCGACAAAGTTGGCCGTAAACCAATGCTGCAGTGGGGTTCAGCCGGAATGGCTGTCACCCTGGCATTGATGGCGTTTGCATTCTCCACCGGTACACAGGTGGAAGGAGACCTTTCGCTTTCCGACAACATGGGTGTCCTTGCGCTGGTCTCGGCCAATGCCTACGTGATGATTTTCAACGGCAGTTGGGGGCCCGTCATGTGGGTCATGCTGGGAGAAATGTTCCCGAACCAGATACGCGGTTCCGGGCTTGCTGTTGCCGGTTTGTCACAATGGCTAACCAACTTCGCTATTACGATGACATTCCCGATATTCCTGGCCTCCATCGGATTATTGGGCGCTTATGGCATCTATGCAGTTTTTGCGGTGATCTCGGCCATTTTCATACACATGATGGTGCATGAAACCCGTGGTATTGAGCTCGAGGACATGCAGGGTTGAGCCCGGCAAGGATCAAGTGATGGCATTGAAAAAACGAGTTCTTGGAAAATCGGGTATTGAAGTAACGGAAATCGGACTGGGCCTGTGGGCTGCCGGTGGCGGTGACTGGGGAGAAGCGGATGCCAAAGCCGATGCTGAGGTACTCAAGGCAATCGAGGCCGCGCTGGAGAACCGGCGTCACCTTCTTCGACACCGCCGATGTCATCCAGTTTCATATTGATTTTCGTGAACCCACGATGGAGATTTTTCTCGAGGCGTTCGAGAAACTGCAAACATCCGGCAAGGTCAGGGCCTTTGGTGTAAGTAGCGGTGATTTTGAATACATCAAGGCATTCAGCCAAAACCAGAAATGCGCCACCCTGCAAATTGATTACAGCATGCTGAACCGAACCCCTGAGCTGGAGATATTGGATTACTGCAAAGCGCAGGGTATTGGCGTCATCGTGCGTGGTGCGCTTGCCATGGGATTACTGACGGGTAAGCTCACTGAAAATGTGAGCTTTGCCGATGGTGATTTTCGGCAGAAATGGCTGACGGACCCGCAACAAAACACCGCGTTTAAAAAGGACCTGGCAAAAGTCGAGAAGCTCCGGTCGTTGATCCGTCCGGGGCGCACGCTTGCGCAGGCTGCACTTCGGTTCGTATTGAAACACGACGCGGTCACCACCGTGATCCCCGGAGCGAGGACCGCTGATCAGGTGCTGGCGAATCTTGCGACCGTGGAAGCCCCGGGGCTCAGCGACAAGGATATGGCGTTGATCGACCAGGTAACACCGGCTCGCGGTGGCCGTAAAATCTGGCCAGCCTGAGCGTCACATTGACAGCCGGTCGTGGTGTTGATGCTCAACGGCCATCGCCTGTCCAACCAGGTTTTCCCGTGCTGTGCCGCTTTGCTTGCGATCGGAGCCTATGCACACACGTTCGCGCCAGTTGTCCGGCAGGGTCTCTATGCCGCAGTACCGCGGTGTTGTTACGAAGTATTCCTCTGCATCGACCGAGTCGAGATTTTGACCGCTTGGACCAGCTCTTCCATTTTCAGCAATCTATAGGTCAGAACCTGGCCATCAGGGTAATTCCACCGGCTCAAAATTCTTAAACCCCAGTACTTTTAGTTTTTCCATAACTTCAGATTCGACATTTGTGGCCCTGATTGAATAGGAATCAAACTCCCTCCTGACCGGGTAATCACCTCGCAATTGTTCAAACAAATGCGGCGTATCACGCAATGCCCGATCGTCATTTTCAATTGCATAGGTTGAAAGAATCGCCTCGGCCAGGATCTGGTCTTCGCGCTTTCCGCTTCCATCAAGTTCAATGACCGGTTTCGAAGGAGCCTCAACACCGATTGGTTCCCATCCATCGATTCCCAGGCCGAAGAACCTGCTGATGGCCCGGACGCTCGTTTTAGTTCCCTTGGCTTTTCCATCTTTTGAATAGCCGGCAATGTGGGACGTGCCGAAATCAACCCGCTCCAAAAAATCCAGATCCAATTCCGGTTCGTTTTCCCAGCAGTCAATGATCAACCCTGAAAGAACACCTGACCGTTTCGCGCTGTAAACTGCAGTTGTGTCGAATACTTCACCCCGGCAGGTATTAATAATGAGTGCTTTGTTTTGCAATCCCTGGAGAAACTTCTGATCCACCATGTGAAACGTGCGGTCAACACCGTCCATGTTAAGTGGAACGTGAAAAGTGATGATGTCCGCTTTCTTCTGAACCGTCTGCAGAGAGACGAACTGTGAGGGACCTTCCTCCCTCTCCCTGGGGGGGTCGTTCAACAGGACTTTCATCCCCAGGATCTCACAGGTTTTTGCAACCCTGGAGCCCACCTGCCCGACACCGACGACAGCGATGGTTTTACCCTTCAAAACAAACCCTTGCCTCTTTGAGTACGAGCACAGGGCGGATGCGATGTATTGATTGACGCTTTCCGCGTTGCAACCCGGCGCATTGGTCCATTCAATACCGGCCAACGCGCAGTAAGCCGTATCGATGTGGTCGAAACCGATGGTCGCGGTTGCGATGAATTTGACCCTGGAGCCTTCCAGGATTTCCCTGCTGCAAAGGGTGCGGGTCCGGGTAACCAGGGCATCGGCGTCTTTAACCACATCACGCGTGGTCAAATTTCCCGGCAGGTAAATCACTTCGGCGTAAGGCTCCAAAGCGCCCTTGATGTAGGGTATTTTATTGTCAACGATGATCTTCATCGGTCGCTCAGGGTGTTATAGCCTTCCTTGAACATTTCAGGGTTATACCGGGCCGTCACCTTGCTCTCCATCAAATCGTCGTTTTAAAGAGAGGTTTGAGGTGACCGATAAATTGTACTTTAATTGTTGAACCCCACCCTGGATTTCGCCAAATTCATCGAATCCGGAATATCTGCTTTACAATCTGCATTTGCGGCAATTACTTCTGGAATGACGATGCATGCTACAGAGAACAAATGTGACATCGGCCTGATCGGCCTCGCTGTTATGGGTGAAAACCTGGTCCTGAATATGGAAAGCCATGGTTTCAAGGTAGCGGTATTCAACCGCACGACCAGCAAGGTCGATGACTTCGTGGATGGCCGTGCGAAGGGCAAGAACATCGTCGGCTGTCACAGCGTTGAAGAACTCGTCTCCAAGCTCGAGTCTCCCCGAAAAGTATTCCTGCTGGTGAAGGCCGGTGCGGCGGTGGATGCCTTTATCGAATCGCTTATCCCGCATCTTGAGCCGGGCGATATCATCATCGATGGTGGCAATTCGCACTTCCCGGATACCATCCGGCGCACGGCTTACGTGGAAAGCAAGGGCCTGTTGTACGTTGGGACCGGTATATCCGGCGGTGAAGAGGGCGCGCTCAAGGGGCCTTCGATCATGCCAGGTGGCTCGGCCGCGGCGTGGCCGCACGTCAAGGGGATATTCCAGTCCATCGCGGCCAAGGTCGACGATGGTTCACCCTGTTGCGAGTGGCTTGGCAACGATGGCGCCGGGCATTTTGTGAAGATGGTGCACAACGGTATCGAGTACGGCGATATGCAGATGATCTGCGAGGCCTATTCCCTGATGCGTCATGTGCTGGGTATGCAGCCGCAGGAAATATCAACCGTATTCGGCGAATGGAACAAGGGCGAGCTAGACAGTTACCTGATCGAAATCACCCGTGACATCCTCGCCAAGGTGGATGATGAAACCGGCAAGCCGATGGTCGATGTCATCATGGACAAGGCCGGTCAAAAGGGCACGGGCCGCTGGACTTCGCTGGCCGCCCTTGATCTTGGTGTCCCGGCACAGACCATCGCTGAGGCCGTGTTTGCACGCGCCATGAGCGCTATCAAGGATGAACGACTGGTCGCGTCAAAACAACTGGCGGGCCCGGAGGCCATTTTCAGAGGCGACAAAAAGGCGTTCCTCGAGCAATTGCGCCAGGCGCTGTTTGCGTCAAAAATCTGTTCATACGCCCAGGGCTACCAGTTGATGCGCGCTGCTGCCGGCGAATATAACTGGGATCTGAATTACGGCGAAGTTGCGCTGATGTGGCGCGGTGGTTGCATCATCCGTGCGCAGTTCCTCGGCAATATCAAGGAAGCCTACGACAACAATCCAAACCTGCAGAACCTGTTGCTGGATCATTATTTCAAAGACGCGATCGAGACCCACCAGTCAGCATGGCGGAGTGTCATTGCCACTGCCGTGCAACAGGGTGTCCCAATACCCGCGTTCAGTTCGGCGCTGGCCTATTACGACGGCTATCGCAGTGCGGTGCTGCCAGCCAACCTGTTGCAGGCCCAGCGCGATTATTTTGGCGCCCACACCTATGAACGGCTGGACAAGCCGGCCGGCGAATACTTCCACACCAACTGGACCGGTACCGGCGGCGATACCGTATCGACAACGTACACCGTTTAAACCGGATTAAGAAATGAGCATATTGAATATACGTACAGATGACTGCCGGCTTGATTTACGGTTTCCTCAATGGACGCAGCCTGGATGAAACCGTGCGACTGAGATGGGCGCATGGCGCCCTTCTGACGACTTTCCCCGGTGATACCACGATGGCCAAACTGGCCGAGGTGGAAGCGTTTGCCAAGGGTGGCTCGGCCAGGGTGCAAAGGTAGCGAGAAACGGGGAACGAGTATGACGGCAGCACTTGCAACTTTCGGCAGGTACAAAAACACATTCCTGATCGATGTGGCCTTATTGGCATGCCTGTATCTGTTACCCAGCCTTTCCCATGCCACGGCCCTGCCCCTGTACATGTTCGAGCCGATGCGGGTTACGCTGATCATCGCCCTGCTGTTCACCCACCGGGCCAACGCCTACTTTATCGCGTTCACCATTCCACTGGCATCCGCCATGATCACCGGCCACCCGGCGCCATTCAAGGCCCTTTTAATGGGTATTGAACTTTCGATTCTCGTGGCAAGCTACGTCTATCTGGTTCAGACGGCACGCATTCCAGCCTTTGTTGCGTTGACCGCTGCTATCCT
>Ga0316188_10001153_pt1 | contig 12403 bp, 14 predicted proteins | sample Phiworburrow1_MG_FD_204933 | JGI IMG/M metagenome (GOLD analysis project Ga0316188, IMG submission 204933) | Coastal sediment microbial communities from Maine, United States - Phippsburg worm burrow 1 | ecosystem: Environmental > Aquatic > Marine > Coastal > Sediment | place: USA: Maine...
GGGTCTGCCTCAGGCGGTCTTTTCCAGCAAGCTCAAAGGGTATCGTGGCCAGCAGAACCCCGAGAGTGTCATGGCGGAGGCGGCGCACGATCTCTCCGATGAAGAAATTGCCCAGCTGGCCCGCTATTATGAAGCACTCGCCCATTGAGTGGTCTGCGCTCGACGGGCAGGGTCGGTGACTGTCGGCGTTGTGCTTGATTCCCGTCAATGCGCTCTGCCCGGTGATGAGAGGATAGTAGGGCTTTCGTCGCCTCGTCGAAGGGATGGTGGGCAAACAAAATCAATAAGAGGACGGAGAAGCCATGGCAACGTATAAAAAGGTTTTGATAGCTGTCGATTTGTCCGAGAACTCCAGGCTGGTCGTCAAGCGAGCGGAAGACCTCTTCGCCAACAGCGACGTTGAACTGCACCTGGTACATGTCGTGGTGCCGGTGGTAGGCGATTATTCGTTCGAGCTGTCCTTGTCGGACTACGACGACTTTCAGCACGCGCATCGACGCGCGGTGGGCAAGGAACTCGCCAAATTGATGGAGGATACCGGTCTTCATGTGCCTGAAGACCGCATTCATCTGCTGTCCGGGCATGTGGCCAGAGAAATCCACAAGCTGGCGACGGAGCTGGGGGCAGACCTTCTGGTGATCGGCAGTCACGGCTACGGAGCCATCCTGTCGGTGCTGGGTTCCACTACCAGCGCCGTGCTGCACAACATCAGCTGTGATGCGCTGACGGTGCGCGTGTAGCCCCCGCCGGCGTTGCCGCCAGGGTTTGACCGGCGGCGCCAGGCGCCGGCGGTGGCAGTGGTTGGCTGGGTCAGGCGCCCCAGCGTCGGGGCTGTGGTGGTGAGTCCGGCGGCTCCGGCATGGGTGCGGGTTCACTGCGGCGCAGCCTCTCGAATGCCTTCAGTTCCCAGCCACGCAGGGCGACCATCATGCTGGTGCCGTGGCGTTCGGCGAGCGCAGAGTGCGCGTCATCGTCATGCAGGTGCCGAAACTCCCTGGTCAGTTTTTCGATGAGGCGCAACATGACGCCTGCCGAGTGCCTCGACAGCATGCCCGAGACAAACCTGCGCGTCTCTCCCGGCGCATCGAAGCGGGAATCGAAGAAGTCTGACTGCACCTGACTCTCGAAGAACTGCTCGATGGGTCCCCCCTTGATCCAGCCGAAGTCCTGATTGATCAGCAGTCGGACGCGGTTGCCGGGTTGCAGTTCTATCAGCTTGAGACGGTCCAGCTGCGCCAGCGCGCGGATGGCTTCCGAGTGGGAAATCCTGTAGGTCTGCAGCACGTCATCGAGCGTCCAGCGGTTGGTGACGCAGACGGCGATCAGCAGCAGTCGGATGTCACTGACCAGCAGCGCTTCCTGCTCCGGGCTCAGCTGGCTGATCAGCGGTCGATCTTTGCCAGACAACTCGATCAGGTCGCCGAGGCGCAAGTCCATCATCTGGCAGATGCTTTCCAACCGCCGCAGCGAAAAATCGCGCCCGCTGAACAGGCGCTTTACGCTCGATTCACTCAGGTCCAGATGCCTTGCGACGTCCTGGTACGTCAAGCCCCGGGCGTGCAGCGCCTGTTTGAGCGCCTTGACCAGAGCATAGGTCTCGCTCAAGGAAATTCCTCTCGGTGGACGTGGCGGTATCGGATAATAGTACTTTGCGGGATGTATATCGATACTTGATCGATTGCGGTTTCGCATTTCAATACCTCCCCCTATTGTTGTCATGGCGTGCAACGCAGCGCTCGACAAATCAACGGAAGGGAGAACCACCCATGGTCGTCGAAGAAATGCAGGGCAACAGCAGGAGCTGGCTTGGCTTCGTCAAGATCTCCTTTGTGCTATCTGTGCTGGCAGTCATTGCCGGCATCGTCATGATGCCGATCGACCTTGTAATGAAGGGCTACATGGCCGTGAGTGCGCTGTTTCTGGTCAACTCCACGATCACGCTCTCGAAAACGCTGCGCGATGAGCACGAGAGCGAGCGCCTGATCAACAAGATCTCAGAGGCCAAGACCCGCAAGATCATCAAGGAATTTTCGGACGATTGAGTGCGGCAGACGGTGGCGCTAGGCGGCTTCGGCCGCGTTACCGCCAGAGTGCAGGAGCAGAGGGTTTCAGTATGAATCTGGTAAGAAAACTCAATACCCTGGTGCGCAGTGTGGCCCGGGAATCCGCGGAGTCGGTGATTGACGTCAATCAGATACGGATTTTCGAGCAGGAAATCCATGATATGGAGCAGGGTCTGGGCGTCGCCAAGCGGCAGCTTGCGGAGCTCATGGCCCAGCGCCTGCAACTTGAGCGCGAGAGCAAGGCGGCCGCCGAGCGCATCGCTGCCCGGGAAGAGCAGGTGCGCCGAGCGCTGAACGAGCGGCGCGAGGCGGCAGCGCAGGCGCTGGCGAAGGATATTGTCGCAGTGACGCGATCGCGGGAGGATTGCGAGGGCACCATCGCGCTGTTGCGCCAGCGCGAGGACGTGTTGGTCAGTCGCTTGCAGCGGGCTGCGGGGCAGCTGCAGTACTACCGGCGCCAGTTGGCTCTTGCGCGTTCTGTGGATGCGTCCCAGCGCGCCACGAGCCGCCTGGAAGGCAGCGCCGCGGCGTTGGGGTGTGAAGCCGACGGGCTCGAACAGACCCTCGCCAGAATCCTGCGCAACCAGGCCCTGGCGGACGACCGGCTGGATGCTGCGGTCGATGTGGAGCGGGCGCTGCAGGGCGAACTCGCGCAGGTAACCGAGGCCATGGCGGTAGCAGCCAGCGCAGAGCAGGTGAGCGCGGTGATCGAGCGCCTGCGCGGTGGTGCTGATCCCGGTGGCGCACCGGCAGGCGGTTGACGGCAGGCGCCTCAAGCGCTCCCGGGCAGGGTTCGCCCGGGAGCGCTGTCATTGGCTGCGCTGGCTGGACGCGTTCTCGATGAGCACAGGTTGCAGTTGGGCCTGGTCCTGCTGCCACGCGTTGTTCACCCAGGCCAGAAATGCCAGGCCGACCAGGGCCGTAGAACTGCCGGCAATAATGCCGGAGAGCAGGGTGCCGACGATGCTCAGGTTGAGCGTTTCGTCGGCGATGCCCTGCACGGTGCGCGCCCCGGCGTAGGCGATGGCACCGCCTGCCACCGGCGCGATGCCGGCTCGGTTGATCAGCGCCAGCAGGCTGTCCTTTGAGAGTTCTTCATCGTAGTACAGCGCATAGAGCCGCCAGCAGAGCGTGAGGTCTGCGACAGTCAACATGAGCTGTTTGGGGACTTCGAACACCGGAGTGGGGATCGACGAAGCGGCGGTCGACCCCATGGCGAATTCAAGGATGATCGCCAGGGAACGGCGTTGTTTCTGTTCAAGTGTCAGTTCGGACATGAGGTCCCCCGTCGAACCTGCGAGCGCAAGCCACTATGGCACCGTCGTCCGGCGCCGCCGCCCGGCGGACTCCCCCTACAGAGGAATCCGAATCTTCTGGCCCGGATAGATCAGGTCGGCGTCCCGGATGACCTCCCGATTGGCCTCGAAAATCTTGGTATACAGCATGGCTTCGCCATAGAACTGCTTGGCCAGTTTTGACAGCGTATCACCGGATTGAATTTCATAGAATTCGACGGCGCCTTCGGCCGGGGGCGCCGTCAGCCCGTCCGCCACGACCTTCTCGACGTCCTTGATATTGCCCGCCATCAGTACCGCCTTTTCCTTGGCTTCGGCGCTGTCCGCCTGCCCCGTCAGTGTGGCGACGCCATCCTGATACGCCACCTGCAAGCCGCTGACGCCGGGATTATTGGCTTCGACATGCGACTTGATATCGTCCGCTGCGCTGGCGTCCTCCTTGATGACGCCGTCGCCCTTGTTTCTGAGAAAATCGAAAAGCCCCATGGTCTGGTCCCTCTTGAAGTTATTGTGCAGTTTGACCGGCAGCGTTTGATGCTAACAGCTCCGGTGCCCGTGGGCAATCGAGCTGGGCAGCACGCAGCAAAGCCAGCTCATTGGCCGCCACTGAAGCGCGCTACTGCGCGGCGTTGGTCGTCGAGCAGCAGCAGCCAGCGGCCCTCTTCGATCCGCCAGCTGCGCACCGCTGCCAGCGTTGTGAGAAAGTGCTGTTCCAGCGCCATGCCCGTCGGGCAGGCCTTGCGAGTGCTCGCCATCTGCCCCAGTTGCAGGCCGTCCTCGCCGCTGAGCGCATAGCTGCCCGTGTAGCGGTTGCAGCCGGCGAAACCGCCCGCCCGTCCATCCTCGGCAGTGAGCTGCAGCGTGGGGGGCTGCGCAGCGGCGTCGGCTGCCACGGCCTCCCCGTCGAGCTCGGTCAGCGTCCACTGGGTGCCGGTCAGCGCCATGGTCGGTGCCGCGCTGCGCGCGGGGACGCGCTGCAGGATGATGCGGATCAGTCCGCTGTCAGCGGGCTGCAGCGCGTCGACGTGCTCGGTCGAGGTGAACAGCAGTCTATCGCCGGCGTGAATGGTAGCGCGCAGCGCGTAGCGGTGGCGGGCATCGATCAGCGCGGGATCGAAGCTCAGGCTGACGCGATAGGGCGGCGCGCCAGGGTCATCCTGCGTTTTCTCTGCAATCAATACCGAAGCGGCGTCCATGCGCGAGACATCTTCCATGGTGACGCGCAATGTGGCGCCAGGCGGGAGCGCCATGCGCTCGCGATAGAGGACTTCGGCGGTAATCGTCGTCATGGCTGTACTGTCCATCGCGGGGTCGGTGCAGGCCGCAAGCTGACAGACCACGGTCAGCAGCAATGCCAGTCGGGTGGCTGGCCGTCGCATCAGGGGACGCATCATCACTTCGTTCCTCCGCCACGCGCCGCTGTCATCAGCCGTGGTGCTGTCTGATAAAGTTACCCAGCAGTCGATAATCCCGCTCCCTGGGGCTGGTCTTGCGCCAGGCCAGGCCGATGGAACGGCTGATCCTGGCCTCGTCGAATGCCCGGGTTGCGGCGTCGGTGCCGCTGAGTATTCTGGCGTTCACGGCCATCTCTGGCAACAGCGTGATGCCGATATTATTGGCCACCATCTGTACGATGGTGTTGAGGCTGGTGGCGGAAAAGGGTACCGAGAACTGGTTGCTCTTGAGCTTGCAGGCGTCGAGCGCGTGGTCCCGCAGGCAGTGGCCGTCCTCCAGCAGCAGCAGGTCCTGCCCCTGCAGGTCGCGGGTGTGCAGCGCGGGCCGCTGCAGCAGCGGGTGATCCGGCGGACAGCACAGCAGCAGGCGGTCGTCGAACAGCGGCATGAGTTCGGCGTTATCGACGGCATACGGCAGCGCCAGCAGGAGTATATCCAGCTCGCCGAAGGTCAGCGCGTCGACCAGGTTGGCGCTCAGATCTTCGCGGATGTAGAGCTGGCATTTGGGGTAGGCGACGCGCAGTGCGTTGAGCAGTTCGGGCAGAATGAACGGCGCTATGGTGGGGATCACCCCCAGCCGCAGTTTGCCGCTGAGAGGTTCGCGCGAGGCGTCGCAAAGGCTGATGAGGTCTTCGACGTGGTTCAGAATCGTCCTGCTGCGGGCGACGAATGCCTCTCCCAGCGGGCTCAGCATGACGCGGCGGTGGTCCCGCTCCACCAGGACGACGCCCATGTTCTGCTCGAGCTCCTGTATGCCGGTGCTGAGCGTGGATTGCGACACGTGGCACTGCTCGGCGGCTTTGCCGAAATGGCGGGTGCGGCCCAGCGTGCAGAGGTATTTCAATTGTTTTAAGGTGGGCGCGTGGCTCATCGGAAAAATCGATCGGGGCAATATATAAAATTCATTGTACAGATTGTATGCTTGCGCATAGGCTGATCTCAAGCCCATTGGAGAGGCCCAGGCGCAAGCGCCTCGCAGCCCTTGCGCCTTCATCAGAATGCTTCAGGAGAAACCGATGTCTTTGAAAGATTCCAAAACCGAGGAAAATCTGAAGGCTGCCTTCGCCGGCGAGTCCCAGGCCAACCGTCGCTATCTCTACTTCGCCGCCAAGGCCGACGTCGAGGGTTATAACGATGTGGCAGCGGTTTTCCGCTCGACCGCCGAGGGTGAAACCGGCCACGCGCACGGCCACCTCGAATACCTCGAGGAAGTGGGCGATCCCGCTACCGGACTGCCGATCGGCAGCACGTCCAACAACCTCAAGGCCGCCATCGCCGGTGAGACGCACGAGTACACCGACATGTACCCGGGCATGGCCAAATCGGCCCGGGAAGAGGGCTTTGACGAGATCGCCGACTGGTTTGAGACGCTGGCCAAGGCCGAGCGCAGCCACGCCAACCGCTTCCAGAAGGCGCTGGATGCGCTCGACGACTAAGCAGCGTTGAGGGCCCTGGCCCGGGAGCGCGAGCGTCCCGGGCTGCGCCCATGGATTGCCAGTGGCCTCGGGGCTTTAACAGCAGAGGATTTTAGCCATGAGCAATAGCAAACCGCCGCCTCGGGAGGGTAGCCTGGATGCTCCCACCCGGCACCCGCTGGATTGGCGATCGGCCGCATTCTATGACCGCGCCACGCTGAATCGTGAGCTGGAGCGCGTGTACGACATCTGCCACGGGTGCCGGCGCTGCGTCAGCCTGTGCGAGGCGTTTCCCACCTTGTTCGACCTGGTGGACGAATCGGAGACCATGGAAGTCGACGGGGTAGACGCGGCGGATTACAGCAAGGTGGCCGACCAGTGCTATCTCTGCGACATGTGCTACATGACCAAGTGCCCGTACGTGCCCCCGCACGAATGGGCGGTGGACTTTCCCCACCTGATGCTGCGCAGCAAGGCGGTGGACTTCAAGGAAAAGGGCGCGTCCCTCCGCAACCGCATGCTGACCAGCACCGACCTGGTGGGCAGGGCGGCAACCATCCCGCTGGTCGATGTGACGGTCAACGCCCTCAACGCCAATGCGACCTTCCGCAAGCACCTCGAGGGCGTCGCCGGCGTGCACCGCGAGGCGCCGGTGCCGCGTTATCACAGCAAGACCCTGCGCAAACGGGTGGGGCCGATGACCGGCGAGATCAACCCGGTCCCGGTGGGACAGACCACCGGCAAGGTGGCGCTGTATGCCACCTGCTACGGCAACAATAACAGCCCCGAGGTGGGCGTGGATATCTACAAGGTATTCCAGCATAACGGCGTCCAGATAGAGCTGGTGCCGTCTGAGCGTTGCTGCGGCATGCCCAAGCTGGAGCTGGGCGACCTGGAATCGGTCGACCGCGCCCGGCAGGCCAATATCCCGGTGCTGGCCGCGCTGGTCGACCAGGGCTATGACCTGATCGCCCCGGTGCCCTCCTGCGTGCTCATGTACAAGCAGGAGCTGCCGCTGATGTTTCCCGACGATCCCGATGTGCTCAAGGTAAAGCGCGCCTTTTACGACATCTTCGAGTACCTGTGGCTACGCCACAAGGGCGGCGCGCTCAACACCGAATTCAAGCGCGGCCTGGGTGACGTCAGCTACCACGTCGCCTGTCACCTGCGGGTGCAGAACGTCGGCATCAAGGCCCGCGACATTCTGAACATGGTGCCGGACACCCGCGTTCACGCCCAGGAGCGCTGCTCCGGGCACGACGGCACCTATGCCGTGCGCGTGGAGACGCACGACAATTCGGTGAAGATCGCCCGTCCGGTGGTGCGCAAGATCGATCAGCTCAAGCCGGATCATCTGGCCAGCGATTGCCCGATGGCGGGCACCCAGCTGGCCACGCTGGCGCAGGCCGTCAGCCGTTCGCAGCATCCTGTCACCCTCTTGCGCAAGGCCTATGGCCTGCCTGGCCCGGAGTAATGTATGAAAAAGCTGTCCCGCGCCGATCTGTGGTCGCTTGAAGAATATGCCGAGCGCCGCCCGGCGTTCCGCGCTCAGGTCATCGCCCACAAGAAGCTGCGCCAGGTGGCGCTCGACGAACACGCCCGCCTCTATTTCGAGGACGAGACCACGGTGCGCTATCAGATTCAGGAGATGCTGCGCATCGAGAAGGTGTTCGAGGCCCAGGGCATCGAAGACGAACTGGAGGCCTACAATCCGCTCATTCCGGACGGTTCCAACTGGAAGGCGACCTTCATGCTGGAATACGACGACCCGCAGGAGCGCCAGCGCCGGGTGACGCAGCTCATAGGCATCGAGGACAAGGTCTGGGTGCAAGTGGAGGGCTGCGACCGGGTCTATGCCATCGCCGATGAAGACCTGTCGCGCGACGACGGCACCAAGACCTCAACGGTGCACTTTCTGCGCTTCGAGCTGACCCGGGACATGGTCAGCGCGGTCAGCAGCGGTGCCGCCATCAGCGCCGGCATCGATCACCCGGGGCTGCCGGTTGCGGGCCTCGCGCTGCCGGACCCGGTCCGCGCCGCGCTGGCTGCTGACCTGGTGCAGCCCGCGACCCACTGAGCGGCGCCTCGCGCAGCGGCCCCGCGGACCACGCTGCGGGCCAGCAACCGCTGCAGTGCGGGCGCTGTCTGCGGGCGTTGCCCGGGCCCTGTCTAACTTGGTAGAGTGGGGGCGTTGTGCGAATGACGGGCCAGGCGGGCGGTAGCCGCTGGCGTCAGACAAGGGGCAATAGCGGATCCTGCGGCCGGCACCGGGCGTTCACGGCGCGATGCCGTGCGGGGTCCTGTGCCGAGTGATGGAGCAATGGAGCGTCACATGAAGAGAGCGCATGCAATCGTCGAGCTGTGTTGGGCGGGGTTCGCCGCCTGCATCCTTTCGAGCCACGCCGTGGCCGGTGAAGACCCGCACTGGGAGTACAGCGGACCCCATGGCCCCGCGCAATGGGGTGAGCTGTCCGAGGAATTCGCCACCTGCAGCGTCGGCAGCAATCAGTCGCCCATCGATATCCGCAAGGAAAATATCGTCAAGGCCGATCTGACGCCGCTGCATCTGAACTACCAGGTGCAGACCACCGAGATCGTGAACAACGGCCACACCCTGCAGATCAACGTCGAGAAGGGTGCCTACCTGGAGGTCGATGGCCAGCGCTTCGAGCTTGCACAGTTCCACATGCACTCGCCCAGCGAACACACCATCGACGGCGACCACTATCCGCTGGAACTGCACTTCGTGCATTACAGCCCCGAAGGTGAGGTGGCGGTCCTGGGGATACTGTTCAAAGAGGGTGAAAGGCATCCGTCGGTGGCCCGGGTGGAGGACGTCGCCCCGGCCAAGGGCGAGCGGGCAGCGCTGCGGTTTGCGCTGACCGATCTGGTAAAAAAGAGCGAAATTCCCTCCTATTACCGCTACAGCGGCTCACTGACCACGCCGCCCTGCAGCGAAGGCCTGCGCTGGTTTCTGTGGCCCGCGCTCATCGAGGTCTCCAAGGAGCAGATCGATGCCTACGTGAAACTGATCGGCCAGGATGCGCGCAATGTCCAGCCGCTCCATGGGCGCATGGTGCTGTTTGCCGAGTGAGCGGGCAGCGGCGGCGCCTGGTTGCCGCGGCGTGCCCCCCGACGATCGACTATCAATCTAGGTTGTTACTGGGAACCGCGCACACATGAAGACGAGAGCAGCAGTCGCCTTTGCCCCGGGCAAGCCCCTGGACGTGATCGAGGTCGATCTCGAGGGCCCGCGGGCCGGCGAGGTGCTGGTTGAGATCAGGGCGACGGGCGTCTGCCACACCGATGCCTTTACCCTGTCCGGCGAGGACCCGGAGGGGGCGTTCCCCACCATCCTCGGCCACGAGGGCGCCGGGGTGGTCGTCGAGGTGGGGCCGGGCGTGACCAGCCTGCGGCCGGGCGATCACGTCATCCCGCTCTATACCGCGGAGTGCCGGCAATGCGAATACTGCCTGCACCCCCGAACCAACCTCTGTCAGGCCGTCCGCGCTACCCAGGGTCAGGGCCTGATGCCGGACGGGACCAGCCGCTTCTCGCTCGACGGCAGGCCGCTGCTGCACTACATGGGGTGCTCCACGTTCTCCAACTACACCGTGCTGCCGGAAATCTCCCTGGCGAAGATTCGCGAAGACGCCCCCTTCGACAAGGTCTGCTACATCGGCTGCGGCGTCACCACCGGCATCGGTGCGGTCGCCTTCACCATGAAGGTGGAGCTCGGCGCGACGGTCGCAGTGTTCGGACTCGGCGGTATCGGCCTCAACGTGATCCAGGGCGCGCGCATGGTGGGTGCCGCGCGCATCATCGGCGTGGACGTCAACCCGGCCAAGGTCGGGCTGGCCAGAAAATTCGGCATGACCGATTTCGTCAATCCCGGGGACGTCGACGATGTGGTCGATCACATCGTGCAGCTCACCGGTGGCGGCGTCGACTACAGCTTTGAATGCATCGGCAATGTCAAAGTGATGCGCCAGGCGCTGGAGTGTTGCCACAAGGGGTGGGGTCAGAGCTGTATCATCGGCGTCGCCGGTGCCGGCCAGGAGATCGCCACGCGCCCTTTCCAGTTGGTGACGGGGCGATCGTGGCGCGGCACGGCCTTTGGTGGTGCCCGGGGCCGCACCGATGTGCCGCGCATCGTCGACTGGTATATGGACGGCAGGATCAACATCGATGATCTCATCACCCATACCATGCCCCTGCAGGACATCAACCGGGCCTTCGATCTGATGCACAGCGGCGAGAGCATCCGCTCCGTGATCATTTATTGACCGGCGCCGTCGCGCGTCATGCCCAGGCGCGCGATGCCATGGCATTGCGACGGCCCAGCGGTTACGATCAGAATCCGGCTGTCGTGCTGGCAGCTTCGCGCCTGCGGGCGGATGGCCGTCGCGTGTTGGTCTGTTGTCTGAGGGCGGCGCCCGCGCCGGTGAGTTGCCGGAACGCTTACCATAACAACAAGTTCAAAGGAGGCAGCGCGCATGGAGGGAAGCTCCGAACTGACCAGCGCGGTCGCGGACATCGTCGCGGACATCGTCGAGGCAAACAAGCACCGTCCAGGGGCCTTGCTGCCCATTCTTCATGCCATTCAGGACCAACTGGGTTACGTCCCGCCAGCCGCAGTGCCGCTGGTGGCGCAGGGGCTGCGCCTGTCGCGCGCAGAAGTCCATGGCGTGATCAGCTTTTACCACGGCTTTCGCACCCGTCCACCGGGTCGGCACGTGCTGCAGGTCTGTCATGCCGAGGCCTGCCAGGCGATGGGCAGCCGCGCGCTGGCAGCGCATGCCCGCGACCGGCTCGGTGTCGAGTTTGGCCAGACCACGGCGGACGGCGCGATCACGCTGCAGGCGGTCTACTGCCTGGGCAATTGCGCCTGCCCGCCGTCGGTGCGGATCGGCGATGCCGTTTATGCCAGGGTCGATGCGGCCAGGTTCGACCGGCTGGTCGCAGAGCTGACGAACGGCGAGGCCTGAGCGATGACGACATGCTATTTCGTGCCGCGTGAGACCACCGCGTGCGCCCTCGGCGCCGAGCAGGTGGCCAGCGCCCTGCAACTGCTGCTGGGCGACGAGGAAGGCCTCGTGCGCAATGGCTCGCGCGGGGCGTATTGGCTGGAACCCCTGCTCGAAGTGGCGGCCGCCGGCCGGCGCGTCGCCTTCGGCCCGGTTGCGCCCGGCCAACTGCCGGATATTGTGGCCGCGGTGAGGGCCGGCCAGCCCGAGCGGCACCCCGATTACCTGGGGCCGGCCGACGAGTTGCCCTTTCTGGCTCGCCAGCAGCGGCTGACGTTCGCCCGCGTCGGCGTGGCCGACCCGCTCTCGCTCGAGGACTACCGCGCCCAGGGCGGCTGGCGGGCCCTGGAGCGGGCGCTGACCCTGACCTCCCAGGCGATTATCGACGAGCTCAAGCAATCCGGCCTGAGGGGGCGCGGCGGCGCCGCCTTCCCCGCGGGCATCAAGTGGCAGACGGTACACGATGCGCCGGCAGACCAGAAGTACATCGCCTGCAACGCCGACGAAGGCGACTCGGGCAGCTTCGCCGACCGCCTGTTGATGGAGTCCGACCCCTATCAATTGATCGAGGGCATGGTGATTGCCGGATGCGCGGTCGGTGCCACGCAGGGCTATATCTATCTGCGCTCCGAGTACCCGCTGGCCCGTGACTTTCTCACGCGGGCCATCGAGACCGCCCGCAGCGCCGGCTACCTGGGATCGTCGGTGCTGGGCTCGGGGCGGGCCTTCGAGCTCGAGCTGCGCCTGGGTGCCGAGGCGTACATCTGCGGCGAAGAGACCTCGATGCTGGACAGCCTCGAGGGCAAGCGCGGCATGGTGCGGGTCAAGCCGCCGGTGCCGGCCTTGCAGGGCCTGTTCGGGCAACCCACGGTGGTACACAACGTGCTGACGCTGGCGGCGGTGACGACCGTGCTGGCCCACGGTGCTCAGCACTACTGCGATTTCGGCCAGGGGCGCTCGCGCGGCACGCTCGCGCTGCAGCTGGCGGGCAACGTCCGCTGCGGTGGCTTGGTCGAGCTGGCATTTGGCGGCACGCTGCGCGAACTCATAGAGGATTTCGGTGGCGGGTCCTTCAGTGGCAGGCCGGTGCGGGCGGTGCAGGTTGGCGGTCCGCTCGGCGCCTACCTGCCCGAGTCGCAATGGGATACG
>Ga0316188_10001154_pt1 | contig 12396 bp, 12 predicted proteins | sample Phiworburrow1_MG_FD_204933 | JGI IMG/M metagenome (GOLD analysis project Ga0316188, IMG submission 204933) | Coastal sediment microbial communities from Maine, United States - Phippsburg worm burrow 1 | ecosystem: Environmental > Aquatic > Marine > Coastal > Sediment | place: USA: Maine...
CAATCCTTTCCCGAATTCCGGGCTGCGGCGCTCGAGCGACGCTCGAATCAAGGTTTTCGCGCAACGGCTGGTCGATGCGGGTATCGTCACCACGGTGCGCAGGACTCGCGGCGACGACATCGACGCCGCGTGCGGACAGCTCGCGGGCGAGGTGCAGGACCGCACCCGCTTGCAGGAGCGCAATGCGCGGCTGCCGGTGATCGTGGAGGCCAGGTGAACAAGAAGACCCCGCAGGCATTGCGCTGGCTGGTGCTGGCGCTGTTTCCGCTGACGTTGCTGTCGGGCTGCGCGTCGTCGTCGTCGTCGTCCGGCGACGGCAAGGCGGCCCCTCGCGAGCAGAAGGCTGCCCCGCGCGAGCCGATGACGGCGCTGCCGAACTCGGGGGTCGAGTCGGAGCAGACAAGGCGTGCGCAAATTCGGCTCGAGCTCGGTGCCAGCTACTACCAGCAGCGCAACTACTCCGTGGCCATCGAAGAGCTGAAGAAGGCCCTCGCGATCCAGCCCGACTACGCGGCCGCGTTCGGCATGCTCGGGCTGGTCTACATGGACCTGGGCGAGCGCGGCCAGGCCGAATCGAGCTTCCAGAACGCGCTCAGGGTCGCGCCGACCGACAGCGAAATCAACAACAACTACGGCTGGTTCCTGTGCCAGACCGGTCGGCCCAAGGAGTCGATCGCGTACTTCCTGAAGGCGCTGAACGACCCGCTGTACCGCACGCCAGCGCGTCCGCTGCACAACGCTGGGATCTGCTCGCTCATGCTCGGCGACGAGAACGCCGCCGAACAGTATTTCCTGCGGTCCTTCCAGGTCGACCCGCTGAACCCGGTGGCCATGTACAACCTGGGCGAGATCTATCTGAAGCGTCGCGATATCGAGCGCGCGCATTTCTACTCGCAGCGTCTGATCACGAACTTCGACCCGACGGCGCAGACGCTCTGGCTGGCGCTGCGCGTCGAACGGCTCGCGCGCAACCGTGACGGCGAACAAAGCCTCGCGGCGCAGTTGCGCAGGCGCTACCCGGATTCGCCCGAGGCCGCAAGGCTGTCGCGCGGCGATTTCGGAGACTGAGCGGTGTCCGAGACGTCGGTCAGCAGCGTCGAGGAGCTTGTCGCCGCGCGCGAAGCGCGGGGGCTGAGCCCTGAGGACATGATCCGGCAGCTCAAGCTCGCGCCACGCCAGCTGCGTGCACTGGAAGAGGGCGATTGGCAGGCGCTTCCGGGTCTGGCGTTCACTCGCGCGGTGCTGCGCAGCTACGGTCGCGTCCTGGGCGTCGACGTCGGTCCGCTGATCGGTTCGGCGTCGCCGTCGCTGCAGGCGGCGGACCTGAAGCCGGCTTCGACCCTCGATCAGCCGATGCCGGCACGCAGCATGCTGGGCTTCGGCAGCGGCGGCGGCGGGAACCGTCTGGCATGGCTGCTGCTGGTCGTGCTCGGCGTGGTGGCGCTCGCCCTGTTCTTCGGCAACGACGGGAACCTGGGCAACGTGCGTTCCTGGCTGTCCGAGATGCGGACGACCGACGGTGGCGCCGGAGCGCCTTCGGCTACCGGCTCAGGGACGGCGGTGAGCGAGAACTTGCCGCTTGGCGCGACGCCGGGCACCGGCAGCCAGACGGGTGACAGCGCTTCCGACAAGCCCGGAACATCGGCCGCAGCGGAAGCTGGCGCAGGTGCCCAGTCCGGCGCCTCGGGTGCCACGAAGGCAGCCCCCGGCGCGGCGACGCCTGCCGACAGCGCGCCGAAAGGCGCTGCGGGGCAGCAAGCGCCAGGTGCGACGCCTGCCGACGCGCCGAAAACCGGCACCGAGGGTGCCGACAAGCCCGCGGCAGCGTCACAGGCCGCCGGTGGCGGGGCCGCCGTTGCGGGCGCCGCGCCGAACAGTCTCGCGTCGGGAGCCAGGCTGCCGGCCGCAACATCAGATACCGCGGGGACGCCTGCGAGCGCCTCCGCCGATGCGAAACCCGCGGTCGGCGATGGCCGGGGTCGCGTCGTGAAGCTCGTGTTCGGGCGCGACTCCTGGGTCGAGGTGCGCGGTGCAGACGGAAGCGTGCTGTTCACCGGAACGCAGAAGGCGCAGACCGATCGCCAGTTCACCGCGACCGGTCCGGTAACGATGATCATCGGCAATGCCGATGCGGTGAAGGTCGAAGTCGACGGTCAGCCCTTCGATCTGGCGCCGCACACGCGTGCGACCGTTGCCCGCGTCAGTCTGCCCTGAGATCGAACGGTCCGTGATGAACGCTCCCGACAAGCCGCTCGGCGCAGCCGGCGAATCGATGCCGATCGGCCCGCTCGCGCGGCGCGGGTCGCGGCGCGTGAGCGTGCGCTGGGGCTCCCGCGAGGTGATCGTCGGCGATGCCGCGCAGGTGGTCGTTCAGTCGATGACCAACACCGACACCGCGGATGCGATCGCAACCGCGATCCAGGTCAAGGCGCTGGCGCAGGCGGGCTCCGAACTGGTCCGGGTGACCGTCAACACGCCGCAGGCTGCGGCATCGGTCATCGCGATTCGCGAGCAGCTCGACCGGATGGGTGTGTCGGTGCCGCTGGTCGGTGACTTCCACTACAACGGGCACAAGCTGCTCACCCAGCACCCCGACTGCGCGCAGGCGCTCTCGAAATACCGGATCAATCCGGGCAACGTCGGCAGCGGCAGCCGTCGCGACGACAATTTCGCGCAGATGATCGAGGTGGCCTGCCGCTGGGACAAGCCGGTGCGCATCGGCGTGAACTGGGGCAGCCTGGACCAGTCGCTCCTCGCCCGACTGATGGATGTCAACGCCGCGCGCACTCGTCCCTGGGACGCCGCCGCCGTGATGCGCGAAGCGCTGGTCGCATCGGCGGTGGAAAGCGCGCAGCGGGCGCAGCAGCTCGGGCTGGCTGGCGATCGCATCGTGCTGTCCGCCAAGGTCTCGAGCGTTCAGGACCTGATCGCGGTGTATCGCGAGCTCGCGAAGCGCTGCGACTATCCGTTGCACCTGGGCCTGACCGAGGCGGGAATGGGCAGCAAAGGGATCGTCGCTTCGGCGGCCGCGATGGCGGTACTGCTGCAGGAAGGCATCGGCGACACGATCCGCGTGTCACTCACGCCCGAGCCGAACGGCGATCGCACCCGCGAGGTGATCGTCGCGCAGGAATTGCTGCAGACGATGGGCCTGCGCGCGTTCGCGCCGCTGGTCGTCGCCTGTCCCGGTTGCGGCCGCACGAGCAGCACCTTCTTCCAGGAACTCGCCGACAAGATCCAGCGCTACCTGCGCGAACAGATGCCGGTCTGGCGCGGCCGCTATCCGGGCGTCGAATCGATGCAGGTGGCGGTGATGGGTTGCGTGGTGAACGGTCCGGGCGAAAGCAAGCATGCCGACATCGGCATTTCTCTGCCGGGCGCCGACGAAGCGCCGGTGGCGCCGGTGTTCGTCGACGGCCAGCGCACCGTCACGCTCAAGGGCGGGCAGATCGCCGAGGAGTTCCAGGCGATCGTCGACGACTACGTGAAGCGCCGGTACGGCGCGGCCTCCGGGCAGACGGACGCCGAGACTCGATGAGCAAGACCGAAAAGATCCAGGGGGTGCGGGGGATGAACGACATCCTCCCTGCCGACGAACCGCTCTGGCGCAGGCTGGAGGAGGCAGTCGCCGGGACGATGCGCGCCTACGGCTACCAGCGGGTGCGCACCCCCATTCTGGAGCAGACGCGCCTGTTCGTGCGCGGCATCGGGGAGGTCACCGACATCGTCGAGAAGGAGATGTATTCGTTCGTCGACGCGCTCAATGGCGAGGATCTGACGCTGCGGCCCGAGAACACCGCCGGTGTCGTGCGTGCGACGATCGAACACAATCTTCTCTACGACGGGCCGAAGAGGCTCTGGTACGCCGGGCCGATGTTCCGCCACGAGAAGCCGCAGAAGGGTCGCTATCGGCAGTTCCACCAGGTCGGCGCCGAGGCGCTCGGCTTCGCCGGTCCCGACGCGGACGCGGAGGTGATCCTGTTGTGCCAGCGTCTGTGGGACGACCTCGGCCTGCAGGGCGTGCGGCTCGAAATCAACTCGCTCGGGCAGGCCGCCGAGCGGCGCGCGCACCGCGACGCGCTGATTGCACACTTCGAGGCGCACCGCGCGCATCTCGACGAGGATGCGATTCGCCGGCTCTACAGCAATCCGCTGCGCATCCTCGACACGAAGAACCCCGCGATGCAGTCCGTCGTGGAGAGCGCGCCGCGGCTCACCGACTTTCTCGGCGCCGAGTCTCTGGCGCACTTCGGGCGGCTCGAGACGCTGCTGCGTGCGCAGAACATCCCGTTCTCGGTCAACCCTCGGCTGGTGCGGGGCCTCGACTACTACAACCTCAGCGTGTTCGAGTGGGTGGCCGACGGGCTCACCATTTGCGGCGGAGGAAGGTACGATCCGCTCGTCGAGATGCTCGGGGGCAAGTCGGCGCCGGCCTGCGGTTTCGCGCTGGGCGTGGAGCGGGTGCTGGAGCTGATGCGGCGCGGCGGCGACGCGGTGGACGATTCTGCCTGCGACGTCTATGTCGTGCACCAGGGTGACGCGGCGCAGCTCGCAGCCTTCCAGGCCGCCGAGCGCTTGCGGGACGCCGGACTGGACGTGGTCCTGCACTGCGGCGGCGGCGGATTCAAGGCGCAGTTCAGGCGAGCCGACGCCAGCGGCGCGTTCGTCGCGATCGTGCTCGGAGAGGACGAACTCGCCGCCGGCGAGGCGACGATGAAATGGTTGCGGGGCGAGCGCGGCGAAGCAGGCGCGGGGCGGCAGGAGCGGGTGCCGCTGGCCGGGTTGACGGAGGCGGTGATCGACGCGATCACCGCCGGCGAAGAGGATTGAGGCGCGTCAGAGTACGCGCGCCTGCATCGGAACTGGCGGACGGCTCGCGGTTGCGCGGGCATTGAAATGGGAGCGTGGGGCGATGGCCTACGACTTGGAAGAGCAGGAACAGATCGAGCGGCTCAAGGCGTTCTGGGAGCGTTACGGCAACTTCATACTGACCGTCGTCACCGTCGTGCTGCTGGCGGTCGCCGGCTACCGCGGCTGGGGCTGGTACCAGGCACGGCAGGCGTCCGAGGCCTCGGTGGTCTACGCGCAGCTGCGTACCGCGGTCGAGTTGAAGGACGTGGCGAAGGTCAAGGAAGCCGCCGGAACGATCTTCGAAAAATACGGCGGCACGGCTTACGGTCAGATGGCGGCGCTGCTCGCTGCGAAGGCATACAGCGACGCGGGTGACATGAAGTCGGCCAAAGCGCCGCTGCAGTGGGCGGTCGACAAGGCGCCAGACGGGGCCTACGCGCAGATCGCGAGGCTCAGGCTGGCCGGCATCCTGCTCGACGAGAAGTCCTACGACGAGGGGTTGAAACTGCTGCCGGTCGAATCGGGCGGAAGGTTCGCCGGAGAATTTGCCGATCGCCGCGGCGACCTGCTGCTCGCGCAGGGCAAGCGCGACGATGCGCGCGCGGCGTATGCGATGGCGCTCGAGAAGCTCGGCGATCGCAGCAGTCTTCGTCGCGTGGTGCAGATCAAGGTCGACGCGCTCGGCGGAGCCGGGTCGTGAGGGGCCGCGCGCTGGCGCTCGTCGCGGCGCTGACACTGAGTGGCTGCGGAAGCTTCTGGCCGTGGTCCGGGCCGGCCAAGCCCAAGATGCCCGATCCGCCGCCCGTCACCGCGGCGATCGCGAGCCGCGTCGCGTGGACCGTCCGGGTCGGCGCCTCGGGCGTCGGCTTTGCCCCGGCGGTGGCCGCCGGGGCTGTCTTCGTGGCGTCGTCGGAGGGCCAGGTCACACGGATCGATCCTGCGAACGGGTCCGTCGTCTGGCAGGTGCGCCTGGACAAGCCGCTGTCGGGCGGCGTCGGCAGCGACGGAGACACGGTGGTCGTCGCTGAGCGCGACGGGACGCTGATCGCGCTGGGCGCCGACGGGAGCAAGCGATGGGAGGTGCCGCTGGGCGGGGAGGCGGTGACGGTTCCGGCCGTGGGCCAGGGCGTCGTGGTCCTGCGCTCCAGCGACAATCGCATCCAGGCGTTTGACAGCGATACCGGCAAGCGGCGTTGGAGCTTCCAGCGCCAGTTGCCGCCGCTCGTGCTGCGTCAGACCGCAGGGATCGCGATGGCGCCCGGAACGGCTTTCATCGGCCTGCCTGGCGGGCGTCTCGTGGCGTTGAGCCTGCAAAGCGGGGCGCAGCGCTGGGAGGCCACCGTCGCGCAGCCCAGGGGCGCCACCGAGATCGAGCGCATCTCCGACATCGTCGGCTCGCCGATCGTCAGCGGGCGCGACGTCTGCGCGGCGAGCTACCACGGCAAGCTCGCCTGCTTCGACGAGTCGAGCGGGCGACCGGCGTGGTCGCGTGATGTCTCCAGTGCGCAGGGGCTCGACGTCGACGCGCGTCTGGTCACCGTCGTCGACGAGGGCGACAGCATCCACGCCTATTCCCGCAGCGGAAGCAGCGTCTGGAAACAGGATGCGCTGGCAAGGCGCGGCCTGTCGGCGCCGTTGTCGCTCGGACCGGTCGTCGTGGTCGGTGACTCGCTGGGTCTTGTCTATCTCGTGTCGCGCGAGAACGGCGCCATCGCCGGACGGTTCACCACCGACGGCAGTGCGATCGTCACCGCTCCGGTGGCCAGCGGCCGTCTTGCCATCGTGCAGACCGCCGCCGGCGCGATCACCGCGATCGCGCTCGAGTGATCGGCGAACCGATCGCACGCGGGCGGGCGATGAGAGGCGTCCCATCCGATGATGCGCGCCGCGCCGGCGCCCGCATCTCGTCGGTGCGTGACGCGCCGCCGGCACGCGTGTTCGCATGAGCACCACCCCAGTCCTGGCCTTGGTCGGCCGGCCGAACGTCGGCAAGTCGACGCTGTTCAATCGCCTGACGCACAGCCGGTCGGCGATCGTCGCCGACCGACCGGGACTGACCCGCGATCGCCATTACGGGCGCGCCCGGTTGCGCGATCAGGACTACATCGTCATCGACACCGGCGGATTCGAACCCGAAGCCAAGCACGGGATCGAGGTCGAAATGGCGCGGCAGGCGCGCCAGGCGGTGCGAGAGGCCGACGTGGTGGTGTTCATCGTCGACGGTCGGCAGGGACTGACCGGCCACGATCGTGAAATCGCCGCCGAACTCAGACGCAACGCGCGCCACCTGCTCCTCGCGGTCAACAAGACCGAGGGAATGCAACGTCACGCGGTGGCCGCGGAGTTCCACGAACTGGGCATCGGCGAGCCGCTGCCGATCTCGGCGGCGCACGGGGAGGGCGTTCGGGACCTGGTCGATCTCGCGATCGGTCCCTTCCTCCCGCCCGAGGTGGCGCCAGACGAAGAAGGCGAGGCGTCCGACCAGGCAAACGCGGCGGGCGGCGAAGCGGCCGAATCCGGCGCCGATGCGCATCCGGAAGGGCCGCGACGGGTCAGGGTGGCGGTCGTCGGCCGGCCCAACGCCGGAAAGTCGACGCTGATCAACAGCCTGCTCGGCGAGGAACGACTCATCGCGTTCGACCAGCCCGGCACGACCCGCGACGCGGTGGCGATCGAATTCGAGCGCGGCGGGCGACCCTACACGCTGGTGGACACGGCGGGCGTGAGGCGGCGCGGCAAGGTCACCGACATGGTCGAGAAGTTCTCGGTGGTCAAGACGCTGCAGGCGATCGAGGACTGCAACGTCTGCGTGCTGATGCTCGACGCGCTCGAGGGCGTCGCCGAGCAGGACGCGAACATTGCCAGCTACATTCTCGAAGCGGGCCGGGCGGTGGTGATCGCGGTCAACAAATGGGACGCGATCGAGGCGTCGGAGCGGGACTGGTTCAAGTCGGAGCTCGACCGGAAGCTGCAATTCCTGCGCTTCGCGCGCACGCACTTCATCTCGGCGATGCGCGGCACCGGCCTGTCGTCGCTGATGCGTTCGGTCGACCAGGCGTTCGCGGCGGCCACGCGCAGGCTGCCCACGCCCAAGCTCACCCGATCGCTGTACGAGGCAGTGGAGCGTCAGCAGCCGCCGCGGCGCGGCCCGGTGCGCCCGAAACTGCGCTACGCCCATCAGGGCGGCCAGAATCCGCCGATCGTGGTGATCCACGGCAGCGCGCTGGATGCCGTGCCCGAGACCTACCGGCGTTACCTGGAGTCCTGGTTCCGCGAAGCGTTCGAGCTCGAGGGCACGCCGTTGCGCATCGAGTTCCGCAGCGGTGCCAATCCCTACGCGCCCTAGGCCGGGCGGGCGGTAGGCGGTGGCCGCCGATTGAAGGTATATTCAACGGGTCGAGGGGAGCCTGCCGATCACCCCTTGATTTTGTGTTGCCGCATCCCCAAATTATTCCAATGAAAACGGAGCAGAGATGAGCAACAAGGGGCAGCTACTACAAGACCCGTTCCTGAACCTTCTGCGCAAGGAGCACGTGCCGGTGTCCATCTATCTGGTCAACGGCATCAAGCTGCAAGGCCAGATCGAGTCGTTCGACCAATACGTCGTACTGCTGCGCAACACGGTGACGCAGATGGTGTACAAACACGCGATCTCCACCGTGGTTCCCGCGCGAGCGGTCAACTTCCAGCAAGAAAGCACAGAAAGCTGAGTTCACAAGCCTCCCGCATCAGGACCCTGCTCGTCGGCGTGACCTTCGGGCAGGCAGCCCGCGACGATCTGTCGCTCGACGAGCTCGAGGCACTCGCCCACTCGGCGGGCTATCAGCCTGTTGACCGGGTGGCGTGCCGTCGGCCGCGACCCGACGCCGCGCTGTCGATCGGCAGCGGCAAGGCACAGGAGCTTGCCGAGATGATCGAAGCCGGGGCGGTGGACACGGTCATCTTCGACAATCCGCTCTCGCCGATCCAGCAACGCAATCTGAACCGCCTGTGGGGCGTCCCGGTGCTCGACCGCACCGAGCTGATCCTCGACATCTTCGCGCAGCGGGCCCGCAGCAACGAGGGCAAGCTGCAGGTGGAGCTCGCGCGCATCGAGCACCAGCTCACGCGGCTGGTCCGCGGCTGGACCCACCTGGAGCGCCAACGCGGCGGTTTCGGCCAGCGTGGCGGGCCGGGCGAGAAGCAGATCGAGCTGGACCGGCGCATGCTCGACTCCAGGGCGCGCCAGTTGCGCGTACGCCTGGACAAGCTCGCGCGCCAGCGCCGCACCCGGCGCCGCGCCAGGGACCGGCGAGACGCGTTCACCGTTTCTCTCGTCGGCTACACGAATGCGGGGAAGTCGACCCTGTTCAACGCGCTCACAGGGGCCGGCACCTACGCGGCCGACCAGCTGTTCGCGACGCTCGACACCCTGACACGCAGGGTGCGGCTGGCCGAGGGCGTCGACATCGTGCTCTCGGACACGGTCGGCTTCGTCAGGGACCTGCCACACCAGCTGGTGGAGGCGTTTCGGGCGACGCTGGACGAGACTGCCGAGGCAGACCTGCTGCTGCACGTCGTCGACGCTTCGGCTCCCGACCGCGAGGAGCAGATCGAGCAGGTGGCGAAGGTCCTGGCCGAGATCGGGGCCGACGGCGTGCCCGCGATCGTTGTGTTCAACAAGATCGACCTCGTAGGCCGCCCCGCGGAGGCTCTGCGAGATCCCTGTGGTAGCATCGATCGTTTGTCGCTCAGTGCGTCCACCGGGGCAGGCGTCGACATGCTGCGCGAAGCGCTCGTCGAGCGCGTGCGGGCGGCCCGAAGTCGCGCGGCGCTCCCGACCGACCAACTGTCCGATGTGCAACCGCTCCCATCCCGCGCGATCCCGCACGACCCTGTGCTGGACCGCGCCTGAATCTCCCCGAACGCCATCATGCGGCTAAAACTGCGCAGAATCTTTTCTTTGAACGACCCCGGTTGGGGCCGAGGCCAGGATTCCGGAGACGGCGACCGCGATCGTCCTCGCCCGCGTCCTTCCAACAGTGACGGGCCCCCCGATCTGGACGAGCTCTGGCGCGACTTCAATCGCCGCCTGAACAGCCTGTTCGGACGGCGCGGCGGCGGCGGCTCGCAGCCGCCCGCCGGCCCGGGCGGCGAAAGGCCCTCGTTCAAGGGCGCCGGGGCGGGCATCGGCCTGCTTGCGATCGTCGCCGCGCTGCTCTGGCTTGGCAGCGGCTTCTACATCGTTCCCGAGGGTCAGGCTGCGGTGATCCTTCGCTTCGGCGAGTTCAAGTACCTGAACGATCGTGCGGGCTTCACCTGGCGCATTCCCTATCCGGTCGAGAACCACGAACTTGTCAACGTCCAGCAGCTGCGCCAGATCGAGGTCGGGTATCGCGGCAACGTGAAGAACAAGGTGCTCAAGGAGTCGCTGATGCTCACCGAGGACGTGAGCATCGTCGACATCCAGTTCGCGGTGCAGTACCGGCTGAGCGATCCGGTGGCCTGGCTGTTCAACAACAATCCGGGCCCGTCGCCGGAGGAACTGATCCGGCAGGGCGCCGAGACCGCGATGCGCGAGGTGGTGGCGCGTCGCGGGGTCGACCAGGTGCTGTTCGAGGAGAAAGAGGCCGTCGCCAAGGACTCGCGCGTGCTGATGCAGTCCATCGTCGACAAGTACAAGGCCGGCGTGTCGATCGTCGACGTGACGATCCAGCAGGCGCAGCCGCCCGAGCAGGCCCAGGCCGCGTTCGAGGACGCCAACAAGGCCGCGCAGGACCGCGAGCGCCTGATCAACGAGGGGCGCGCGTACGCCAACGACGTGATCCCGAAGGCGCGCGGCAACGCGGCGCGGCTCGGACAGGAAGCCGAGGGCTACAAGCAGCGCGTGATCGACACCGCGGAAGGCGACGCGTCGCGCTTTCGCCAGGTCCTGACCGAATACAGTCGCGCGCCGCAGGTGACGCGCGAGCGCATGTATCTGGAGACGATGCAGCAGGTGTTCTCCAACACCAGCAAGGTCTACGTCGACTCGCGCGGCGCGGGCAATCTGCTCTACCTGCCGCTCGACAAACTGATTCAGGGCGGCGCGGGCGCGCAGGCGCAACCGGCACCGGTCCAGGTTGCGCCCGACCGCGTCGACACGGCGACGGATCCGACCCGCGGGCGTGACGGTCTGCGCTCGCGTGACCGCGACACCGGACGTTGAGAGGGCGCACCGACATGAACCGCATCATTCCCCTCATCCTGGTCGTCCTGGTCGCCATCGGCGTCCTCGCGTCCACCATGTTCGTCGTCGACCAGCGCCAGTACGCGGTGGTCTACGCGCTCGGCGAAATCCGCTCGGTCATCGACAAACCCGGCCTGCACTTCAAGCTGCCGCCGCCGTTCCAGAACGTCCAGTACTTCGACCGGCGGATCCTGACCATCGACACCGCCGACATCGACCGCTTCATCACGTCGGAGAAGCTGAACATCCAGATCGACACCTTCGTGAAGTGGCGCATCGTTGATCCGCGCCAGTTCGTGCGCTCGGTGCAGGGCAGCGAACTGATCGCCTCCGACCGCATCACGCGCAGCCTGCGCGACGCGCTGAACAACGAGATTGCCAAGCGCACCGTCTCCGACGTGATCTCGGGAACACGCAAGGAGATCACCGACACGGTCAGCGGGAAGGTCAATGACGACGCGAAGCAGCTGGGCGCCGAAATCGTCGACGTGCGCCTGAAGCGGGTCGATTTCGCGCCCGAGGTGCAGGAGCGGGTCTTCGATCGGATGCAGTCCGAGCGCAAGCGGGTGGCCAACGAGCGGCGCGCCACCGGCTCCGCGGAGTCGGAGAAGATCCGCGCCGACGCGGACCGCCAGCGCGAGGTGATCCTTGCCGAGGCGTACCGCGACGCGCAGAAGCTCAAGGGCGAGGGCGACGCGAAGGCTGCCTCGATCTACGGGTCGGCGTTCGGGCAGAACCCGGAGTTCGCCTCGTTCTACCGGAGCCTGGACGCGTACCGCGCGTCGTTCCGCAACCGCTCCGACATTCTCGTGCTCGATCCGTCGGCCGATTTCTTCAAGTATTTCCGGGGTGCGTCGCCCCAGTCGCCGGCGCGCGCGGCCAAGTAGGCCGCGCCGTGGGCGAGTCGATTCTGCTGGCCTTCGGCCTGGTGCTGGTGATCGAAGGCCTCATGCCGCTGGTGGCGCCGGCGCAGTGGCGTTCCACAGTGACGCGGATCGCGCAGTTTCGCGACGGCCAGCTTCGCTTCGTCGGGATGGCGGCCGTGCTTGCAGGGCTCTTGCTCATCGTCCTCTAAATCCCTGATAATTCACAGTTTTGCGCCGTTGCGGCGCGAGGCGGTCGCGCCTTTCCGGCCGCCGTTCCGAAGACTCAGACATGCCACGCTGGCTACTTCCCGAGAGCATCGCCGACGTCCTGCCTTCCGAGGCACGGGCGATCGAGATGCTGCGTCGCCGTCTGCTCGATCTGTATCGCTCCTACGGCTACGAGTTGGTGATGCCGCCGATGCTCGAGCACCTGGAGTCGCTGCTGACCGGTTCGGGTCGCGATCTCGGGCT